>ENA-OQHI01001457-OQHI01001457.1-human-gut-metagenome-genome-assembly--contig:-NODE-1457-length-11096-cov-2.853253_pt1 | contig 11096 bp, 6 predicted proteins | sample MGYA00242561_ERZ504713 | MGnify/ENA primary metagenome ERZ504713 (study PRJEB26092, sample SAMD00036217) | human gut metagenome | host: Homo sapiens | study: EMG produced TPA metagenomics assembly of... | reverse complement strand
AGGTCGGTGTATTGTTTGAAAGCGTATTTGATGCTTGAAGACGGTTCCGTATATGAGGGAACCGCAAGGGGCGATTTTAAAGAAACTGCCTGCGAAATAGTGTTTAACACTTCCATGACCGGATATGTTGAAATCCTTACTGACCCGTCGTATGCGGGGCAGGGAGTTGTTATGACCTATCCCATGATAGGCAATTACGGTATAAGCCGAGAGGATTTTGAGAGCGAAAGGCTTCAGCCGAGTGCCTTTATAGTCCATGAGCTCAGCTCCGACCCGTCAAATTTCAGATGCACCGATACAATAGAGAATCTTTTAAAGGAATACAATATCCCGTGCATATCGGGCGTTGATACGCGCGCCGTCGTAAAGAAACTGCGCGAGAGCGGAACCATGCGCGGCGTACTCACTTCGGATATTAGCGACAGGGAAAGGCTTATGGATGTCATTAAGTCCTTCCGCCAAATTGACCTTGTCGGCAGCGTTACCGCAAAGCAGACCAAGGTATACGGTGAAGAAAACACCGGTGCTGAAATAGCACTTATGGATTTCGGAACAAAGCGGAATATAATAAATAATCTCGTGAAGAGAAACTGCATTGTAACGGTTTATCCGTCATTTACGTCGGCAGACGAAATAATAAAGACATCGCCCGACGGCATTATGCTTTCAAACGGCCCCGGCGATCCGTCGGAATGCGTCGATATAATCAAAGAGATAAAGAAACTTTACGATTACGGTATACCGACCTTTGCAATCTGCCTCGGCCATCAGCTTATGGCACTTGCCAACGGCGGCGAGACCGAAAGAATGAAGTACGGTCACAGGGGCGCAAATCACCCGGTCAAATTCCTTAATGAAGACAGGACCTACCTCTCGTCGCAGAACCACGGCTATATGGTAAACGGCAAGGGGCTGCCGGATAACGCCGAAATTAACTGCATAAACGTAAACGATAAGACCGTTGAGGGAATAGTTTATCACGGAAAGCCCGTGTTCACCGTGCAGTTCCACCCGGAGGCCAATGCAGGTCCGCGCGATACGGCGTTTTTGTTTGACAGATTTTTGAAGATGGCAGCGGAGGGCAGATACGATGATTGATAAGACGATAAAAAAGGTACTTGTTATCGGCTCCGGTCCTATTATCATAGGTCAGGCTGCCGAATTTGACTACGCCGGAACTCAGGCGTGCCGCTCTCTGAAGGAAGAGGGGATAGAGGTTGTACTTGTAAACTCAAACCCCGCTACAATAATGACCGACGGCGATATAGCGGATAAGGTGTATATCGAGCCGCTGAATGTTCCCACGCTCACCAAGATAATAGAAAAAGAAAAACCCGATTCGATTCTCCCCACGCTCGGCGGTCAGACAGGACTCAACCTTGCTATGGAGCTTGATGAAAAAGGCGTTTTAAAGGCCAACGGCGTGCGCCTTATCGGCATCAAGGCGTCCTCTATCAAAAAGGCTGAGGATAGGCAGGAATTTAAGGATACCATGGAAAAAATCGGCGAGCCGTGTATCGAGTCGCTCGTTGTACACGACGTTGAGGCGGCAGTTGAATTTTCCGATAAGATAGGCTATCCCGTAATAGTCCGCCCGGCATATACGCTCGGCGGTACGGGCGGCGGAATTGCCGACGATGAGGAGGAGCTTCGCGAGATATGCTCAAACGGACTTCGCCTGTCACGCGTAAACGAGGTCCTTATCGAGAAATGTATTGCCGGCTGGAAAGAGATAGAGTATGAGGTAATGCGTGACGGCAAGGGCAACTGCATTACCGTATGTAATATGGAAAACCTTGACCCCGTAGGAGTTCATACCGGAGACTCAATAGTTGTCGCACCGTCTCAGACCCTTATGGATAAGGAATATCAGATGTTGCGCTCCGCGGCTCTTAACATCATAACGGAGCTTGGCATAGAGGGCGGCTGCAATGTTCAGTTTGCACTTCATCCCGATTCATTCCGCTATGCCGTAATCGAGGTTAATCCGCGTGTTTCACGTTCCTCGGCACTTGCTTCAAAGGCAACCGGCTACCCCATAGCGCGTATTGCCGCAAAAATAGCTCTCGGACTCGGGCTTGACGAGATACCGAACGCGATTACCAAAAAAACATATGCTTCGTTTGAGCCGGCTCTCGACTACTGCGTCGTTAAAATTCCGAAGTGGCCGTTTGACAAGTTCGTAAACGCAAAACGTACACTCGGCACACAGATGAAGGCGACCGGCGAGGTTATGGCGATTTCACGTTCATTTGAATGTGCGCTGCAAAAGGCTCTTCATTCGCTTGAAGAAAACAAGACAAGCCTTTTGATGTCCGAGTATACCGAAAAAAGCTGCGACGAGTTGCTCGAGCTTCTTAAAAATATCGACAACACGCGTCTTTATGTTGTGGCGGCGTCGATTTATAACGGCATTTCTCTCGGCAAAATACATGACATCACAAAGATTGATATGTGGTTCCTGACGAGAATTGAAAATATCGTCAATATGGAAAAAACGCTTATGACCGGCGCGTGTGACCGCGACACTTTGCTTGAGGCGAAACGTCTCGGCTTTACGGACGACGTTATAGCAAATGATGTCGGCGTTTCCGAGGCGTCAATCAAAAATCTCCGCAGAATGTGGCATATCACTCCGTCATTCTCGATAGTTGATACCTGCGCCGCGGAGTTCAAGGCCGAAACGCCGTATTATTATTCGGATTACTGCGTTGAAAACGAGGTCGATACAACTCCGAAGAAAAAGAAGATTATCGTTCTCGGCTCGGGACCTATAAGAATAGGACAGGGCGTAGAATTTGACTATTGCTCGGTGCACTCTATTTGGGCGCTTAAAAAAGCCGGTTGCGAAGCCATAATCGTAAATAACAACCCCGAAACCGTATCAACCGATTTCGACGTTTCCGATAAGCTTTATTTTGAGCCTTTGACTCCCGAATACGTTACCAATATAGTCGAGGCGGAAAAACCTGACGGCGCAATAGTTCAGTTCGGCGGTCAGACCGCTATAAAGCTCACAAAAACGCTTAACGACCTCGGAGTCACGATTCTCGGTACCGACGCCGACCACGTTGACGCCGCAGAGGACAGAGAGCGTTTTGACGAGATACTCGAATACTGCGACATTCAAAGACCTAAGGGACATACCGTGTTTACCGTAAACGAGGCTCTCTCGGCGGCACATTCGCTCGGTTATCCCGTATTGGTAAGACCGAGCTACGTCCTCGGCGGTCAGGGCATGCAAATTGCCGCAAGCGACGATGACATAAGAGAGTTTATGGGTATCATAACCCGCACCATTCCCGATTTGTCCGAGCACCCCGTGCTTGTAGATAAATATCTTATGGGTCAGGAGGTTGAGGTTGACGCTATATGCGACGGCAAAAACATACTGATTCCCGGTATTATGGAGCACATTGACCGTGCCGGTATCCATTCGGGCGACTCGATTTCCGTCTATCCCGCGGTCACACTCTCCGAAAAGGTGCAAAAGACCATAGTTGATTATACAAAGCGTCTCGCTTCCGCGCTTCACGTTATCGGTATGATGAATATACAGTTCATCGTGCTCAAGGAAGAAGTTTACATCATCGAGGTAAATCCGCGTTCTTCAAGAACCGTACCGTATATAAGCAAGGTAACCGGCATTCCGGCTATTGCACTCGCTACAAGAGCTATGCTCGGCGAAAAGCTCTCGGATATGGGTTACGGCACAGGCCTTTTCAGAAACAGCGGATATTATGCAATCAAGCTTCCCGTATTCTCATTTGAAAAGATAATCGGTGCCGATACATCTCTCGGACCCGAAATGAAATCTACGGGCGAGGTGCTCGGTATTTCGCAGGATTACAACGAGGCACTTTTAAAGGCATTCGACGGCGGCGGAGTTTCGCTGCCTAAGGACGGCAAGATTATTGTCACCGTCCGCGATAAGGACAAGGCTGAGGTCTGTGAGATGCTTAAGGCATTTAAGGATTCGCAGTTTAAGTTCTATGCTACGCCTGGAACGCGTAAGGCTTTGCTTGAGGCAGGCATAGATGCGAAGCCCGTAAATAAGCTCACCGGAGAGAGCCCCAATATTATGGATATGCTCCATTCCGGCGATGTTTCGCTTATCATAAATACGCCTACTCACGGCAGACGCCCCGACAGAGACGGCTTTAAGCTTCGCCGAATTGCGGTTGAGAGCGGCACTTCCTGCCTTACCTCGCTTGATGCGGCAAAGGCTCTTATGGAGAGTACGTTTATAGTTCCGAGCGATAAGATGTCGCTCACCGATATTGCGACGCTCAAAATAACCCCGAACGTAAACTGACAATTCGGTTATCGCTTAAAAAGACACCGAGACTTTACTTGACTTTTCTTTGAAAGGCTCTTGTGGTTCACAGGAGCCTTTTAATTGTAATTATGAATAAATTGTGAAGTTTTGTATTGCATATTTATACATTATTTGTTATACTAAAAGGGCTATGTAAAAACCGTGGGAGTGTTTTATCACTTCCGAAATCTCATTAAGAGGAGTAAAACTATGGCAGATAAGAAAAAAATAAGCCTCGGCGGTATAGACAACGCCGCAGAGGAAAAGGGCTCTTTTATGAAGGCTCTTTGGCAGTTCATTAAGTTCCTTGTAGTAAGCGGACTTGTCACCATCATTCAGCTGGTGCTTGCGAATGTTCTTCCGCTTATCTTCGACAGCGTGACAGCCACTCTTCCCGCTTTCCTTCAGGGAATCTTCGCACCGAACACAATTTTTGACGCAGCTACCGCAAAGGGCGTTGAGCAGATAGGTAAATATGTTGTCGGCGGTGTTATAGAAAACGGAACCGTCATAGGCGGCGTAGTTACTTGGGGCTATCTTCTTCCGTTCTTCCTTTCAAACCTTGTAGCCAATATCTACGGCTTCTATCAGAATAAAAAGACAACCTTTAAATCTGATGCTCCCTGGTATAACTTCGCAATTTACATATTCCTTATGATTGCACTTATACTCTTCTCAACCTGGTTCCAGGGCTGGCTCGTCGGCGTTATCGGCAGATCCTCATGGGGCTGGTTACAGGCTCTCGCAAGAACTATTGCGAGTCTTGCGGCAGGATTTGTTCAGATGGTAGTTCTCTTCCCGATGGAGAAATTCGTTCTTCTTAAAGAAAAGAAGAAAGACGGCGAAGATGACGCGGACGCTGACAAAAAAGAGGAAGCTAAGGCATAATTCAACCGATGAAAAAGGTTCGCGTAAGCGGACCTTTTTTTGTTGCACATAAAATAAAAAGCGGCTGTAAGAACCGAAGCTCTTACAGCCGTCTTTTTGTTATAAATACGAATTTCGATTGGCTATGTGGGTTATCAGAAAAGCCCCGACACATTCCCGTCGTCGTCAACGTCTATTTTATACGCCGCAGGCTGCTTCGGGAGTCCCGGCATCGTCATTATGTCTCCTGTGAGAGCCACTATAAATCCGGCGCCTGCCGACAGGCGGACATCGCGTACCGTGAGTGTGAAGCCCTTCGGACTGCCGAGCTTTTGCGGGTCGTCCGACAGAGAATACTGTGTTTTCGCAACACAAATCGGGAGCTTGTCTTTGCCGAGCTTTTCGATTTCGGAAATTGCTTTTTCCGCATTCGAGGTGAATACAACATCTCCGGCGCGGTAAATCTCCTTTGCAAGAACATTCAGCTTTTCCTTTATCGAAAGCTTTTCGTCATATATGGGCTTAAAGTGAGCTTCTTTTGTCTCAATCGTTTTAACGACCTTTTCGGCAAGCTCCTTTCCGCCTTCTCCGCCGCGGGCAAATACCTCCGTAAGCGAAACCGGGACGTCTTTTTCCTTGCAAAAAGCTTCTATCGTTTCGATTTCCGCTTCGGTATCCGTCGCAAAACGGTTTATCGCAACCACAACGGGTAAGCCGTATTTTCTCATGTTTTCAATATGAGTTTCAAGGTTTACGATACCATTTTTCAGAGCGGTGGTATTTTCCTTTGACAGCTCGGTTTTCGGTACGCCGCCGTTGTATTTCAGCGCGCGGATTGTGGCTACTATTACAACGCAGGAGGGCTTGAGGCCTGCACAGCGGCACTTGATATCGAGAAACTTTTCGGCACCGAGGTCTGCCCCGAAGCCGGCCTCGGTTATGCAGTAGTCGCCGAGCTTCAGCGCGAGACGTGTGGCGGTTACCGAGTTACAGCCGTGCGCTATGTTGGCAAACGGTCCGCCGTGCATTAAAGCGGGAGTGTTTTCGAGTGTTTGTACAAGATTCGGCTTTATTGCGTCTTTTAAGAGAGCCGCCATTGAACCGACTGCATTCAAATCCCTTGCGTATACGGGAGTACCGTCGTATGTGTATGCGGTGAGTATTGAGCCGAGGCGATCTTTTAAATCTTTGATTCCGGATGAGAGGCAGAGTATAGCCATAATCTCGCTTGCCACCGTTATCATAAAGCCGTCCTCACGCGGTACGCCGTTTACCTTGCCTCCGAGACCTATCACAACGTTTCTCAGCGCTCTGTCATTCATATCAAGGCAGCGCTTGAAGAGAATCCTTCTCGGGTCGATGCGAAGCTCGTTTCCCTGCTGAATGTGATTGTCGATTATCGCACACAAAAGATTGTTTGCGGCCGTTATGGCGTGCATATCGCCCGTGAAATGAAGATTTATGTCCTCCATCGGTATTACCTGAGCGTAACCGCCGCCGGCAGCACCGCCCTTTATTCCGAAAACAGGGCCCATAGACGGCTCACGCAAGGCTATTACAGCTTTTTTGCCTATGCGGTTCATCGCTTCGCCGAGACCTACCGTGACGGTGGTTTTCCCTTCGCCTGCAGGCGTCGGATTTATGGCTGTTACAAGTATGAGCTTGCCGTCCTCTTTGTTTTCATATTTTTTGAGCAGCGACAGCGGAAGCTTTGCTTTGTATTTGCCGTAAAATTCAAGCTCGTCGGCACTGATGCCGAGCTTTTCGGCAATGTCGGATATAGGCTTAATGTCGGCCTGTTTTGCTATTTCGATATCAGTTAACAATTAAAACCCTCCAAATGATAATATTCGATAGCACATATATTAAATTATAAATGAAAACACACCGTAAAACAAGCCTTATTTTTTAACCGGCACAGCCGCGTCAAGGTTGACAAGAACGGCTATTGAATGTATAATTTTTTATTATGTTGATAAGTGTGCCATAAGGCTTAAGCCGTTTCGCTTAAACGGATAAGACCTGCGACACGTTAAGGAGATTTTTACAGTATGGAATGGACAGGTCTTAACGAATTAAGAGAAAAATACCTCAGCTTTTTCGAAAGCAAGGGCCATTTGAGACTGCCGAGCTTTTCGCTCGTACCGCAGCACGATAAGAGCCTTTTGCTTATAAACTCCGGTATGGCTCCCATGAAAAAGTGGTTTACGGGCGAGGAAACGCCTCCGCGTAAGCGCGTAACAACTTGCCAAAAGTGTATAAGAACGCCCGATATAGAAAATGTCGGCAAAACCGCGCGTCACGGAACGTATTTTGAGATGCTCGGCAACTTCTCGTTCGGCGATTACTTTAAGCACGAGGTAATTCCGTGGGCATGGGAATTTTGCACCAAGGTATTGGAGATGGATCCCGAAAAGCTCTATATCAGCGTTTATGAGGAAGATGACGAGGCTTACGATATATGGACTAAGGATATAGGCGTTGACCCGTCGCACATGGTTCGTTTCGGCAAGGAGGATAACTTCTGGGAGCACGGAGCGGGTCCGTGCGGGCCGTGCTCGGAAATATATTATGACCGCGGCGAAAAGTACGGCTGCGGCAAGCCCGACTGCAAGGTAGGCTGCGAGTGCGACCGTTATATCGAATTTTGGAACCTCGTATTCACTCAGTTCGAAAATGACGGTAACAACAATTACTCGCGTCTTGCGCATCCCAATATAGATACCGGTATGGGCCTTGAAAGACTCGCTTGCATATCGCAGGACGTTGACAACCTCTTTGAGGTTGATACGGTTCAGAATATAATGAAGCACATTATGAAAATTGCCGGCGTGAAATATCACGATGATGAGAAAAAGGATATATCTCTTCGTGTTATAACAGATCACGTAAGAAGCACCACAATGATGATATCCGACGGTGTTATGCCGTCAAACGAGGGCAGAGGCTACGTTTTAAGACGTCTTTTGCGCCGCGCAGCACGCCACGGCAGATTGCTCGGTATTGACAGACCCTTCCTTTATGAGGTTGCCGAGACGGTTATTAAAGAGAACGATACAGCTTACCCAAGTCTTCTTGAAAAGCACGACTTTATCATAAATGTTATTAAAGCGGAGGAGGAAAACTTCGCAAAGACCATTGATACGGGTCTTAATATGCTCGAGGAAATGGTTAAAAACACCGACGGTAAGGTTATGAGCGGTGCCGATGCGTTTAAGCTCTCCGATACTTACGGTTTCCCGCTTGACCTTACAAAGGACATTCTTGACGAAAAGGGTATGACCGTTGACGAGCAGGAGTATACGGCTCTTATGACCGAGGCTCGCAAAAAAGCTCGTGAGGCTCACAAGGACGCAGGCGCAGAGGCTTGGAAGAGCTCGGGCAATGCCACCAAGGGAATGGATAAAACCCCGTTCGTCGGCTATGAAACACTTTCGGGCGACAGCGAGATACTCGCTGTTGTAGTTGACGGCGAAAAGAAACAGGCCGCAACGGAAGATGACAATATAACACTTGTGCTTTCCGAAACTCCGTTCTATGCGGAAAGCGGCGGTCAGGTCGGCGACGTCGGCGTTATCAAGGGCAACGGATTTGAATTTACCGTTGAAAACACCACTAAAACACATGAGGGCGTAGTTCTTCACCACGGCTACATCTCGGACGGCGAGACTGTATCGTGCGGCGACAAGGTTCACGCTGAGGTCAATCGTTCTGTACGTGAAGCCACCATGCGTAACCATACCGCGGCGCATCTTTTACAGGCGGCTCTGCGTAAAATACTCGGCACTCATGTTGAGCAGGCAGGCCAGCTTGTAAACAGCGAGGCTGTCAGATTTGACTTTACTCATTTCTCGGCTCTCACGGCGGATGAGCTCAGAAAGGTTGAAAATACCGTAAACGAAGTAATAATGTCGGCTGTGCCGGTTGTTACAAGCGAAATGCCGATTGACGAGGCTAAAAAGCTCGGCGCAATGGCATTATTCGGCGAAAAATACGGCGATATCGTAAGAGTTGTAAAGGCAGATGATTTTTCTGTCGAGTTCTGCGGCGGTACGCACGTTAAAAATACCGGATCAATAGGACTCTTCAAAATAGTATCCGAGTCATCGGTGGCGTCGGGTGTCCGCAGAATAGAGGCTGTTACGGGCAATAATGTTATGAAATACATTGATAAGAGCAATGAGCTTATTGCCGAAACCGCCAAAAACCTTAAGCTTACAAATTATCATGAATTGGCGTCCCGTGCCGCGGCTCTCTCTGCGGAGCTTAAAGAAAAGGAACGCGAAATATCGTCTTTGGAGGCAGAGATTGCAGCATCGAAAACTGCCGACCTTATGAAAGATGCAAAGCAGATAGGCGGTGTACGCCTTGTCACAGCCGATATAGGCGAAGCCGGAGCCGATGCTCTTCGCTCGCTTTGCGACAAAGCACTTGAAAGCGGAGATGATATTATCGCCGTGTTCGCAGGCAAAAATGCCGAAAAGGGCACAGCGTCATTCGCTTGCCGCGTCGGTAAAAAAGCCATAGAGTGTGGAGCTCATGCAGGTAATATAGTTCGCGAGGTAGCACGTGTTGCAGGTGGTGCAGGCGGCGGAAAACCCGACAGTGCCATGGCAGGTGCCAAAGATATTTCAAAAATACCGGAAGCTCTTAAAAAGGCTTCCGATATAGTCGGCGCTATGCTTTTAGGCAAGCGATAATAATCCGAGCTCGCCTAAAATGGCGTATTTTCGGCGTATTTTAACTTGTCGTCTTTGTGAGGCGTCAGCCTCACTGCATCCTCCGCATGAAACTCCACTCGAAAATCAGCTCATTTTAGGTCGCTGATTTTTATGCTTGGCAGATTTTTATGCAGAGCGAGGCAAAAACGCAGTTAATCCTGTCGGATTAACGAGTATTTTAACATGGCTATGCGAAAAATCTGCAGCCTAAAAACGGGTTCGGATTTATTATTGCTTGCCTAAACGGAGGGTTTAAAATGGATAATTGCCTTTTCTGCAAAATAATAGCCGGAGAAATTCCGTCAAAAAAAATATATGAAGACGATTTGTGCTATGCGTTTTATGACATAAATCCGCAGTCGGATACGCATTTTCTCGTCGTCCCGAAGCAGCATATCAGCGGAGCGGATAAGATAACAGGCGAAAATTCCGCTGTTGTTGCGCACATTTTTGAGGTGATTTCCTCTCTTACAAAGCAACTCGGCCTCTCATCCTATCGCATTATAAATAACTGCGGCGAGGGTGCCGGACAAACGGTGATGCATCTTCATTTCCACGTTCTCAGCGGAGGTAATCTCGGCGAAAGACTCGTTTGATTATGAAACGGCCGCTTGCAGTTACGGGATTTACAATGCTCTTTACACTTCTTGTATTGAGCGGTTCAAATGATAAAGCGATAAGCGCAGTACTTTTGGCTGCGCTTATCGCTTTTGTTGTTTTTATGTGTATTAAAAAGGTGAGGCAAGATAAAACCTTGCCTTTTGCGGCTCTCAGCGCGGCGGTTGCCGTTTTGCTCCTGATGTCAAATAACGCATACTATTTAGGCAAAGCAAAGCCGCTAAACGGCAAAGAAGTAATCATCAGCGGCACCCTCTCGGATTTGCCGTACGAAAAGGACGGAAGCTTTTATTATGTGGTGAAAGCGGATACGGTGAACGGCGAAAAAAGCTCTCTGTCATTTCGTGTGGTATCAAAAACTCCGCTCTGTATAGACGTGACGGACGAGGTCAGCCTTTCTGCAAAAGCATTCCTCTTAGGCGGCGACAGCGACGAAATACTCAAATACTATAAGGCAGGAAAAAAAGTCAAAGTCAAAGTACAGGTAGCAGACAATGGTACCTACAAAGAAAAAGAGCTGACGGTAAAACTCGGCAAAAGACCGTCTGAATAACCAATAGTGCTTTCTCCCT
>ENA-OQHI01001450-OQHI01001450.1-human-gut-metagenome-genome-assembly--contig:-NODE-1450-length-11157-cov-4.511913_pt1 | contig 11157 bp, 12 predicted proteins | sample MGYA00242561_ERZ504713 | MGnify/ENA primary metagenome ERZ504713 (study PRJEB26092, sample SAMD00036217) | human gut metagenome | host: Homo sapiens | study: EMG produced TPA metagenomics assembly of... | reverse complement strand
AATACAAATGTTTGTGCAACACCATTTAATGAACACTTTCCAGTAGCTGAATTACACTATATGATCAGTGATGAAAATGAAAGCATTGTCGTGGAGTGTATGGAAGATGGTATGCATGTATATGATAATCCTACGCATGTTTTGACAAACAATCCGCCATTACCTATGCAGTTGTTCCGTTTGAATGACTATATGTATTTATCAAACAAACAGCCTGAAAATAACTTTGGATTGGATTTAACTGCTTATTCACGTGGCTTTGGAGCTATGGGACTTCCGGGTGATTTATCGAGTGGATCCAGATTTGTGCGTGTTGCCTATACAAGAGCCAATGCGACGAGTGATAAGAATGATTTAAGTCAATATTTCCGCATTATTGGTAGTGTGGAACAACAAAAAGGTCTTTGTGAAGTAGAACCAGGAAAGTATGAATATACAATCTATACGTCTTGTTGTGACTTAAGAAATGGAATTTACTATTATACAACATACAATAATCATCAAGTCAGTGGTGTGAATATGTTTAATGAGGATTTAGATGGTGAAACACTTATTTCTTATCCAACGATTGAAGAAGAAATGGTTCATATGCAAAATTAGTTTAAAAGGAGAAAAAAATGGGACTTTTAGGTGAAACAAAACCAGTTAAAAAACCAATTTTAGGCGTTTCTTTATATCCAGAACAAGAAACCATGAAGGAAATCGAAAATTATTTAACAATGGCAAGCCGTAATGGCTTCACAAAAATCTTTACAAGTATGTTTAGTGTTCCGGGCACAAAAGAAGAAGTGTTTGATTATTTTAAAAATTTTTGTGATTTAGCACATAAACATGGAATGAAGGTATCTGGTGACTGTAACACCGCATTCTTTAAGAAAATGGGGGCTAGCGAAAGTGACATCTCCATCTTTAAAGAAATGGGAATAGACATCATTCGTATGGACCTACCATATTTTGATCAAAGAGATGTGACTTTAATCAACAACCCTTATAATATTACAATCGAATTATCAAGTTGTATGATTCAAGCTGTTCGTATGGCATTAGAAAATGGGGCAAATCCAAAGAACTTCTCAACTTGCCATAATTTCTATCCAGAACGTTATACGGCATCTGACTTAGAAAGTATTCGTTCTATCAATAAAGAATTGGCAACTTTGGGTATTCCGAGTGCTGTCTTTATTTCGAGTAATGAAGACAATACACATGGGCCATGGCCAGTACATGATGGACTTCCAACTGTCGAAGATCACCGTTGGATTCCAGCTGAATTGCAGGTTCGTCATTGGATTGCGGTAGGTGATGTGGATGAAATCATCTTCGGAAATGCGTTTGCGAGTGAAGAAGAATTTAAAGCGATTGACCAAGTGATGAACCAAGCTTATGTCAATATACCAAAACTAGTTGGACAAGACTACTTGGCAGAACTGCTTCCTCATGGAGATGTAGAAAGAGTTCCATTTAAAGTCATTTTAGATGATGGTGTCACAGATTTAGAAAAAGAAATTGTCTTTGATAGTGTATATCACCAATGTGGAGAAACACCATACTACATGATTCGTTCTCGCTGGACAAGAATGTTCTACGGTAAAAAGAGTATCCCGGAAAGAAAAATAGATGAAGAATACTATCATCGTGGAGATGTAGTCATTGTGAATGATAACTTGGCACATTATCGTGGTGAAGTGCAAATTGTATTAAAGGATATGAAGGTGGATGGTCAAAGAAATCGTATTGGTCATATTCCAGAAGCCGATCATATTTTATTGAATGAAGTAAAAGCTGGCAGAAGTTTTTGTTTCATGAATAAGTAAATAGAGCTTATTGGAAATATTCTGCGTAGACTTTTCTGATCATTCATAAGTTGTTTTTACGTTTTTATCATTGGAATTATGGTGATGGTGGCAATGACTTACAAATGTTGTCGATGTTTGAACATTCGTATGCGCCATGTACAGCTTTGGAAGAGGCAAAGTATGCCGCAAACAATCAATTGGGTCCTTATTATGAATATAGTGTGGCTCGAAATATGTTGGAGACTTTGGCAAAACAAAAATAATTTGTTTCATTTCATTTAAAACGTGTTAAGATAATGGAGGATGCTTGTTGAAAGTATCTAAATCCATTATTCTAAGCAAAAAGGGAGGTTTTTAGCGATGCCTCCTTTTTTGCGTTTCATAATAAAAAGCCTACTGGAAATGGTTCCATGTAGGCTTTTCTAATAGTTCATAAGCTGTTTTTGCGTTTCTAATGTTTGTGTTAGAGAATTTATCGAATAATTTATAATTGTTGAGTCTGACCATTAATTTTTTATCGGTTCTAGGAAAATGAAGCGGGAATAATTTATCAAATCTTTCACTTTCGCTGATTAGAATGGATGTTACTTCGTTGTTGATAGATAAATAACTTAGAAGATCTTGAATGGCTTGTGAGTCGAAGTAAACTAAAACTTCTACGTGTGCTTGATGATCTTTGGTAGAGTATATCGCAAATCCTTTCGGTTGTTTATCTTCATTAACCATTGTGACAATGGATTTTTTTAAGCTTTTATGATATTGAATAAGCTTGTTGAATTCATTTTCACTTAATAGAATACTGCCATCAAAATACTGCATGAATTGGAAATATAATGTGTATAAGTTCTCTGCTTTTTGTTTTACATGATAAGGATTACCACTTCTGCATAGTGGAGCTCCAATCCAATATTCTTTTGTGTTTGAAATGTGTTGAAAGCTTTTGGCCTCAAATAATTTTGGCATGTTTGTGTATGTGATGGTTAATAAATCGTTATAGGTAGCTTGTGAAATGGCAGCATCTAATAAGTTAGAAAATTGTTTTCTTTGTCTATAATCTGGTAAAGTTGCAGCCATACCAATCACAGATACGCGCATTTGTCGATCTAAAAACATCATCGTTCTTTTTGTGACTTGAAGACAAGAAGTGATTTTATCGTCTTGCCAGAAACAGAACATGTGTTGTGGGTCATATTGATATTTCATCCAGGCATCGATTTCTTTTTTATCCATATTAAATGCGGATTTAATCAACAAGTCTTTGATTTGTGCATCATATCCAACACTGTTGTGACAAATCATTGGTTATCTCCATCTTCTTCGTGTTCTGTATATTCAACATCAATAGCTCCATGTTTTGGGGTTGATTTTGGTTGTTCTTCTTGATTTTGTGTACTATTGAATGTATGAACATGTACATGTCTTCTTCCTGTAAATAGGGAAATAATCCAGAAGAAAATGATGATTGGTAAAATAAATGGAAGTAGCCAGCTTGCTAGGGTTCCAAATATAAAGATAATCACAAAAAAGGCAATAAGAGTAAGAATACTATCCATAAAGGTACCTCGCTTTTCTAAAGTATATCATACTTGATGAAGTGTTTTGTGTTTAGTCTGTGTGAACTATATCACACATTCTGTTTCAATATCTTGAATATATTGAATTTGAATTTTTCCGTTTGAAAGTTCCATTAAATCTTTTGAGATATCACATTGATTTACGAAATGATAAACGACATCTTCTTCATATTGTTGTTCAATAACTTCGATGTTTTGAGTTCTAAAATAATGATCGATTTTTCCAATCAAATCATAAGAAAAATGAATTTGATATTCATGAAGAGTGGTTACAGTGGTAAGAGTAGCTTGTTTTAGAGCTTCTTGTACACTAGATGAGTAGGCTCTTACAAGTCCTCCAGTTCCAAGCTTGATTCCTCCAAAATAGCGTACTACAACGGCTAGAATATCTTGCATATCATTATGCATCAACACATCTAACATAGGGTGACCTGCTGTCTGACTTGGTTCTCCATCATCGTTAGATCGCATAATGTTTCCTATAATCATAGCTGTACAATGATGATTGGCATTGGGATGTTCTTTTTTTATAGCTTTTAAAAAGTCTTTTGCCTCTTGTTCATCTTGTGTTCTATGAAGGTAGGTAATAAATTTACTTTTTTTAATTTCTATTGTATTTATACAATCATTTTGAATTCTTGGCATAGTTGTATTGTAGCAAAGAATAGCTATATTCTACAAGTTTAGTAGAAAAGAAACCATTCTAGTGTTGGCGTCTAGAATGGTTTCTTTTGTTTATTATTATTTTTAGGAGAGAGATATGAATATTGGTTTATTTCTATATTCATTGCCTTATCTTTAAGGCACTTATAGAATAACATTCCATGTTGTCATAATTTTAGTATAACTTTGGTAAATCTTGTGAAATCCGATTGAATTATGTGAAATTATCAAAATATGCATCTTTTTTGGAAAAGCCTCAATTTATTTCGTATATGAGATAGGGGTGATGAAATCACATGAATAAATCAAAAGACAAAATTATGAAGGAGTTTTTAGAAAACAATGCCTATTTTGTCGACTTCTTTAATGCGTACTTCTTTGGTGGAGAAAGAGCTCTTAAACCTGAAAACTGTATGGAACTTGATTCAGAGATGAATGATGCGAACATGGATCTAGAAAAGCATGTGGATGTGATTCGTAAGTACAATGATGGAAATCTTTATAGTGCATTCATTATTGAGAATCAAAGTTATGTGGATATGTCCATGGTTGTAAGGGCTGCAGTATATGAGTTTGTAGCGTATGAGCGAATGTTAAAGAAGTCGAAAAAGAATAAGTCGAAAGAAAAATTACCTATGGTAAACATTCTTGTATTTTATACAGGAGAAAGGCCTTGGAATGCGGCCAGACAGCTTTCTGAGCTAGTCGAAGTGGATGAAAGGTTCAAATCCTATTTCCATGACTACCAAATGAATCTGATTGAAATCACGGGAAATACTTCATATAATTTTAATGAAGAAGACGTGTATAATCTATTCTACATATGTCGAAGTATTTATGATCAGTCTATTTATGAAGAAAAGAGTAATCATTTTGGACTTGTGAAAAGCAGTGTGTTAAAAGTAGTCAAGACATTAACGGATGTAGAATGGTTGGATTTAGAAGAATTAGAGAAAAAGGAGAAGATTGAAATGTGTGAAGCTGAAAAGAGATGGCTGGAAGTAAAGTCAAAGGAATGGGAAGCTGAAGGGATAAGAAAAGGAATCGAACAAGGCATCGAACAAGGCAGCGAGAATAATCGTAAAGAAATGTATCAAACAATGGTAGACAAGGGATTCAGTATTTCAAGTATCGCATCCATCTTCTCGGTAAGTGAAGAGTCGATTGAAAGGCTGTTGATGAAAGCTTAGGTGTAGTTAAATGTGTGAAGAACATTTAGACACTAGAACAAATCTTTGAGATTTCTAGAATGACTTTAAAAATAGAGCTTAATAGATGGATGTGGATTTCGCATCCATCTTCTTGATAAGTTAAAAAAAATATAGACATATGCAGGATTGATATCATTTAGATAATGATATTTAGTCTTGATGTAGACGTTGTTTTAAGAAGTGTGAAGAAGTAGACATTATATGAATAACTAACTATAATAGAACTAGAAGTGAGGTACATAAAATGTCAATTGTTAAACTAACTCCTGCATTTAAAGACTACCTTTGGGGTGGTACTAAACTAAAAGAAAACTATGGTAAAAAAACAGATATGGATCCAGTTGCGGAGAGCTGGGAATTGTCTGTGCATCCAGATGGTCCAAGTATTGTAGCTAGTGGGGAATATGAAGGTTTGTCTTTCCCTGAATATTTGGAGAAAAAAGGAAAGAGTGTTTTAGGAACGAAGGGAAACACATTTGAGTTTTTTCCAATCTTAATTAAATTTATTGATGCCAAACAACCATTATCAATTCAGGTTCATCCAGATAATGAATATGCGCTTCGTGTTGAACATGAATATGGTAAGACTGAAATGTGGTATATCTTAGATTGTGAACCAGATTCATTTTTATATTTTGGTGTAAATAAAGAAATTACTAAAGAAGAATTTGAGCGTCGAATTCATGATAATACTTTATTAGACGTGTTAAAAGCGGTTCCAGTACATAAGGGAGATGTTTTCTTTATAAAATCTGGTACAATTCATGCGATTGGTGCAGGAATTCAGATTTGTGAGATCCAACAAAACTCAAATACAACATATCGTGTTTATGATTTTGGTCGTGTTGGAAAAGATGGTAAACCTCGTGAATTACATATTCAAAAGGCGATTGATGTTTCAAATCTAAGTCCGATTGAATCTGATTTTAAACCATGTGGTCCTGAAGAAAAGAATGGGGATTGTGATACTGTACGTTTAGCAACTTGCGAATACTTTACTACATATGAGTCTACATTGAATGGCACAACAACGCTTCATGTTGATGATGAAAGTTTTGGTTCTATCTTGTTGATTGAGGGTAATGCGACAATTGAAAATGATGGTACAACTTTAGAAGTAAATAAAGGAGATTCTGTATTTATTGATGCGAATAGTGGTGATGTAAAAATCACAGGAAAATGCCAATGGATCTATAGCAGGGTTTAATCCCCTGCATCTTTTTAGTTATGAAAGAATTTCAAAAAGATTTAATAGACTGGTATATTAAAAATCATCGTCCTTTAGAATTTCGCTTAAAGAAAGATCCTTATGAAATATGGATCAGTGAAATCATGGCCCAACAAACTCGTATTGAGGCTATGCTTCCATATTTTAAAAGGTGGATACAGCTGTTACCGGATATTGAGAGTGTCGCAAAGTGTGATGATGAAAAGCTAAATAAGTTATGGCAAGGATTAGGTTATTATTCGCGGTGTAAAAATATAAAGAAATGTGCCATAGAATGTGTTGAAAAACACAATGGAAAATTACCTTGCACAAAAGAAGAATTATTAAAATTACCAGGAATTGGCCCATACACGGCAGGTGCCATAGCTTCCATTGCGTATGGACAAAGAGTAAGTGCAGTCGATGGGAATGTGATTCGTGTATTTTCTAGGTTGTATGATATTTGTGAGGATGTTACCAAGACGAGTGTGAAGAAACAGATTGAAATGTTAGTAGATGAAAGTCTTCCTTCAAAAGAAGAGATTTCTTACTATAATCAAGCGTTGATGGAACTTGGAGCACTTATTTGTATTCCCAAAAGTCCAAGGTGTGATATTTGTCCAATCAAAAAATATTGCGAAGCTTCAGATCCTGCTTCTTTGCCTTATAAGCCAAAGAAAAGTGCACGTAAAATCGAGTATAAACATGTGTATGTTTGGATACATCAAAATAAGGTTCATGTTGTAAAAAGAGCGGATACCGGTTTGTTAGCAGGACTTTATGGCTTTGATGAAACGAAACCAGAACATATTATAGAAAGTATTGAATTAAAACCTTATATACATATTTTTTCACATGTAGAGTGGCATATGGATGCGACGTTGTGTATAGTAGATAGGGAAGATTCAAATTATAAAACAATTGAAGAAATAGAAGAGCATATCGCATTACCAAGTGCGTTTATGCCGTTTATGAAACAAGTAGAGGAGTATTTATGGAAAAAGTAGAAATTGAAAGTTTTACTTTAGATCATACTAAAGTAAAAGCGCCTTATGTGCGTTTGATAAGTGAAGAAAAAGGGCCCAACGGAGATATTGTATCAAATTTTGATGTTCGCTTATGTCAACCAAATCGACAAGAGATACCAACCGGAGTTATGCATACTTTAGAACATTTGTTCGCATTATATCTTCGCCCTAGGATTACTGGGTATTTAGATTGTTCACCATTTGGATGTCGTACAGGATTTCACCTTTTAGCATGGGGAAAACATTCAAGCAAAGATGTTGCGATTGCCGTAAAAGAAGCTTTAGAGCTAATCACAACTACAGAATGGGAAGATGTTCCGGGTACAGAAGAAAAAGAGTGTGGTAACTACAAAGATCATTCTTTATTTGGTGCTAAGGAATGGGCAAAAGAAATTTTAGAGAAGGGAATGAGTTGCGACCCATTCGAAAGAAAAATTGTGTAAGAGAATGTGAAATTCTCTTTTTTTATTTGAGTTGCCCTATTTATCGCGTCGTTTCTATGGTAAAATATAGTATAGTCTTTAAAAGGAGAACTTATATTATGGCAGGAATGGCAGGAATTTTTGGAAAATTATTTTCAGAAGAACAACGTGAATTATCTGCATTAGAAAAAATTGCAGATAAAGTATTAAAATATGAACCAGAAATGCAGGCATTATCGGATGACGAGTTGCGTGCAAAAACGGATGAATATAGAAAAAGAATTGCGAATGGAGAAACAGTAGATGATCTTCTTCCTGAAGCGTTCGCAACAGCTAGAGAAGCTGCTTATCGTGTAATCAACGAAAAACCTTATAAAGTTCAGATTATGGGTTCGATTGCGATGCACAAAGGTGATATCTCAGAAATGAAGACTGGTGAAGGTAAAACTTTAACAGCTACAATGTGTGTATATTTGAATGCACTTGCAGGTCAAGGTGTTCATGTAATCACAGTCAATGAATATTTGGCTGGTCGTGATGCTGCCTGGATGGGCGAAATTTATCGTTTCTTAGGTTTAACTGTTGGTGTAAATACACGTGATTTAAAACCAAGAGAAAAAGAATTGGTTATTAGAAAATATTTTTACATACAGAGTTCCAAAGTGATAGCGCAGGAAATGAATATGGAAGTTACTACGGTAGATTCATATTTATCAAGGCTTAGAAAGAAAATGAAAAAGGAATTCCAGAGGAGAGAAGAAAGTTATGAGTAATCCAATAATTGAAAATGCGATTTTTGAAAGCAAGTTAATTGATTTATTTAGTAAAATAGATATAAGTGAAGTTGAAACAGATTATCCGGACGAAGATATTGAAAAGTTGAAATTTGAAGAAACACTATTTGAAAAATGGTGGAATAATAAAAAAGTAAGAAGAGTTACTGAAGTGGGTGTGCTTGCAGCATCCCTTACAACAGGAATAATTGTTGCAATCAGAGTTATCCACAAAAAAAGAAAAGCTGCGTAGCAATCAAAAAATAAAATTTTGCAAAAAAAATGCAAGGTTTTATTTTTTTTTGTGTATAAGTATATGTCCGCGTTAAAAAAGTGGAACAAAAAGAAAAGAGGAATTAAAAAAATGGTAGAAAAGATTATTGAATTAGCAAAAGAAAACTTAAGCATTGATGGAGAAATTACAGCAACAAGTTCTTTCAAAGAAGATTTGGAAGTAGATTCATTAGACTTAATGGAATTAGTTATGGCATTAGAAGATGAATTTAATGTAGAAATTCCATCAGAAGAATTACAGAATATCAAGACAGTTCAGGATGTTGCTGACTATTTAACATCAAAAGGCGTGGAGGCATAAATGAAAACAAGAATAACAGAATTGCTTAAAATTAAGCATCCTATTATTCAGGGAGGTATGGCATGGGTGGCTGACCATCATTTGGCAGCTGCTGTGTCAAATGCCGGAGGACTTGGAATTATAGGTGCGGCAAATGCTCCAGCAGAAGTAGTTAGAGAGGAAATAAGAAAGACAAGAGAATTAACAGATAAGCCTTTTGGGGTAAATGTAATGCTTCTTAGTCCATCAGCAGATGAAGTTGCAAAAGTAGTTGTTGAAGAAAAAGTTCCCGTAGTTACAACAGGTGCAGGAAATCCTGAAAAATATATGGAAATGTGGAAAGAAGCAGGAATAACTGTTATTCCGGTTATTGCTTCTGTAGCGATGGCAAGAAGATTAGAAAGAACCGGAGTTGACGCGGTTATCGCAGAAGGATGTGAATCAGGCGGTCATATTGGTGAATCAACTTCAATGACTTTAATACCACAGGTAGCTGATGCGATAGAAATTCCTGTAATTGGAGCAGGTGGCGTAGGCGATGGAAGAGGCATGGCAGCAATGTTTATGTTAGGTGCTGAAGGAATTCAGGCAGGTACATGTTTCTTAGTGGCAAACGAAACAAATATTCATGAAAATTATAAAAATAAAGTTTTAAAGGCAAAAGATATTGACTCGGTTGTAACAGGAAGAAGCCATGGACATCCGGCACGTTCATTAAGAAATAATATGACAAGACAATATGTAAAAATGGAAAATGAAGGTGCAGGATTTGAAGAATTAGAATATCTCACATTAGGCTCGCTTAGAAAGGCAGTGCAAGATGGAGATACACAGAATGGCTCTTTTATGGCAGGACAGATAGCAGGACTTATACACGAAACAAAAAGCTGCAAAGAAATAATTGAAGAAATGGAAAATCAGGCAGAAAAACTTTTGAAATTATAAAAAATTAATTGAAATTTTTTGAACAAAAAAATAAAAGTAAGTGTGTATCAAATAAAAAACATGAATTATAACTCAAAGTTAGGAGGAAACATGGGAAAGACGGCATTTATTTTTCCGGGACAAGGTGCTCAGTATTTTGGAATGGGAAAAGATTTTTTTGATAAATATGAAGACAGTAAAAAATACTTTGAAGAAGCATCGAAGATTCTTGGATTTGATATGGAAAAGATGTGCTTTGAAGAAAATGAAGATTTAAACAATACACAGTATACACAGGCAGCAATGTTTACAGTATGCGCAGCAATTTTACAACAGATTGAAAAAACAGGAGTAAAGCCTGACGTGTGTGCAGGATTAAGTCTTGGAGAATATGCAGCCCTTTATTCATGCGGAACAATTACATTTGAGGATGCGGTTTATCTCCTAAGAAAAAGAGGAATGTTTATGGATGAAGAAGTTCCGGATGGTAAAGGAACAATGGCAGCAGTGCTTGGAATGGATGCAGATAAAATTGATGATATTTGCAAAAATACAGAAGGAGAAGTGGCAGTTGCAAATTATAATTGCCCGGGTCAGATTGTTATAACAGGTGAAACTGATGCAGTAGAGAAAGCTTCAAAAACTTTAGCAGAAAATGGAGCAAAGAGAGTTTTGCCACTTAAGGTAAGCGGACCATTTCACTCTGCCATGCTAAAAGGGGCAGGAGATAAGCTGGAAAAAGAATTGAAAAATGTTGAGCTTAAAGAACTTAAAATGCCGTATGTGGCAAATTGTAATGCAAGTTACATATATGATAATTCACAAATAAAAGAACTTCTAAAAAAACAGATTTCATCACCTGTAAAATTTATGCAGAGTGTTGAAAAAATGATAGATGATGGAGTTGATACATTTGTTGAAATAGGACCGGGGAAAACACTTTCTAAATTTGTTAAAAAAATCAATAAAGATGTAACGGTAATAA
>ENA-OQHI01001449-OQHI01001449.1-human-gut-metagenome-genome-assembly--contig:-NODE-1449-length-11173-cov-4.534697_pt1 | contig 11173 bp, 10 predicted proteins | sample MGYA00242561_ERZ504713 | MGnify/ENA primary metagenome ERZ504713 (study PRJEB26092, sample SAMD00036217) | human gut metagenome | host: Homo sapiens | study: EMG produced TPA metagenomics assembly of... | reverse complement strand
AATAGATATATGCAAGGCTTACGTCAACATTTTTGACAACGCGATAAACGCGGCGAAGGCGATCGACGGAAAAAGATACATAAAGATAAAGAGCTTTACAAGCGAAGACGACGGTATGCTCTATATTTCCGGCGAAAATGACATTGCGCCGGACTACGAAGAGAAGAAAAAGGCGAGAACAGGCGAGCACGGCTACGGATTGAGGATTCTCAGAGACACCGCCGAAAAATACGGCGGACGGCTTGTGACCGACGACAAGGGGGACGCCTTTACAGTCGTCATGACGATGCGCGCGGCCGCGGGCAGCCCGAAAAACTGATTTCGGCGCGGAAAACAAATAAAAAAAAGAAGGTCATAATCGCAGCAACCGCTCGAATTATGACCTTTGAATTTTTCTTCAGCTCTGCATTAAAATGCAGTCCCTCTTATTTCGGAATGAACCAGAAAAGGTGCTCAAGAATAAATCTTACATACTCAAAGTACGCTTCTAAAATTCTCTGGATGATCTCCATTACTTTTCCCTCCTCGTTAAATTTAAGCGATTCCGAAAATCAGCTTTATAAGCTCTATTATCGGGCCTATAGTAACCCAATAAAGCGCCTTGCCAGACATCTCGAGTGCCTTAAGCAACAGTTCCAATGCCGCTTCCATTTCGTCCCCTCCCTTCGCATTGTAAGATTGACTTATAACTGCATTTATAGTATAATCTTTACGCTTTGTTGCGTCAATCAACAAAAATTTACGATTTGTGCGCAGCTGAACAAATCGGGGCTTTTTTGTTCAGTTGACAACCTACGGAGGCAAAGATTTCATGGAAAACCGCCGCATTTTAATAACAAAGCAGCTGCTTTGCGAGAGCTTCATTTCACTGCTCAAGCAAAAGCCCATAGACAAAATTTCGGTAACGGAGCTCTGCCAAGCAGCCAACGTCAACAGAGGGTCTTTCTATGCCCACTATGCCGATGTTTACGACCTTTTGGGGCAAATAGAAAGCATAGTCTACGAGCGCCTCTGCAACGCCGTGAGAAACTGCAACTACACAAAAAGCGACTTTCCCCGTATAAACAAAATAATAGAGACCGTGGAGGCCGAGCGTTCGTTTTGCAACGCGCTGTTCGGCAAATACGGCAGCAAACAGTTTTTGGACGAATGCTGCGAGATAAATCGCCGCGACATAACAAACGAGTGGCGGCAAAAATATCCCGGTTTGGACGACTTGACGTTAAACACAACATACACCTTTATGGTCAAGGGCTCCCTGGGCATAATCGAGGAATGGGTCAACAACGATTTTTCGCAGCCCGCCGACTTCATTTCGCTTTCAATATGCGATATGTACGCCGCCGTTCTTGCTAAGCTTGACGGTATGCAGAAAAGCGTTGCCGCCAAAAAATAAATCACAGACAGGTCAAAAAGCAAAAGCTGTAAATTACCGATCGCCGCAGGGCAGGTAATTTACAGCTTTGTTTGTTTTGTCTATCAATCGTCGTCAAGCTTGAGAACCGCCATAAACGCCTCCTGCGGCACTTCGACCGTGCCGAACTGGCGCATACGCTTCTTGCCCTCCTTCTGCTTTTCGAGCAGCTTCTTCTTTCGGGTTATGTCGCCGCCGTAGCACTTGGCAAGAACGTCTTTTCTCATCGCCTTGACAGTCTCGCGGGCGATGACCTTGCCGCCGATGGCTATCTGAATCGGAATCTCAAACAGCTGGCGCGGGATGTTGTCCTTGAGCTTTTCAGCTATCTTTCTCGCGCGTCCATACGCCTTGTCGGCGTGGATAATAAACGAGAGCGCGTCGATTATATCGCCATTCAGGAGAACATCGAGTTTAACGAGGTTCGAGCGGCGGTAATCGGTTATCTCATAGTCAAACGACGCGTAGCCGCGGGTGCGCGACTTGAGCGAATCGAAGAAATCATAGATTATCTCGTTGAGCGGCAGCTCATAGAGAATGTCCACGCGGTCGGAGGCGATATAGGTCATGTTCTTGAACACGCCGCGGCGCTCCTGGCACAGATCCATTATCGCGCCGACATATTCGGGCGGCGAATAGATGTGCGCATTTGTGAACGGCTCTTCGCTGTAGTCTATATTGACCGGGTCGGGATAGTGGGTCGGGTTATCTATCTCTATAACGCTGCCGTCGGTCAGGTGTATCTTATATATAACGCTCGGCACGGTTGTTACGAGGTCGAGGTCATATTCGCGCTCAAGGCGTTCCTGGATTATCTCGAGATGGAGCAGACCGAGGAAGCCGCAGCGGAAGCCGAAGCCGAGCGCGCCGGAGGTCTCCGGCTCATATGAGAGCGAAGCGTCGTTTAACTGGAGCTTTTCGAGCGCGTCGCGCAGATTTTCGTAGTCTGCGCCATCGGCGGGATAGACTCCGCAGAAAACCATCGGGTTCACCTTGCGGTAGCCTGCGAGCGGCTCTTTTGCGGGATTCTCCGCAGTCGTTACGGTATCGCCGACGCGGGCGTCACTGACGGTCTTTATCGAGGCGGTGATATAGCCGACCTCGCCGGAGGTCAGTTCATCGGCTGGCTCCATACTCGTGGCGCGCATATAGCCGACTTCAACGACCGTGAACTGCGCGCCGGTCGCCATCATTCGCATGGTGTCACCGGGCTTTATCTTGCCCTCTTTTATTCTGACATAGACGATAACGCCCTTGTAGCTGTCATAGACCGAGTCGAATATGAGCGCTCTGAGCGGTGCGTTATCATCGGTTACGGGCGCGGGAATATCGAGAACGATGCGTTCGAGCACCTCTTCGACATTCTCGCCCGTCTTTGCCGAGACGCGCGGAGCGTTCGAGCAATCGAGGCCTATGACCTCCTCGACCTCGGAAGCAACTCTGTCGGGGTCGGCGGCGGGCAGGTCTATTTTATTGATAACGGGGACTATCTCAAGGTCGTGGTCGAGCGCCAGATATGTGTTCGCGAGCGTCTGCGCTTCGATTCCCTGCGACGCGTCGATTATGAGCACCGCACCCTCGCAGGCGGCAAGGGAACGCGAGACTTCGTAGTTGAAGTCGACATGGCCGGGAGTGTCTATAAGATTCAGTTCATAGACCTCGCCGTCGCTCGCGGTGTAGTCCATCTTGACCGCGTGCGCCTTTATAGTTATTCCGCGCTCGCGCTCAAGATCCATGTTATCAAGTATCTGAGCAGTCATATCGCGCTTCGCCACGGAGTCGGTGAGTTCAAGGAGCCTGTCCGCGAGGGTCGATTTGCCGTGGTCAATATGCGCTATGATGCTGAAATTTCTGATGTTTTCTTTCTTGGTAGACAATTTATTGATCCTTTCGTGGGTCTTTTAGTCAAGCTCGGTCACAAGGGTCTCTGCGGAGGGTTTGCCGATCCACATATCGCCGAAGCTCTGACCCGCTATCTCCTCGCAGCGCTTCATCTGCTCAGGGGTCAGTGAGCACTTGCCGGTCTCTTTCTTCTCTTTTATAGCCTCGGTTATCATCTTGTGATCCTCGCGGGTCATCTTATAGGTAAACACGCAGACATAGACGAGGCCGACGAAGATGAGCGGCAGGATGCAGTAAGTCACTTTCAGTCCGAATATGCCCTTTGCGGTCTGTTCGAGGGCATTCGCGCCCTCTGCGCCGGTGCGGAAGCCGAAGCCTTTAAGAATAAATCCGGTGAACGCGCTCATGAGACCGTTTATGGTCTTTTTGATGAGCGTATTGAAAGTTGAGATAACGCCCTCTCGGCGGCGTCCGGTTATCATCTCGTCAACATCCGTGACATCGGGCTGGATATTTGTGGCGGTAAATCCGGGGCCGGAGAAGCCGAAGTTATAGAGGATTATCGAAACAATGACGACCCAGAGCGGAGTGCTCTTGCCGATGAACAGGTTTATGATAAGTCCCGCCGCCATGAGCGGAGTCAGGAGCTTTCCGCACAGCTGCTTGCCTTTTTTCATAGTCAGCAGATAGTTGACGGGGAAGCCGGATGCCTCAGCCGCACCCGCAATCGTTTGCAGGGTGTTGAAATAGCCGAAGCGCTGGGCACTGTATTTGATGAAATACTGGTTGGAGTTTGCATAGAAGCCCTTTGCCATGGTGTACATCGAGCTCAGGACGAAATAGCGTCTGAACGCCTTGTTGCGGAAAACCTGCTTGTACTCTTCAAAGAGCATAGTTGCGTTGAAAGGCGGCAGCTTCATATCGAGCGAGCTAGGCTCTTTCGTGCATTTGAAAGTCACGAGCAGCGGCAGCGAGAACCACAGGCACAACACTGCGCCGAAGAACATGAACTTCGGTCTTGACGCGGCGGTCATCTCCATGTTCGTAAAGCCGAGCGACAGCGACACGAGCAGGAACGACGAAACCATGCCGACGGAGTTCATTATATACTGCACGGAGTTATACTGAGTGCGCAGGGAATAATCGGGCGCGATAACGGGCAGCATCGCAACATGCGGCACGGTGACGAGAGTCAGCGCCGTGTTATAGAGCATGTACGCGAGCATATAGTAGAGCATCGTCGCGGTCTTGTTGCCTGTAGCGGATATGCCGAACGAGTTCCACAGGCAGAAATACGAGACAGCTATCGGGATAACGCCCCAGAGCAGATATCTTCTGTGTCTGCCGTATTTCGAACGCGTGCGGTCGGTTATAATACCCATGACGGGGTCGGTTACGGCGTCCCAGATATGAGCCATGGCGATAACCATACCCGCCTGATCGACGCTGAGCTTTTCGACCTCGGTCAAAAACGACAGAAAATAGAGCGAGATGATGTATCCGCCGCCGCCGAAAAGTATGCTCGCGGCATTGTAGCCCACCATCGGGCCTATCTTCTGAAAGAATGACGAAACTTTTGATTCCTGTCTTGCCACAGTCTTCCCCTCTTTGCATTGTTTTCTCAAATATCTACCCATTATAGATAATACTATAATTTTACATTAAAACACGGATTTGTCAATACAGTGTTGAAAAAGCCCTGAATGGGCAAAAAAATATTTTTTAAGGCGGCTTTGGCGAAAAAGTTTTTATTGCGCTTTTTATATCGATATTTCGTTACTGTTTATGTTTTTGAGCCCTTTCACAGCATTATTTTCGGCAAAATGCACAGACAAAAACACATACCCGAAAAAGCGCACAAAAAGGCGGGCGGACAAGGGCTCAAAATCTCTTTTACGCGCCTTGACTTTTGGCATTTTTTAGATTATTATAGGCTACAATGAATAATAGGGGAGTAAACGCTTATGCTAAATAATACCGAAAAAACAATGGAAAAAATCGTCGCTCTGTGTAAAAACAGAGGCTTCATTTTCGCCGGCAGCGACATCTACGGCGGACTTGCGAACACCTGGGATTACGGCCCGCCCGGTGCAAGAATGAAGAACAACGTCCAGGACACCTGGCGCAAGAGATTCATTCAGGAGCACAGAAACAGCTACGAAGTTGACGCAGACATTCTCATGCATCCGAAAGTCTGGGAGGCAAGCGGCCATATCGCCAGCTTCTCCGACCCGCTTCTCGACTGCAAGGAGTGCAAGATGCGCCACAGAGCGGACACGCTCATCGAGAACTTCGATCCCGACGCGCACCCCGACAAGATGACGAAAGAGGAGATGTTTGAGTACATCAAGGCTCATTCGATCCCCTGCCCCCACTGTGGCAAGCACAATTTCACGGACATAAGAGAATTCAACCTCATGTTCCAGACCTACCGCGGAGTCACCAACGACGCAAAGAGCGTTATCTATCTGCGCCCCGAAAACGCGCAGGGTGAATATGTAAACTTCCTCAACGTCCAGCGTTCGATGAGAGCGAAGCTGCCCTTCAGCATCGGTCAGATCGGCAAGGCGTTCAGGAACGAGATAACCCCCGGCAACTTCACTTTCAGAACGATAGAGTTCGAGCAGATGGAGTTCCAGACCTTCTGCAAGAAGGGTTCCGACAACGAGCTCTATGACTACTTCAAGCAATTCGGCAAGAAGTATTTTGAGGATCTCGGCATAGCTCCCGAGCATCTGCGCTTCCACGACCATGAGAAGCTCGCCCACTACGCGAAAGCCGCGTGCGACATAGAGTTCCTCTTCCCGTTCGGCTGGGGCGAGATAAACGGCACCCACAACAGAACGGACTTCGACCTGACGAGACATCAGGAATACAGCGGCCAGAAGATGGACTATCTCGATCCCGAGACAAACGAGAAGTTCATTCCCTATATTATAGAGTCCACCTACGGACTCGACAGAACCGTACTCGCGCTGCTGTGCGAAGCGTATGACGAGGAAGTTATCGACGCAGAGAAGAACGACACCCGCGTGGTGCTCCATCTCTCCCCCGTCGTCGCGCCCTACAAGGCCGCGGTGCTTCCCCTCTCGAAGAAGCTTTCGGAAGAGGCTATAAAGATCTGCGACGACTTGAGCCGCAAGTTCATGGTCGATTTCGACGAGACCGGCTCCATCGGCAAGCGCTATCGCCGCCAGGACGAGATCGGTACTCCGCTGTGCATCACCTATGACTTCGACTCCGTCGAGGATCACTGCGTGACAGTGCGCGACCGCGACACGATGAAGCAGGAGCGTATTGCTATAGACGAGCTCGAGAGCTACATCGCTTCGCGCATCGAGTTCTGATTCAAATAAGTTTATAAAATCCAAAGGAGAGCGAAATATATGAAAGTAAATTTCACTGAGACTGTCCTCAGAGACGCGAACCAGTCGCTTATCGCGACCCGTATGCCCTATGAGGATTTCGAGGCAATACTGCCCGAGCTTGACAAGGCGGGCTACTATTCGCTCGAGTGCTGGGGCGGCGCTACGTTCGACTCCTGCCTGCGATATCTCAACGAAGATCCGTGGGAGCGCCTGCGCAAGATCCGCAAGGCGTGCCCGAACACCAAGCTGCAGATGCTCCTCAGAGGTCAGAACCTTCTGGGCTACAAGCATTATCCCGACGATGTCGTTCGCCTTTTCGTCAGAAAGAGTGTTGAAAACGGCATCGACATCATCCGTATATTCGATGCGCTCAACGACCTGAGAAACATTGAGACCGCCGTTGACGAGACTATCAAGTGCGGCGCTCACGCATCGGGCACCATCTGCTACACCACGAGCCCCATCCACAACATCGAAAGCTACATCAAGCTCGCAAAAGATCTCGAGAGCATGGGCGTTCAGTCCGTGTGCATCAAGGACATGGCGGGCATCATGGATCCCCAGACGGCATATGATCTTGTCAAGGGCATAAAGGAGAACATCAGTCTCCCCGTTATCGTTCACACCCACTCGACCACGGGTCTCGGCCCTGTGACATTGCAGAAGGCTGTTGAAGCCGGCGCGGATGTTATCGACACCGCTATCTCCTGCTTCTCCAACGGCACCTCTCAGCCGCCCACAGAGACCATGGCTTATATCCTCCAGAAAGAGGGCTACGAAGTTCCGCTCGACATGGCGCAACTCAAGAAAATCAACGATTTCTTCAAGCCCGTCCGCAACGACGCGCTCAAGAGCGGCCTGCTCAACCCCGTCGTGCTGACCACTCAGACCGACGCGCTCAACTATCAGATCCCCGGCGGAATGCTTTCGAACCTTGTCGCTCAGCTCACCGCTCAGAACAAGCTCGACAAGCTCGACGAAGTTCTCGCAGAGACTCCGAGAGTCCGCGAAGACCTCGGTTATCCTCCGCTCGTCACCCCGATGAGCCAGATGGTCGGCGTTCAGGCAACCGCAAATGTGCTCGCGGGCGAGAGATACAAGAACATCTCCAAGGAAGTCAAGAACTATATCAAGGGCGAATACGGCAAGGCTCCCGGCAAGATAAACGAGGAGCTCCAGAAGAAAGTTCTCGGCGACGAAGAGCCGATAACCTGCCGCTACGCAGACCTGCTTGAGCCCGGTCTCCCCGCCGCGAGAGAGTATCTCGGCGACAGAGCGACCTGCGACGAGGATGTTCTCTCCTATATCGCTTTCCCGACTCAGGCGGAAGCATTCTTCGACAAGCGCGACGAGAGAAAGAAGAACACTTTCACATATAAGATAGAGAGACTCGACTGAGCCTCGGCAGAAAGGATAGGTTTTATCAATGTTTGATAATTTTGACATGGGTATGCCCCTGGGTGAAAAGCTTGTTTTCGCTCTTCAGGTCTCCCTCTTCGGAATACTTATGGTATTCCTGCTGCTCATTATCCTTGCCGTGCTGATAATGATAATCTCCCGCGTCGTCAGACTCGGCGAGAATCTTGCAGGCAAGAAGGGCAAGAAGAATGCTGCTTCCGATGAACCCGCACCCGTGCAGCAGAGCGCTGCTGCTGGAACTCCTCTGCCCGGCACTCAGTCGCAGGGCACGCTCGAACTTGACGGCGTTGACGAGCCGACCGCCGCGGTTATCATGGCTATAGTCAGCGACGAGAGCGGCATCCCGCTCAACAGGCTGCTGTTCAAATCCATAAAGAAGAAAGACTGATGCGGCTCGCCGCCAACACCTGAAAGGAACGATCATCATGAAATATGTTGTTACATTAAACGGCAAAAACTATGAGGTTGAGGTCGAGGAGACCGACGCCGTTATCACCGCTGTTACCGACGCCGCTCCCGCAGCTCCCGTTGCTGCAGCCGCACCCGCTGCCCCCGCAGCAGCTCCCGCTCCTGCCGCCGCTCCCGCAGCCGCCGCAGACGGTCAGAAAGTTCTCTCGCCCATGCCCGGCACGATACTGAGCGTCAATGTCTCGGTCGGCTCTGCCGTCAAGGCGGGCGAAGTCATCCTCATTCTTGAGGCTATGAAGATGGAAAACGAAATAGTCGCTCCCTGCGACGGCACCGTAAAGCAGCTCGCCGTCCAGAAGGGCTCGACCGTCGCTACGGACGCACTGCTCGCCGTAGTCGGCTAAGGGGGATAGCAAATGGACATACTCGGAATCTTGAAAGGCTTCTGGGAGAGCTCGGGTCTCGCCGTGCTCACCTGGAGAGAAGGCGTAATGATCCTCGTATCGTTCGTCCTGCTCTATCTGGCCATCGCTAAAAAATTCGAACCGCTGCTGCTTCTTCCCATCGCGTTCGGCATTCTGCTCGCGAACCTGCCCGGCGCAGGTCTTGTGGATGACCCGACCGGTATCATCGACCCGCTGAGTACGACGATACGGGAGGGCGCGCACTGGTATGACATCGGAATCCTGCGTCTTATCTACGCAGGCGTCAAGAGCAGTATCTTCCCGTGCCTTATCTTCATGGGCGTCGGCGCGATGACGGACTTCGGTCCCCTGCTCGCAAACCCGATGAGCCTGCTGCTCGGCGCTGCCGCTCAGCTCGGCATCTATGTTGCATTCACCATCGCTATCCTGCTTGGCTTCACTCCGCAGGAGGCTGCCGCTATCGGCATCATCGGCGGCGCGGACGGCCCGACGGCTATATTCCTCGCCTCGAAGCTTGCAGCTCACCTGCTCGCCCCCATAGCCGTTGCGGCATATTCGTATATGGCTCTTATCCCGATCATTCAGCCCCCGATCATGAAGCTGCTCACCACGAAGAAAGAGCGCTCGGTCGAGATGAAGCAGCTCAGAACCGTCAGCAAGACAGAGAAGATTATCTTCCCCGTCGTCGTGCTTGTCATCTGTGCTTTCATGCTTCCCTCCGTCGCTCCGCTTATCGGCATGTTCATGCTCGGCAACCTGTTCAGAGAGAGCGGCGTTGTTGAAAGACTCAGCGACACCGCACAGAACGCACTGACCAACATCGTCACCATCCTGCTCGGCGTTACCGTCGGCGCAACGGCGAACGGCCAGACCTTCCTGTCGAAGCAGACCATATTCATTATCATCCTCGGTCTGACTGCATTCTGCTTCTCGACCGCAGGCGGCGTGCTTCTCGGCAAGCTCATGTATCTTGTCACCAAGGGCAAGGTCAATCCCCTCATCGGCTCCGCAGGCGTCTCCGCCGTTCCCATGGCTGCGCGCGTTTCGCAGGTCGAGGGACGCAAGGCAAACCCGACGAACTTCCTGCTCATGCACGCAATGGGTCCGAACGTCGCGGGCGTTATCGGCTCGGCTGTTGCCGCCGGTTTCCTGCTCCTGCTGTTCGGCAAATAATTAAAGATAAAATAAAAAATCCGGCAGTCCTGTTTTCATGCAGAACTGCCGGGATTTTTTATGTTCAGGCGGCGCGCTTTTTGGCAAGATGCCGTCCGAGAAAATATAAAATATAGACAAGCAATAAGCGCAGCGGCTCGAATATCAGAGACGAATCGGGCATATTTTCGAGCATGGTCTTGCTGCGGAATAGCTTTTCGGCTATCAGCCCATACGCGGGATAGAGCGACGCGCAGTAGCCGTAGAGCAGCGGATAGACGACAACGAGCGAGAGTATCAGATAGCCGGAGAAGCCGAAGAGGAAGCTTCTGTCGTTTAAGAAATAGCTCATTAAGAACGCGCCCGCGAGCGAAAGTGCTATCCATATAACAGAGAGTACTATAGATGCGGTGGTTATCTCGCCATGCTCGCCCTGCGGGTCGGCAGAATAGCTGAAGCCGAAAAAGCAGAAGTCAACGACCGCGCCAAAAATCGCTATCAGTATACCCAGCCACATCTCACGGTTGGTTATCTCTTTTTTCGTGCGTTTCTTTTTCATACCGATTCTCCTTTCAAGTTCATAATAACAGATTTTTATGCGCCGTCAATATTTTTCTCAAAGATTATATATTTGTTTATTCCTTTTTCACAAGCCGTTCATCAAATCCGCACACTTTTTAAATCAGGTTGACTAAATCGTTAAAATTTAATATAATATGGTACTGTAGCAAGCAGAGAGGAGGAAGATCATGTCAGCACCGCTGGCGCAGAGAATGCGCCCACAGACTATCGACGATATCGTCGGTCAGAGGCATCTGCTCGGCGAGGGCAAGCCGCTGAGAAATATAATACTTTCGGGCGAATTGCCGAACATGGTCTTTTACGGTCCGTCCGGGGTCGGCAAAACGACGCTCGCGAGCATCATCGCAAAGACGACCGACCGGCACCTTGTCAAATTAAACGGCACGACCGCCTCGACAGCCGACATAAAGGACGTTGTCGCGAAGCTCAACACATTTGTCGCGCCAAACGGCATTCTGCTCTATCTCGACGAGATCCAGTATTTTAATAAAAAGCAGCAGCAGACGCTGCTCGAATACATAGAAAACGGCGACATAACGCTTATAGCGTCGACGACCGAGAAC
>ENA-OQHI01001430-OQHI01001430.1-human-gut-metagenome-genome-assembly--contig:-NODE-1430-length-11325-cov-3.151316_pt1 | contig 11325 bp, 8 predicted proteins | sample MGYA00242561_ERZ504713 | MGnify/ENA primary metagenome ERZ504713 (study PRJEB26092, sample SAMD00036217) | human gut metagenome | host: Homo sapiens | study: EMG produced TPA metagenomics assembly of... | reverse complement strand
GGGGAATACATAACCTCTTTTTATCAGTATAGCACGGCTTTTGACAGGAGACAACTGTCCTGTGAGATATTTTGCATATTTTGAAGACTTGCTATGGTTTTAATATTTCCAAGAAGAAAGTTCATAATCTACAAAAATGATGTTGCCTTCCATTTCAGGAAATGGGGTATTGTAACAAATAATCCGTTCGGGTTCGATTTGCCGAAGCATTTCGCGATAACCTTTTAGGAAAAAGTCTTTTTGATCGGCGTGATTGCCATGCTCAGAACCCATGTAAGTGGATACCGCCACAACACGCCCCTTTGGAATGCCCTTGAAACAGAAATCAAAGGTATTTTCGTCTCCCCAACTTACGGTTGGAATAACCCGAATTCCTTTTGAAGCAAAATATGCGCCGCACCAGCGGTTTCTAAAAGTGTTATAAAGCTGCATTGAAGGGTTCATCTCTCTATAGATACTGAAATCTGGAGATAGAACGGCTCTGTAGCGTTTCAGTTTTTCTATATCATAGTCCGGTTTTTTCCATATCCGTTCAAATTTATAATCATATAAAAAGAAATGAACCATGCGGTTTAAGTGATGCTCATCTCTGATGTTGGTGCGGTCAAAGCCGATTAACAGCAGATTTTGAAAGTCTTTATCCCCGAAATTTCCTTTGGGAATAATAGGAATCTTAAATTTGTCTTTGCCATGAAACTGGTTTCTTAGCATGATTTGACTTGTGCGATATTCTCGATTCTCTTCAGTCATTTTTACATCTCCTCTATAAGTAAAATGAAGTCTTTCTACCTATAGAGGAAAACACGGCAAAAGTTTCCCTGAAAAAGGAAATTTTCGCTGCATTTTCTGCAAAAAATATTTTGATGAATAGTTTTAGAAACGAAACGGCATTCACTAACGATTTTGGAAAAGAAGAAGCTTTGAAATGTGCAAAAGCTTTTTTCAAAAGAAAAAACCACGAATCAAAAAGACTCGTGATTTTTGGAGCGGGCGAAGGGAATCGAACCCCCGTATTCAGCTTGGGAAGCTGATGTTCTGCCATTAAACTACACCTGCTTACGTGCTACGCTGAATATTTTATCATTATTTTTACAATAAATCAATAGTAATATGATACGCGGCACAGCTTAGCGGGGTAGGTCGCGCTGTCGCTTAATATTACAGCTTTTCCACGGAGAGCCTCAGCCTTTTCAAATCATTTTCGTCGGGATGAGACAGAGCACGGTCAAAGTTTTCAATCAGCATATCGAGATTCGGCACGGGATTCGGCAGGCTTTTCATTTTGATATAGCGCTCCCTGACCGTTTGCGGCATTTTTCCCTGACACATATACTCACCGACTGTGATGTTGCTGCCGCTAATGCTCTTTTTTGTATTTGCGAGGATTTTTTTGAAGTACTCCTCGTCTCCGCCGAAGCCCGCCGTTCCGAAAAGAAAAATCCTTTTATTTTTCAGCTTTTCGAGCAAATCCAAGGTCGCCTTGTCGGCGGTTCCCTTATCCGTCCAAAAGCCTATAAATAAAATGTCGGATTGTGTATCGGCGTTTTCGCTCACTCCGAAATAATTGCAGTTTTCCTCCGGCAGCGCGTCGCGAATGGCGTCGGCGAGCAGCCTCGTGTTGCCTGTCGGGCTGCTGAAAATAATTGAATAGCTTTTATCTGTCATGATGAACCTCTTTGTTTGTGCGGCATATCACATATGCGGCGAAATTTTGTTATAAATTATTATATAATTATGACGGCAAACAGTCAACAGCCGCAAATGCCAGAAAGCTTATACAAAAAGTAAGCTTTTCTGTGATCGGCAATAAAAAGGCTTTCGTCTCACCTGAAACGAAAGCCTTAATTTTATGTGTTTATGCTTGACGTTACGGCTTTGAGCCGCGCTTCAACAGCCTTTTCAGTCCTTGAGCTCGTCAACATACTCGGTATGCTCACGCAGATACTTTTTGTCCTCGGGCTTAAGGTCAAGGCCTATGGTTCCGCCCGGATTCATAAGGTAATCGGGGTCAAAATAGTTTTTAAGCGTGCGGATTATGCCGTATTCCTTTTCGCCGAGGTAGCCCTCAAGCCACGGGGCAAACATCTTTCCGATACCGTGGTGGTGGCTGATGGCTGCACCGCTTTTCTGTATGGCGTCGAGAATTGTTGCGTGATAAGCACGGAACTCCTCTTCGTCCTGCATTTTAGTCATAAAGATGAAGTAGAGGTTGGCGCCCTGCGGATAGCAATGCGACATATGAGTTGTAACGATTGTGTTCGGAAGCTTATGGCAAACCTCACGAACCTCACGGTGAACACGAGCCATATTTGACCAGTTGACCGTGCACTCAAGCGTATCGATCATAAAGCCGAAATCCATGAGTGTATCGCGAAGATACGGGTCGTTGAAGCGACCCTTTTCCCAGCCCTTGCATACGTAGCCGGTCATCGGGATACCGCCGTGCTTAACGGCAATTTTCATTATGTTATGCGCAACGTTTCTTGAGAAGCCCTTTTCGCCGTCTGTAAATCCGAGGAAGAGACAGCGCTCAAAGTCCTTGTAGCCCAATTTATCAAGAAGAGGCTCAAGCGGCGTTTCGTCAACGTTGTAAAGATGGAGCATTAATGAAGTCTCCTCAGGGTCTGAAAGACGGAAAACAGAGGAGAAGCCGCACTCACACTGCATCATTTCACGAGCGGCGCGCATAGCTGTCGGCCAGTCCTTGAACATATAAGAAAAGCGTTTTCTGTTTTCGGGCATCCAGCGGAAAAACTTGAGCGTGACCTCGGTAAGAACGCCGAAGGTGCCCTCGCCGCCCATCATGACCTGATTGAGATTCGGTCCCGTTGCCTCTCTCGGATAGTGACTTGTCTCGATTTTACCTATCGGTGTGGCGTATTTCTGAGAAACAACTATATCGGCTATGGTGCCGTAATAGGTGCTGTTCTGACCGGCGCCGCGTGTGACGGTCCAACCGCCGACAGAGGAATATTCAAACGACTGCGGGAAGTGACCGCAGGTGTACGGACGCTTTGCGCCGAAAAGGCTCTGAGCGTTTTGAAGCGTTTCCTCGAGCTTTGGTCCGGACATACCTGCCTGAACGGTAATGGTCTGGTCGGTCTCATTGAATTTAATGACCTTGTTGAAGTTGCGGCGCATATCAAGAGAAACGCCGCCGTTAATGGGCTCAACACCTCTTGTAACCGACGAGCCGCCTCCGTAAACATAGAGCGGTATTTTATTCTTTGTGACGTAGGCTACGATTTTCTCAATCTGCTCGCTTGTCTCCGGGAAAACAACAAGGTCGGGAAGAGAGTCAAAGCGACGGTGACGCATTCTGAGAAGATCGTACATTGTCTGTCCGTAGGAAACGGCGAGACGGTCGTAGTCGCTCTGTGAGACGTTCTTTTCGCCGACTATTGCGGCAATGGCCTTTACGTGCTTTTTGTCAATCTTCGGAGCGTGCTCTTCGCCGAGATTTACGGGGTCAAGACCCAAATCGTCATTATACTGCATAAACTCCTCGTCCTTGAGATTGCAGCGTTTTTTAACATATTTGTAAAGGCTCTCCTTCGGATATTTGAAGAAGTCGGGGTCGCCCCAGCGGAAAATTGAACGATAGCTGTTCTCAGGTGCTCTCTGAAGCATCCATTTAGGTTCAAAGCCCTTATACGGTTTTGTACTCATTATCAGTGTCCTCCTGTTTGAAAATGATGTAGGTATTTTTCTATTGGCTTTAATCTTGAGGCAAGGTGAGAATACGCCTTGCCGTAAATTTTCATATAGGTTCGGTGGTTATCCTCGTTCGGAATAAATACGTCTTTTTTATGTACCATATGCTCTATGGCGTCCTCATAGCTACCGTAAACACCCTGTGAAATAAACGCGACCATGGCACAGCCGACTGCGCTCGCCTCGTGAGTCTGAATACGGTGTACGGGCAAGCCGAACACATCTGCGGCAATTTGACATACGACCGGGCTGCTGGAGCCGCCTCCGCCGGCAAAAAGCTCATCTACCGTGACGCTTGAGCGTTTTTGCATTTTAACGAGCCCGTGGTACAGCTCTAAGCAGATGCCCTCTATTATGGCGCGATACAAATGATAGCGCGTATGGAAATCCGAAAAGCCTATAATTGCGCCGCTTGCGTTCGGGTTCGTGATGCCCGGAGTCCAAAACGGCTGTAAAATAAGTCCGCCGGAGCCGGCCTCAATATCCTTGATTTTATCGTCAAGATAACGCTCTATGCAAACGCCCTCCTCGGCGGCGTCAACCTTATCCTTCGCGGCAAACTGCTCTATAAACCACGAAATCATCCAAAATCCGCGATAGACCTCGAATTCGGGATTGAACATATCGTTCGGAACAGCCGGATAAGCCGGCATATAAGGCTGCGGTTCAAAATATTTCTTAACCGCCATCTGTAAGGTTGAGGTCGTGCCGAAGGAAATTGCTGCTCGGTTTGATTTTACAACGGACATACCGATGGTTTCACAGCCCTTGTCGGAGCCGGTTGCTATAAGCGGAAGTCCCATTGGGATGCCAGTTTTTTCGGACGCATCTTTTGTGATTTTACCTATAACCTCGCCCGACGGAACAAGCTCACAGAGCTTTTCGGACGGAACATTGCACACGCAGCGCGTGAGAGCACCGGGTTTCATCCAACGGCGGTTTTTGTAATCAAACGGTACGTGACCTATCATATTTGCCACGGAATCCTTAAGCTCGCCCGTCAAAAGATAGTTGAGATATGACGGCAGCATAACGTATTTGTCTGTTTTGGCCCATATTTCGGGCTCGTTTTGCATAATCCAGTTGCCGGTAGAGGCTCGGTAAATCATATCTACCGATTCTCCCATTCCCACAAGCGAAAACAATGCGCGTTTTGCTGCCGGAATCTGTCCGTCCTCGTCGGCCTCACGCTCGTCGAGCCATAATATTATGTCGCGAAGCGGACGTTTGTCTTTGTCGAGGCAAAGCACCGTGTCACGTATGCAGGTAAGGCATACGGCTGTTATGCGGTCAAGCTTATCGGCATTTCTCTCGATAACCTTTTTTGACATTTCGGCTATAATGTTAAAATAAAAATCCGGGGTCTGTTCTGCCCATCCGGGCTGTTTTGATAAATAAGGAACCTTGTATTTTTGCTGCTCCTTATCCTCAAAGTCTCCACTCTCATTGACAAGCAAGCATCTTGCACTCTGCGTGCCGACGTCAAAGGTCAGCACAAGTGACTGTTCCATTAAAGATTTTCCCCTCTTTCTTTTTTAAGGTTGCTTCTTCTCGTCCTTCAGGATATTGCTTGTTGCAATCAAATCCACGCCGAGATTGAGAATATTCGGTACAACGACTTCCTCTCGTCCGAGTCGTTTTGAAACGGTGATACGGTTTACCTCGTGCATCAGGTCGAAAATTCTGTTTTTGGGAATCGGCCCCGATACGCGAACGGGCAGAACCGGTACCGAAGGGAAGGCGGTGCGCACCGTTGTGCAAACGGTACGACGCGGGTCGGTCATTTCGCTTACGGCGAATTCTTTGCCCCTTTTGCAGGTGTTGCCGGTCACAACAAGCTCGTCGCCGTCTGATGTAATCGTCATTCTGCACGAACGGGGACAAACGATGCAAACCAATTCTTTTGTCATTTTACACCGTCTCCTTTACCGAGTCTTTCCAGCCGAAGCTCCACTCGGCTGTTTTCGTTTAATTCGCATGCGCTGAAATCAATCGTGAGATTTTCCATTTCGGGCGGACGCATAAATGCGTAACGCTTTTTAAGTATTTCCTTACCGTCCGCGTAAATATGAAGCACACAGTTGTTTTCCTCCTCGCGGACGCGGAAATACAGGTCTGTTTTACTGTTATCCTCGTTGAGATTGAGCCTTTGCGGTACTGCGTACAATAAGCCGTCACCCGGGGTTATCTCAATAAGCCGTCTTTCTCTGCCCGAATAAGCAGCGGCTGATTTTCCCGCCTGCTCGGCGTTCTGCGAAACAAAGTCAACCAAATCGTTGACGTGCAAAGCGTTGCCGCAGCTGAATACGCCGTCGATGCTCGTCATACACTGGCCGTCGCATACGGGACCCTTTGTGCGTGGGTCAAGCTTTACTCCGACGGACTCGGCGAGCTCGTTTTCCGGAATCAATCCGACCGAGAGAATCAGCGTGTCACATTCAACGCGGCTCTGTGTGCCGGGTATCGGAACCATATTTTCGTCAACCTTTGAAATCTCAACTGCTTCGAGCCTGTCAACTCCGAACACGCGAGTGACGGTGTGCGACAGGTGCAGCGGAATGTCATAATCGTGCAGGCATTGATGCAGGTTTCTCGTAAGTCCCGACGGCGTAGGCTTTGCCTCATAAACGCCGAGAACCTTTGCGCCCTCAAGCGTAAGCCGGCGCGCCATGATAAGTCCTATATCTCCCGAGCCGAGAATTACGCATTTTTTGGCGGGCATAAGCCCGAGCAGATTTGTAAAATGCTGTGCGGTTCCGGCCGTGAAAACGCCTGCAGGACGCGTACCGTGAATAAATACCTGCTTGGCGGTACGCTCGCGACAGCCCGTAGCCAGCACAAGTGCTTTTGCCGTAAATATCGAAACGCCGCTTCTGCCGACGGTATGCACCGTAAAGCCTCCGTCGCCGTTTTTGTCTATTTTCGTGACAAACGTCAGGGTGCTGTATTCGATATTGCGTTTGTACAGCTCATCCTCAAATCGCTCGGCGTATTCCGGACCGGAGAGCTGCTCGCCGAAGTGATGAAGACCGAAACCGTCATGAATGCACTGCTTGAGTATTCCTCCGAGCCTTGCCTCTCTTTCAAGAAGGAGAACCTTGGCACCGTTATCGTGAGCGCTTATCGCCGCCGCAAGTCCGGCAGGGCCGCCGCCGACAACGAGTACGTCATAGTTACCTGTCGTCATCACTCTTCGCCTCCTTCGTTTACCTTTGTTTCGCCGTATGTTATCACCGCTTCCGCCGAGGATTTTTTAACCTCATACAGCGGAACGCCGAGGAATTCGGCAATTATTTTGGTGACAAGCGGCGAGCAGAAGCCGCCCTGACAACGTCCCATTCCAGGTCTTATGCGCTTTTTGATACCGTCAACCGTCGGAACGCATATCGGGGATTTCAAAGCGTCGAGAATTTCGCCCTTGCTGATTTGCTCGCAGCGGCAAATAATCTCGCCGTAGTCGGGATTTTCGGCTATCATTTTTTCTCTTGTATCGTCGTCCATTTCGCGAAGCACGGGAACGCCCTTGCGAATGGGATTATAATTGTTGTTTTTTTCAACCGTCTCGGTCTTGCCGAGCATATTGACCGCAAGCTCCGCCATATCGACGGCAACCGCGGGAGCGGTTGTAAGTCCGGGGGATTGAATACCGGCTACGTGAATCAAATTCCTTGTTCTTCTGCCGGGTTCAAGTATAAAATCCTCCTCAAATGTAGGAGCGCGAACGCCCGTGAAATAAGTGATTATATCACGTTTTGACAGCTCCGGCATTGTTTGAGTCTGCTTGTCGAAGACGGTTTTAATGCTCTCGGCACGTGTTTCCGTGTTTTCCTTTTCAACCGTTTCTACGGCGTCGGGTCCTACGAGAAGATTATCGTGGACGGTGTGCAATATGCCGCCGCCCTTTGAATGGGTTTTACCGTGAACGCTTATGTCCTTTACGGAGGCTACCGAGTGCATATATGCGCCTGCTTTTTGGTCAAGAATCGAGTTGGTTCCTCGACGCGGATGAATCGAGAAAAATCTGTCATCCGCCATGGCGGCAATATCCTCGGCAAAAACGCCTGCGGCGTTGATAACGATTTTCGGATGAATAACGCCTCTGTTGGTGGTAACGCTTATGATGTTATGCTCCGACACCTCCATGGAAAGCACGGCGGTGTTAAGGCTTACCTGCGCGCCGTTTTGAACGGCGTTTTCGGCATAGGCTATGGTGAGTCCGTACGGGCAAACACAGCCTGCGCTCGGATTATACATTGCGAATTTTGTTTCAGGTGTAAGGTTCGGCTCGCGGCGCATAAGCTCCTTGCCAGAGATTATCTCGGTGTCCTCTATGCCGTCGTGATGCTTCCGCCAAAAAGCATACAGACCGATAAGCGGCTTCAGCGCGGCGTTGCGGAAAAGCACATATTGACCTACCTGCTTAAACGGAACGTCAAGCTCGCGGCAAACGTCTGCATACATATGGTTTGCGCGGCGAATGTACTTGTGCTTGAGCGAGCCTTTGCCGAGGTCGATTCCGGGGTGCACCTCGCCGTCGTTGCGTCCCGACGCCTGAAGCGCAAGGTCCGCCTCCTTGTCTACAAGTAAAACGTCAAGCTTCCACTTGGTCAGCTCTCTTGCTATCGAAGCACCTGAAATGCCGCCGCCGATAACAAGCACGTCGGGTGTTCTGCCCTCGAGAAAATCATCCTTGAGAGACGGCAGACGCGTCGGAGCGGGCTGCTCGCCCGTGTAAACAATATCGTTGACAATATGCGTTGTGCTGAATTTTTTTGCCGCCGCTTGGCAAGCCGCGACGATTTCGCCCCAATCGGAGCTTTTGCCTCGAACAAAAATCGAGCCGTTTTCCTCCGAAGCACTGAATTTTCCGCCGAAAGTCTTTTTCAATTTTTTGTTAATTGATGATATGTTCATAACTTCAAGCCTCTTTTAATCAGCCTTGCAGTCGGTCACACGCCCGACTGTGCATAAAAAATATGTCGGTTAACTGACCGACTCATAAGCCAAGTATAATTCCGCAAAAAGCGTTTGTCAATACTTTTAACTAAAAAAATCACTCTTATGTGTTTTTTTTGTGAATATTGTTTTGTAGACATTGCCGATTGTTCGTGTTATACTTTAAGAAATTTTGCAGGAGGGTATTATGGCAGCTCAAAGACCCGAAAATATAAACGAAATCATACTTGATACTGCTGAGGAGCTTTTAAAGGTAAATTCCTTTTCGGAGGTGACTCTCGCGAAAATAGCCGAAAAGGCGAATATTTCGAAGGGCACGCTGTATTACTATTATAAAAGCAAAAACGAAATACTTTTTGCCGTTACCGACCGCTACCTTTCGCGCCAATGGGACGAGCTGATACAATGGACGGAAAACAAGGAAAAGGATACCTCGCCGCACCGTCTTGTAAACTATGTAATCGAGAGAAATATAGCCTATGCCGGGCTCAGGCTTCACCTCTTTGACGCGGCATTGCTCGGCGACGAGGAAATCAGAGCTAAGCTGATTCATCGCTATGATGAATTCCAAAAGCTCATTTCGGCAAAAATCGCCGAGAGAACAGACGTTGTTTCGGCCGACTATTTCACTTGGCTTATTTTGATGGTTTCCGATGGTATTATTATTCAAAACAGCCTTAAAAACGAGTCCTTCGATACTCGGAAATTTCTTGAGAACAGCACCGAGTACATTAAAAAAATCGAGAATATGCATAAGCCGCAATAAACGAAAGCCTCCGTCTTAATAACGGAGGCTTTTTACTGCCGTAAAAGCAGAAAAGGGAAACGAAAAATTATACTTTGTGTTTTTTCTTTTTGCGCAAGCCCGCCGTGACGCCTGTTACGCCGCCGCTGACAAGCAGCAGGGAAATCCATAAAGCGAGGTCGCTTGCCTTGCCGGTTCGGGGAGACTTCGGATCGCCCGGCAGCTTAGCCGTTACGGTGTCGGCTTTTTTAATTTCGTTTATACCGTCTTTGTCGCTGTAATACTTATCACAGCCGCCGCAGTACCAATACTCGATATTGCCCTCGGCATCCTCGGTTGCCGCCTTTGCATCGATGTGCTTTAAGTCGGTGTGGTTGTTTGAATCAGTCTTTCCGTAAGCCTTGCCGCAGTATTCGCATACCGCTTTTTCGGTGCAGGTTGCCTTGCCGCCCGAGCAAGCCATTGTTTCAACACCCTTGCAGCCGTCCACGGTACATTCACGGCTATGCGTGCCGTCGCCGTTCGATGCCCATTCGCCGAAGGTGTGTCCGCCGTTTGCCGTCACGGTCATCTCGGCGGTGTTGCCTGCCTTATCGGTAACAACGATTTTCTGTTCGCCGTCCGCAGGAGAGAGAGTAAAGCCGCCGTTTTCATCAAGCGTGACCTTTGTGCCGTTTACGGTAACTGTATCTATATACTTCTCGTCAATTGTAACTGTCTGTGCCTCGCAGTAGGTTTTGCCGTTTTCAATGCCGCCGATTACAGGCGGAACGTTGTCAAGCGTTATGCGGTCGGAGCGAAGGTATGTTATGTTCATGCTCTCGTCAACAAGCATTGCATAAACAATATATTCCCCGTTTGGGTCTATGCGGAACGGCTCCTCATATCCGCTAAATACGAGAGATTGAAGCTCCGCCTCTGAAAGATCCCGATCGGTCACCAGATAAGAGACAAACACGGTGCCGCTGTTATCGAAAGCGTTTATCGTTACCTCCTGCGTGTCCTTAAAGAACAGACCGAAGGTCAGCTTGTTTAAGAATTCGCGCCATTTATTTGTGCCTATGATAATTTCGCCCGTCGGCTTTTCAATGTCTTTCCACCGTGCTTTAAGTGTTATATTCTCGGCAGGCATGGTTTTGGGAATTTCCTTATCCCAACCGATAAAGGTGTAGCCCTCTCTTGTCGGGTCGGCAGGGGCGTTAATTGCCGTGCCGTAGTCCTGTGTAATGGGTGCAATTTCGCTGCCGCCTGCGGTGTCAAAGGTTATTGTGTACCGATTGATTTTCCATTGCGCGGTGACAGTCATATTTTCGGCAGGCATGGTCGTGGGAATTTCCCTGTCCCACCCCGTGAAGGTGTAGCCCTCTCTTGTCGGGGCTTCAGGTGCGGTAATTACCGTGCCGTAGTCCTGGGTGATGGGGTCGATGTCGCTGCCGCCGTTGGTGTCAAAGGCGATGGTGTACGAATTCGCCGTCCACTTGGCTGTCAGGGTCATGTCTCCCGTCACAGCGGTGTCGAAGTCATACTTCGTGTCGTCCAGATACCAGTCCGTGAACTGATAACCTTGTCTGCTGGGTACATCCGGCTCAATAGCTTTCTCGCCCGCCTGGACGATCTGCGTGGCATAGGTCCCGCCCAAAGCCCCGTAAGCATAGGTCACGACGGCGGGGGTGACGTTGGGCTCAGGGGTGTTGGTCGTGTCGTTGATCACATCGCCGGTATCGATGGGCTGGCCGCTGAGCTTGGCGTTCTTGTTCATGGTCAGCCCGCGATAGAATGTGCCGCCGGAGACATGGCACTCCGTGGTGACAGGGCCGTAGAACGTGCCGCCGGAGATGTTGCCGCAGAATTTCTCCCACGCTGTGCCCATGTCCCCATTAGAGTCCGTCACGGTGACGCTGCCATGGAAA
>ENA-OQHI01001421-OQHI01001421.1-human-gut-metagenome-genome-assembly--contig:-NODE-1421-length-11382-cov-2.983724_pt1 | contig 11382 bp, 16 predicted proteins | sample MGYA00242561_ERZ504713 | MGnify/ENA primary metagenome ERZ504713 (study PRJEB26092, sample SAMD00036217) | human gut metagenome | host: Homo sapiens | study: EMG produced TPA metagenomics assembly of... | reverse complement strand
AAAATTATTTATAAGAACAATTCACTAAATGAAGCAATGGACGAAATCAAAGTTAATTATGCGCCAAGCATTGCAGCGGCAATTGGTGAACATATCAATGATGTATCAATGTATATCAATAATGGAGCTGTTAAGGGCAGATACGAAAAGTAAAATAAGAGGAAACAATGGGAAAATACAAAAAAGCATTGAAAAAATTAAATAAAGCAATCTCTAAGAATGACCATGCGTCGCATGAACCAGCTTCATTGACAGAGAAAATTTCAAACGAGCTTCAGACAAAGAATAAGGCAAAGAAAAAGCAATGTAAATCAGGACATTACTTTAAGGGGAGAAAAGAGATCACAGACTGTTACACAATCGTAGTGAAAAGACCGGGCAATGCCGAGTATGTAAACTTACCTGATAATGACTATGCTTGCGTCAACGAAGAGTTAGGTAACTCAATAAGATTGGAGCCATATCCGAGACGCGTGACCACGTTGAGAATTATCTTGACGGGATAATTCATTTAGGTTTTTAAGGAGGAAACTGACATGATTAGAGAAATCCCAAACACCTGTCCCTGCTGTGGAAAAACGAGTTTAGTAGATAATATTTTTGGAGATAAAGAATCTAAAATAATCTGCTATGATTGTAAACTGGCATTATTTGGAACACTTGCACCGGTAATGATGCAGCAGCAAATGACAGCAACGCAGGCGTATAATTTTCTAAAAGTCAACGGACAGGTTTAAACTCAAAAAAGGACATCTCTACAAGGTGTTCTTTTTTTTACGCATAAAACTCCATATTTATACTGTCATATATAAAATAGTAAAGGAGGAAGATATTATGGCAAAAATGAGAGTGATGGTTGTCAAATACGGTTATGCAGTAGTTGACGCAGATTTTGACTAGTCAGATTTTGATGATGCACAGGTTGTTGATGACAATGTAGACTTTGAGTAGGAGGCTTTGAGCTATGGAATACGTAAAGACCAACTTAGGAATCGTTCCGCTGACTGATTATTATGAAATGGTAGCGGTGCAGAATGGATTTGAATCTTATTCAGAAATGAAAGAAGATGGATATTCCATCGAAAAACCACAAATCATTGTAATTTAAATTTAAAAGGACATCTCGTTGAGGTGTCTTTTTTTACGCATAAAACTCCATATTTATACTGTTACTAATGCGAAAGTGAAAAAGCAGACGTATAAAAACAGGAATCAAGAGGGCTGATATGGTCCTCTTTTTTTTGTGTTATTTTGCAAGAAAATCCATATTTATAGTAACTTTATTAATTTTTATTTTAGTAATCAAAGGAGGAATTATTTATGGTTACATTATTAGTTTTTATGAAGAACTTCTGTAAGGGAATGCTTTTTGGAGCACCTTTGTGGATATGTGGCATCATATCAGAATTAATTGCGATGCTGCATACCCATACGTTTGCATATGGATCAATTTTGATAGCTGCTCTTTGGTGCGGCTTGATTGTAGGCGAGATTGTATGCAATATAGTTTCACTTATAACCGGCGAATTAGTGTCTGCTATTAAGCATGATATTAAGGCTGCTAAAAGACGCCGTGCTAAAAAAGCAGCTAAAGCAGCAGCAAAAATTGCCGCATAAACTGCCGCATAAACTTTTTATCCCTGAATATCAATGTTCAGGGATTTTTCTTTATACTATATATTGTGGGCATAAAAATAATTTATACTAAATTGCATTTCACTTTGGACAAAAATCAAAAATGGAATACTATATATATAGAAATAAATAACAAACAGGAAGGAGGAATTCATTATGATGAATGAAGCAAAGCTAATGGATATGGCAAACAAACTCGATGCCATGCCAAATAACGTAAAATTCATTATTGCAGGAGTGATAACACTATTCTTTGTTGCATGTTTTATTATGACAAGGCATCTTGAATCAGTTATTGCGGAAGAGCTTGCAAAAGATTATTAAATCAAGAATTAACAAAATATAACTTATCAATCAATATTTATATAAGAAAGGATTATTAACGAACGATGATTAATATCAATAAGATAAACAGAAATAATCAGAGAACAGTTAAGGGTAAAATTTATGACAGGATTAAACGCATTACATCAGTTAAAAGGTAACGGAATATGGGCAGTAAAATTCATGGAAAGAGATATTAACGGAAAAGAATTCTTATTTGGAATTTATCAGTATGAGCCTCAGACAGGACATGTTACAGAACTTGGACAGACAGACTATGTTCTTACAAAGAACAACATTGTTGATGTAAAAATCAATGGCCTTATAAAAGCAATTACGCTTACAGCAGCATTTCCATATGCTTTTGCTGAAAATAAAAACGCGAACATAATTGACCTTGATAACGTAAAAGTGTTTACTTTTGCATAAAAAGGTTTTTATATAAATTTACACGCAGACTCCCAATGTATCATAATTAATATTGATACCGAGAGTCTTTCGTGCTATAATTTAACATGAAAGGAATGATTATAATTGAAAAAGAAAATTCTTATCATTGCCGGTATTCTTATTGTTGCAGGACTTGGTGTAACAGCTTATTCTGTATCGAAAATGCCTGCAAAGAATGCAAATGGATGGGAAACCACTGAAAACAGTTTAAATGATGCTGAATGGGGAAGCGAGATAGAAAGCTCCCTTGATTATCATGTTGAAAAAGTTAAGAAATCAGATTTTGAGAAGATGAGTGATTTTGAATACATTGACACTGTTAAGTCAGTATTAAATGCTTACAACGACAAGGTATGGGTATTGTTTCTGTTTGAAGACGGAACTGGTATTCAGTATCCGGGTGCAGATGCAGCAGAAAAAGCTACATATGGAAAATTTGATAAAAACTATAATGCAACAGAACAGATTGGATATGTAACCATTAATGGAAATTCAGTACAATATGAAAAAGTTCCAAGTGAAATGAGCAAAGAGTCAAATGACTTATCACAGGCTATTCCTGATACATACAAAAATGATTATACGTATGTAAATGTAAAAAACAATATTGCTTATATACAGGTTTTATCAACAAATAAAGATACTCAGTCTATAGCAAATGAAATAGTTAATACTGTTAAAGGTGTTGGAGACTACAAAGAAATTCGTTTTTGCATAAAATACAATCAGGACTTAAATTATTATAAATGGACTGCTGATGGCAGTATGGAAACAATTACAACACCAGATAATAGTTTCTTTGTAGAACCTGACGAAAGCCTTGAAAACAAAACAGAAAGTGAGTAAAATATATGTTAAGAGCATTGAGTATACTGGAAAATGATTTATTATCCAATACATTTAATGATGTAAGTTCCCTAGTAAATCACGTAGTTAACAACTCTTCAGAGTTAACACTGGATGAGGTTGCAATGCTTACTGAATTGGCAGCGTTTGAGCTGTCACACAATGTACCATTGAAACAATTTGTGTGATTTATTTGGAGGAAACATGGCGAAAAAAGAGATGGAATGGGTGCCCTTCGACTACAACGAGGTCGAAGGTTTTTCCCTGCTCAAAGAAGCAAAAACAACATCTGAAAGAAAGAGGGCATTTAATGAAATAGAAAAATATTACAGGGAAAATCCTAAACTGCAAGGTTATTGGTTAAGACTGGTGATTGATCTCATTAGATGCAGCATATCAGAAATTGATGACAGTGATGGACTACTGAACGAAATGGCTTCTGTAAAATTACAGAGTCTTATTACCGGACTTACCAAATCTATGCTTAAAAAGAAATCGTTAATGATTGAACCAGCAAAGTTCGTTGAAACAGTAGAGACAATTGTTGACGATGTGTTTATAAAGGTTATTACCGAATATGATCCAATTAAAATGATGTATCAGTCAAAACCGCCTGTATCTATTGTGGCTTTTTGCGAGAAGAACCGTAAGTATGCAATGTCTGAATTCTCGGCAGAAGAATCCGGCAACTCAAATCAGAATTATAAGGTAGATCAGAGAGTAAAGAGAGCAGCAAAAGCAATTGAAGCCCGCGGCGGACAGCCTACTATCAATAATATAATGAAAGAAATTGAGCGTGAAAAACGTGCACGCGCTAAAAAGGAATTTCTTGATGAAGATAAAATCTCAAATAACATTTCTGTTGCCGTAGTTGCATTGTCAATGCAGAGACAGAAAATGTTTGATGAGAGAAGCAGCATTTATATGGAAGACTCAGTTGCTCCCAATATTGAAATGGCAGAAGACATAACATCGGAGGATTTTGAGAAGCCTGAAACCCATGTCATGAAAGATGAAAGAAAGCTTCAGATTATGGAAGCCCTGCATGCTCTGCCTAACACTGAAGGAGTTCAGATGTATCTGATGTCAAATGGCTTTGTTGAAAAGGATGACCAGCTTTATATAGTGCCACCTGAACATATAAAGGATGTAGCCGAGAAGTTCAATACATCCATCATAAACGCAAAAAGAACAATTAATGCAGTGCATCTTACTTTAAAAAGGATGCTTGAAATTAAAGATGATGACATGGAAAAGGATGAAATGACTCCAATTGATAAACTGTTGTCAAAAACTCTTATACCGTTCACAGATAAAGACGATGAAACGAAAGAAGCAGAAGAAGATTTCTTATCAATAATTGAAATAAATGATTTTTAAATAATACACAGCCGCTACGTGTAAGTTCGTAACGGTCTTTTTTTTTGCTGTTTATTATTAAAATCCATATTCATTGTACAAATAACACGAAAGGAAATAAGAAAAATGGCAAATAATATGTTTGACTTCCATAATGAAGTCCACCTCAGAGGTAAGATATTTGATATTGTAGAAAAGAAATATTACACTGATTTCTTTTTATCATGTGGGAACAATGGCAGGGAGTATCGTTTTAAGAAAAGAAACGGTCAGTACAGCCGTGATACTATTAATGTAAGGTTTTTTAAGACAGAAGCAAAGACATATCCAAAACAGTTTAAAATTGGTGACAGGGTAACAGTGACGGCTGTCTTGCAGAATATTGTTGACAGACACACTCAGAGAGGAAAATATCTTGAAGTATGGGGGCTTAACATGATGTCTGTTGCAGATGACAAAGCTAAAGACTTAAACAGTGTTCAATGTAGGGGCAGGATCGTGTCGGCAAAAGCTATTAATGATAATTACATTATTATCAATGTTAAAACGGTTATAAAAAAGAAGATTAAGAATACGAGAGAAAATACAAAATTCCCGTTTATTGAAAAGGAATTTGTATCATCAACTGCAACCGGAATGCGTTTTCCTAATGGCGGTGCAAAGGATTTAGTATATACAAGATATACTCCCGGAACATGGGTTGACATGACAGGAACCGTTCAGGGTAGGAAGAATGCTAAAACAGGAAAGCACACACAGAGATTTGTTGCTGAAAAAGTCAATATTATTGGTGAAGTGCAGAAAATTGATTTAAGAAATCAGAAAATATAAGAAGTATAGAGGATGACTCATCATCCTCTTTTTTTTGTGTACAAACTCCACCTTTATTACAGATTTCATATAAAAAAATAAAGGAGGACGAATATATGAAAAACTTGAGCTTTAAAATTTGGGTGGCAATATGTGTTATTGCCAGTATTCTTTCATTAGGAGGAAGATTTTCTCATAACGAGAGGATGATGTTGACAGGAGTATTTATGTTCTCCTGCTTGATTTTCATTGTTTGTGTCTTGGGAGCTATTGATGCAATAAAAGACTTCCTGCATCAGATTGCGTTAACAAAAAAACGCAAACAGAAAGAGCAGGAAGAGGCTGCAAGAAAAGAACTGGCAGAGGCAGTTTGTCAGATTTTAAAATCTGAATTAAAGTAAACTGTTAAAGAGGAACCATTATTGGTTTCTCTTTTTTCGTACAAAACCCATCTATATTCATATTAATGCATACAAAGAAAGGAGAGATGGATATGTACGATCTTTCAAAAATAAAAACGGGAGATCTTTTTGTCTGTAAAGCAAAAGAAGATAAACCGAATGAGTTTTCAATTTTTGCTCAGGTGCTGAAAAATGAGCCCGAAAAAAAAAGAGTAACAATTGCCCGATATATGAGATTTGGACAGTTATACTATGACGATGTAGTTTTTGATTACTCAACAATGCGTGAGTATTACGAAACTGCATCTGAAGAAGAAAAAGGAATGTTTGAACCAAAACATCCTTTTTATAACATGTAAAAAAAGAAAAAGCTATGCATAATACATGGCTTTTTTTTTGTTATTTTCTAAAATCCATATCTATAGGAGTTTATATTCTACCAAAAAAAATAAAGGAGGAAATTAGATATGAACAAAAAGAATTTTTTAATAATAGTAGCAGCTGTATTGTCTATTGTTGGTGTATTAAACGTCAACATTAAGACAGAAAGCGCTGCAGAAATAAACACTACGCCAGCTGCTACAATTGCAGAGACACCAGTACCAACTGCAGGCGTTACAAAAGCTGTTTCTGAAATTGATTTCTCAGAACCAGTAGCTGAGGCAGAGCCAGCACCAGTTGTTGAACCAGAACCAACATATTCTATTAACGAATATGATGGACTCAGCCAAACTCGTTACTGTATCGTTAATACAGCAATGGGAATGTCTGGCCAGTTTACATATAATCTTGGCAGCAAACCAGATTATAATAATAACTGGAAGACTGGTGAGTTTTTAGACTGCTCTGGATTTGTAGAGTATGTGTTCTGGCTTGTTACAGGTCAGGACATAGGCGAGGGTACATGGATGCAGTCAACAGAAAATGTTGAAGGCGGACGTGCTCAGTATATCAGCCATGAGGAATTAAAGCCGGGTGATCTGGCATTCCTTATGGATGGTAGAGATACAATATATACTGACGAAAATGGCGAGAAACATACTCGTACAAATCATGTCGGCATATATTGCGGCAAGGACGCTGAAGGCAATGATCTTTGGTGTCATTGCAATGCCAAAGACAATACGGTTGCAGTAAATTCTGTGTCTTACTGGACAAAATACATGCGTATTACCAGTATCGACATGGACTCAAATGCATCAGTGCTGGATAACGGTGACTGATTTTCTTTTATTTTTAAGCTTAAAGACTCCTTATTAATGAGGAGTCTTTTTGTTTGTTTATTTTTACGAAAATCCATATTTATTGCATCAAAATAAGGAGATAATGACAAATGAGCTTAATTATTTTAATGGGTAAAACTGCAAGCGGGAAAGATACCATACAAAGAGAACTTGCTGATACATATGGATATGAACAGTTGATGTCGTCAACAGACAGGCCTATGAGACCGGGTGAGGAATATGGAGTACAGTACAATTTCAGAACAAGCAGTGAACTGGATAAAATGATTGCTAATGGGGGAATGCTTGAATGCAGGGCATATGAGGTGGTAAATAAATCAGGAAATACAGATATATGGCGTTATGGACTTGAAAAACCACATGATATGGATATTGAAAACAAGAAATATGTTACAGTGCTGCCACCATCAGCAATAAAATCTGTAATGGAAAATGTTCCTGCTAATAGTAATGTTCAGTTGTATTATCTGAATACTCCTGATGATACTAGAAAGGATAGATGTTCAAAGCGTGGAGACTTTAACGAATTGGAATGGAACAGACGACTTATTACTGACTCAAAAGACTTTTCACATGATATTATTAAAAATCTTGGTGCAAAGGAAATTCCGGGAGCGCTGCCAGTTTTAGTTGTTACTGGATTAGTAATGGAAGCAGATAAAAAGGCTGACAGAGAACGAGAAAAGCAGCAAATAAAGGAACGAAATAATTCAACAATGACAGTAAAAAGACCAAGCAGAGGAATTGAGATGGTCTTTGATAGAATTTCAGGCATTCCTATTGAGATAAATAATATACCAGAAAAACATCCACAAAGGAGGGCACAGAAAATGAATGGATTTTTCTTCTCAACAGAACATGGAACAACATACACGGTAACGCAGACTGATAATCCCGCTGTTAATATTTTAAATGGCGGAACATTTAATGACGTAAAGATTTATGCGCCAAATCCACTTTCAATAATGGACCAGAGACCAGCAAAATTGCAGATTGTAAATGATCCTGCAGTTTATGGAAATGCAGCAGGACGTATTATTCAGACATCACCTGTATGCGGTGGAATTCATCAGATAAGAAATGTAGAAAAAGCTCAGGAAGAACCAGTACAGAACAAGGAATATAAAAAAGTAGTGTATTTTGAAGACCTTGAGAAAATGCCGAAAGACAGCCCGGAAAGAAAGGCTGTTGAAAATGTGCGCATGCCAAATAATCTTGCATTTATTCCAAAGACGAAATCATGTCAAACCATGAATGGGACGCAATGTTTGATGAGCTTACACAGCTTGAAAAGGAAACAGGAGTTATTCTGCCAGATTCCCCAACACAAAAAGTTGGTGCAGATGAGATTGGCGGAAACGGACTCAGGAAAGTAAAGCATGAATTCCCGGCACTGTCACTTGATAAGACAAAGGATATTAACGAATTTCCAGAAGTCTTTTCTGAGTCTTGGGATGGCGTATGCGATGTAATGTGGAAACTCGATGGTAGTACTCTAGTACTAGAATACAATAATGGCCGTCTGGTACAGTCTGTTACTCGCGGAAATGGTGAGGTAGGAAGTGATATGACTCATCAGGCACCATACATCGAAGGTATTCCAATGACCATTGGTTTTAAAGGAAAATTAGTGGTAAGAGGTGAAGCTTTGATGACCTATTCAGAATTTGAAAGAATTAATTCAAATCTGGAAGAGGGTGAAGAGGAATACTCAAATCCTCGTAATCTCGCCAACTCTACTATCACAATGAAGGAACCGTGGCTCAAAGACAGAAAGGTTATGTTTAAAGCATTCAAGCTTGTGCATATGGAGCCTGCTGCTGATGATAAGATTGAAGTGCCTGAAACTTTCTTTGGTGCACTGACATTGCTTGAGAGACTTGGGTTTGGTATTGTGGAACACAGGCTTGCAAAAGCCTACAGAGAAGACACCGAAGTCACAAGGTCAATGCCGGACAACGTGATTAATGTCATGAACAGTTTCTCTGACAGAGTAGAAACACTGGATTATCCTGTAGACGGACTTGTCGTTGCATCGGATGATTATATAACTGCTGATGCGCTTCCTGTTACAGGACATCATCCTAACAGGCTCACAGGCTTTGCTTTCAAATGGGCTGACGAATGTGTTGAAACCACTTTAAGAGAAATCGAATGGTCTCCTAGCAGAACAGGACGCATTAATCCTGTTGCAGTCTTTGATCCAGTACAGCTTGAAGGAACAACAGTTACAAGAGCGAGTGTACATAATGTATCAATCGTTAAGAAACTGCGCCTGAGAGTTGGTGATAAGATTTCAGTGTTCAAAGCGAACAAGATAATCCCACAGATTGATAAGAACCTGACACCGGGAGATGAGCTTGCTTATGCTGAGTCTCATGCATGTACATGTCCGGTGTGTGGCATGGAAACATCGCCAATGATTACACATTCTGGTGACAGAGACGTTGAAGTAGAGATGTGTACAAATCCTAACTGCGCTGTAAAGCAGATTAAGAAATTCGTACATTTCTGCGAGAGAGATTGCATGGATATTGTCGGTCTGTCAGAGAAAACCCTTGAGAAATTCATTGAAAAAGGCTTCATTAAGCAGCTTGCGGATCTGTACAGACTTGATACTTTTGAGCGTGACATTGCTGCAATGGATGGCTTTGGACAGAAATCATATGACAATATCTGGAAATCAATCCAGAGAAGCCGTAAAACAACATTTGTGCCGTTCATCCACGCACTTGGCATACCTATGGTAGGAAAAGGACAGGCAAAATTGTTTGACAAGGCCTACAAAGGAGATGTCAGGAGGTTTTTCAACGATGTCTATAATCGTAAATGCTTTACAGGCATAGACGGAATTGGAGAAAAGATCGAGCTCAGTCTCTGGGACTGGGGCAGCAAGTATCTTGGATGGATTCCATATTTACTGGATGAGATGTGGAAAATCTCAAACAATACCGAGGTATATGACCTGCTCAAATGGATTGATGTCGAGGTCCCAGCAGAAACAGATATACCTGCTGGTAAAGATATTCTTTCCGGCAAGACATTTGTCATCACTGGCTCAGTCAACCACTTCAAGAACCGTGCAGAGCTGCAGGCAAAAATTGAAGAATTGGGCGGTAAAGCAACTGGATCTGTAACCAAGAAAACCAGCTATCTTATTAATAATGATGTAGAAAGTACATCAGGAAAGAATAAGAAAGCTAAAGAACTCGGCGTGCCTATCATTTCTGAGGATGAATTCCTTGAGATGATAGGAGAATAACATGTAAATGTGTCCGATAAGGGCATGGTTTTTTAAAATCCTGCCCTTTATGGGCAGGTAGAATGGAGAAAACATGGATCCTAAAAGTGTAAAATATCTGTCTGGATATATCACTGTAACAGATGATCTTAAAGTGAAAATTGAAAAACATGCCAAACGATACAATATTAATCCTGAAATCTGTGCATGGTATTCTGATTGGAAGGATTTTTGCTCAGACTGGTGTAATAATCTTGGATATACGAAAACAGAAGCCAGAAAAATATTGCATGGCGGAATAGGCGAGTTCATGAAACTTCCTAAAAATCTTGGAATCGTAAGGTTTGCGTTATAAGATAGGAGACTGCCATGAAGAAAGTGACATTAGTCCCTGACATATACAGTCAACGGGAAAATCCCGGCATGTACTGTAATTATGCCAGAATAAAGCCGTATGAAGAAAAATGTCTTGTTTGCAGAAATAACTGCGAACATGCAGAAAAGCATACAGTCTTTACAAAGGAATAAACATAAAAAAGAGTATCCGTTTTGGGTACTCTTTTTATTTATCTGCCCAATTTGGGTACATTTTTAGGCAGATACTTTAGAATGATAAATCTTTGAGCTGACTGTTTAAATATTCCATATCATTCAATTTGTCATTATCCAGTTGTTTTACGAAGATGGATGACATCATTTTCTTTTTGTGACGCTTGAAAGTTGCTATTGGCATGTTTATTTTCTTGGCAACATCATTATCTGTCATGCCTTGATTTTTCATGTATAGAATATCGGCATATGAATATACGGAATGAGTATTATCTTTAAAAGCAATATTTGCTGGGCGTCCAGCTGTTTGACGTGTTACGGCTACATACTTTTCAGCATCAATATTTAGAAAAAGCTCATCATCTGATATTGACAAATTAACTCCTACATTTGCGCATAAATCCTTTAAGATACTATATGATATTTCATTCTGTTTTTGACTAATGGAAGTATCTTTTACATTATAATGCAGGCAAATCGTATATACGTCGCTTTCTGTTGCAAGATTGTCCATGTTCTTTAT
>ENA-OQHI01001419-OQHI01001419.1-human-gut-metagenome-genome-assembly--contig:-NODE-1419-length-11403-cov-1.995850_pt1 | contig 11403 bp, 10 predicted proteins | sample MGYA00242561_ERZ504713 | MGnify/ENA primary metagenome ERZ504713 (study PRJEB26092, sample SAMD00036217) | human gut metagenome | host: Homo sapiens | study: EMG produced TPA metagenomics assembly of... | reverse complement strand
AGTCAAATAGTAGTCTGCGTCAAAGGCGGAACAGTTCGGACCTCCGGCTCTATTTCATGCTTCCAGATAGCGCTCAGCCAGGGCGGTAAGGGGTCGATATAGCGATGCTGATATCCGCAACGACCTGAGCCGCCTGCGCGTCATCGTGCATGTGAGCGGTGATATTGCGGGAGGCCAGCATATCCAGCCAGACCTGCTCGTTGTGGATCAGGCCGGCGGCATAGGCGGCTTTGCCTTCCTCGAGCTGCTTCTTGCCGGCGTAGTAGGCGGCGTAGCCTGCGGAGAGTTGAGTCTTGCCTTCGGAGTAGGCGATCAGGCCGGCGGTGTAGGTGTCCACGCCGGCGAGGTAAGTGCCCTCGTTCTCCTGCAGCTGGTCAAGGCCGGCATCGAGCGTGTCGATGGACTCCAGACCTTCTTCTGCGTCTTTTTCTTTGTACTCTTTGACATTCATGATGTCGCTGAAGCTGCTCACTCCGGCGAACAGGCCGAAGATACTCGCAGCGATCAGGCAGACGCTGATGATCGTGAGTAATACTTTTTTCATGTCGTTCCTCCACTCATTTAAGCATTTTTCAGTCTAATACCGAACGCTTGACCTAAACTATATCTTAAATTTCACAAAATCGCAAGAGAAACTGGTCAAATCTTTTTCCGGCGTAAAAAAATTGCCTTTTTCAACAAATGTGAAAGGAATTGTTGTGCAGATTTTCCGTTTTCTACTTCCCTGAATTGGAGGATTTTTGCTGCTGATTCAACATATTCGCGCGGGTGTGAAAACTTGTCTCCAAACGCAAAAAGCGTGAAAAAACTCCACAATCCGGGCAGGATCGTGGAGTAAAAAGGGCCTTTTTTACAAAACACCGAGGTGCTCGAGCAGGATCTTCGTGCCGAGCAGGATGAGGATCACGCCGCCGGCGAACTCGGCCTTGCTCTTGCAGCGCAGGCCGAACACGTTGCCGAGCAGGATGCCGGCCGCGGAAAAGACGAACGTGATCGAGCCGATGAGTGCCACGGCGGGCACGATATGCGTGCCGGGCAGGAACGCGAACGTGATGCCGACGGCGAGTGCGTCGATGCTCGTCGCGATTGCCAGCAGGAGCATGGTCTTGAACGCGAGCGAGCCGTCGAGTTGATCCTCGTCCTTGGACAGCGCCTCGCGGATCATGTTGCCGCCGATGATGCCCAGCAGCACAAACGCGATCCAGTGATCGACGGAGGTGACGAAGCGCTCAAACTGTGTGCCGAGCAGATAGCCCAGCAGGGGCATGAGCGCCTGAAAACCGCCGAACCACGCCCCGGCGATGCAGCATTCCTTCCATGATACGCGCTGCAATGCCAGCCCCTTGCAGATGGACACGGCAAACGCGTCCATCGACAGGCCGACCGCCAGCACGACCAGCTCCCCAAACCCCATATCTTCACGTCCCTTTTTCCGCAGATTCCTTACACTGTAAAGGAAAGGTCAGGAAAATGCAAGGAAAATTTGCACCCGGGGCATAGAAAAAACCGGCGCCCGGATGTTCCGGACGCCGGCTGGCAGCTTGTTTCAGCAGGGCTCGATGAGGATGACGTTGCTCATCAGGTCCACTTTTTTGAGTTTGCCGGGGACGATCTTGCGGATCCCCATCAGGTCGGTCAGCGTGACGTTCTCGCCGTCGGCGGCCACGTTGCACACGCGCGAGCAGACAAGGTTCTGTTTGCCGTCCTTGATCTCATATGCATCAGAAAGACACATGGTCGTTCGCTCCTTTTTACCCGTTATGCCTGTTTGGCAAGCTCGAGGGCTTTTTCGAGCTTGTCGTTGCCGTGGTCAAATGCATGCAGCGCCTCGGCCAGAGCCGCGGCCGCCTCGGCCTTGCCCTCGTCTTCCAGCGCGTGGCAGATGTCGTGCAGCTCGTCGGCGTGGTGGCGGTTGTGGTCGAGCATATAGTTCAGCAGCGCCAGCACTTCCTCAGGGCTCATCGGCTTATCGCCGGTGTGCTCGTGGCTGTGCGGGTGGCAGTGATGTGCATGATCGTGATCGTGTTCATGTTCGTGCATGGGAAGCACTCCTTTCTGAAGTGGGGCAGGGCCGCCATGCGGGAAAATGACCCTGCTCTGAATGAATTATCAAAAGTTTATCATATTCTCTTGTAAGAATCAACAATTTTTTGCCACCGGATGTGATAAAAGACTTGTAAATTGTGCGCAAATATGTTAATCTGTTGACGTGATAACGGAAGCTGTCCTTGCGTTTTCGGACGGAATGCTTTGAAGTGTTACATAAGGGTGGTACGCTTTGAAGAACCGCACGTTTCGGCCGGAGACACAGCGACGGTTTCCATGTCCGTGACCACCATGGGGGAACGCCCCCGGCGAGCCCAATCAAACGAAAACCATAAAAAAAGGGAAGAAGAGGTGTAACATTTGAAGGATTTAAAGCATCTGATCTACTTTGAGAACCTTCTTGACAGCGCCAACAACGAGCTCGTGCAGCAGGCCAAGGATGAGGGTATGCACCCCATCGCTTACACTTGCTATCACATGCCCGAAGTGGTCCTCAACGTAGACAACTGTTTCTCGGTTAGACTTCGTGCGCCGAAAACGGGTTCATTCGACATCGCATCCTATTACATGTCCAACTACACCTGCGAGTACTGCAGAGCACTCGTGGAGCGCGCGATTGAGGGCGGCTATAACTTCCTCGACGCCATCGCTGGTGTGGACGCCTGCGCGGAGATGAACCGCTGCATGGAGAACATCGAGCTGGTCGCTGCCCCTGACATGCCCAACAAGAAGATGTTCGTTACCCACTGCGACATCCCGTACAAAGTCAAGGACTACACCCTCAAGCACTACGTCACGCAGATCCGCAACCGCTTCCTGAACGTTCTGGCCGAGACCTACGGCGTCGATACGTCCGACGAGGCGCTGCGCAAGGCCGTCAAGGAGCACAACGAGGTCTGCAAGATCATCACCGAGATCGGCGATATGCGCAAGCTGGAGAACCCGCCCATCACCGGTTATGAATTCCACGTCCTCAACCTAGTTACTTACTGCTGCCCGAAGAGCAAGATCCTCCCGTACCTGAAGGAAACGCTGGCAGAGATCAAGAAGAGAAAAGTCGACGCCAAGCCGTGGTACCGCTGCCGCGTGGCCCTCATCGGCTCCGAGATCGACGACCTCGACATGACCCGCATGGTCGAAGATGCCGGCGCGATGATCGTTGCCGACCGTTTCTGCTTCGGCAGCACGCCGGGCCGTGAAGTCATCGAGCTCAACGACACGGACGACGTCCTCACGCAGATCTGCGCCCACTACCTGAAGACCACTCAGTGCCCGCGTTACATGAGCCAGGAGAAGATCCAGGAGCGCCGCGACACGATCAACCGTCTCGCCACCGAGAACGGCGCCGAAGGCATCATCTACGAATCCATGAAGTTCTGCGATTTCTGGGCATTCGAGCGCGCGCTGGCAAGCCACATCATGAACGAAGAGTATGGCTGGACGGTCCTGTCCATCGACCGCCCGTACATGGCTCGCTCCTCCGGTCAGCTCCGCACGAGACTGCAGGCCTTTGTCGAGAGTCTTGAGATCAAGCAGATTCATAAGGCTGCGAAGGAGGACAAATAAATGCTGAAAAGTAATATTGCATGGATGAAGAAAAATGTCCCCTCCGACCTGAAGGTCTGGAAGGGCATGATTCAGGATATCGACTGGTCCCAGGTCGCAGCGAAGACCAAGCTGAGCCTTCAGCGCGACAAAGAGCGCATCACGGCCGAGTTCAAGGAATTCGCCGCCATGGACACCAGCGCCAAGATCGATTGGCTCATGAACGGCGACCGTCACCTCGGTTATCTGTATAAGAAAGACGCCATCGCGTTTGCCCGCCGTGAGTGGAAGGGCCTCAAGAGCGTCGGCTACGACTTCGTCGGCTGGCTGAAGATCTGGGGCGGCATGCTCAACATGGTCATGAAGGACCCCATGTCCATTATGCTGGCCGTGTTCGAGTACCACTGGTTCGCTTCCTACCTGGCTACCCCGGCTGTGGTCGACCGCAGCGTGTTCGGCCGCCGCGGCAAGCTGCTGCAGGCTGACTTTGATATGTGGGTCGCCATTACCCACTGGGCCGAGGATCTGATCGCCAACCTCATCATGGCGGACGCGAAGATCGGCGGCAACGAGAAGATCAACAAGCGCATCATCATGTTCGACGAAATGACGATGGCGCAGATGATGGCCGGCTTCCCGAACCTGCTCGGCATCCCGTACCAGATGATCCCGGTCTTCATGGTCTCCGAAATGGACCAGCTGACCCTCATCCCGTACATCGACGCCATCGAGAGCTACGGCCTCCCGTCCGATACCTGCCCGCTGCCGACGGCTGAGTGCGGCTGCGCGGTCAAGGACGAGTACCCGATGTGCGGCCAGGGCTTCATCGCCTCCTCCATGCCGTGCGACGGTTCCGTCATGGCGACGTCCTTCCAGGATCGCCGCTTCAGCAAGTTCATGCCGAGCTACCCGCTGTGCATGCCCGTCCGTTACGACGACGAGGACACCACCGAGATGGCGGCTGCCGACATGAAGGACTGCATCCACTGGGTCGAGGGCCTCACCGGCGAGACCTGGAACTGGGACACTTACTTCGCCACCATGGAGAAGATGAACGAGTGCACCAGACTCGAGATGGAGAAGTGGGAGATCAACAAGACCCATTATCCGCAGCTGGTCGGTTCCTCCTTCGAGCTGTTCCGTAAGTGGAACTACGAGATGGACGGCGGCCTGTTCCCCGAAGGTCTGAAGACGCAGCGCAAGATTTGCAAGACCATGATGGAGACCTACGAGAAGAAGCTGCCCGCTTACGTCGGCGGCTATGAGAAGTACCGTGCGCTCATCTGGAGCTGCCCGGCTCACTTCTATGCCAACTTCTCCAACTGGCTGGCCAACTGCTGGGGCATTTACGCGCTGACCGAGATGGAAGCGCTGAACATGACCAAGATGCTCAACACCACCGACAAGGAAGAGGCCATCAACGACCTCTGCCGTCTGTACGAGCGCATGGTCATGCGTCGCCACACCAACGGCGGCCACGATCACGTTCTGGGCGAGCTGTGGAGACAGTGCGAGAACTTCAACGCGAACGTCGTCATTATGTATCAGCACGTCTGCTGCAAGACGATGGCCGGCCTGCAGGGTCTGTTCGACGATCAGGCTCGTGAGCTCGGCATCCACCTGATCTGGGTCGAGCACGACCTGATGGATCCGCGTACCGTTTCCCGTAAGGACATGCGCGGCCGTGTGAACAACTACATGGTCAACGTCATGCACGCGGAGCCGGTCGATGCCACCCTCATCGACATCGATGACGAGGTCACCTGGTAATTCGGAGCATTTAAACGTATATCGGACATTAAAAACATTCAGGAGGAAGTAATACTATGAAATACTTTGGCGGATGCGACGTAGGTTCCACCTACACGAAGGCAGTTATTCTCGACGAGAACGGCAAAATGTGCGCCGACACGACGATCCGCAGCAAGATCAATGCGGAGCAGTCCGCGATCGCTGCCATGCAGGAAGTCTGCGATAAGGTTGGCCTGAAGGACTCCAAGGAGCTCGCTTACCTCATCGGCACCGGCTACGGCCGCAACAAGGTCCCGTTCGCGGATGAGAACATCTCCGAGATCTCCTGCCACGCCATGGGCGTGCACGTCACGAACCCGGAAGTCCGCGCCATCATCGATATCGGCGGCCAGGACGTCAAGGGCATCAGCATCGACACCGACGGCACCGTCAAGAGCTTCGCGATGAACGATAAGTGCTCCGCCGGTACCGGCCGCTTCTTCGAGGCCATGGCCCGCTCCTTCGAGATGAGCCTGCCGGAGTTCTCGAACCTGTCCCTGACGGCGAAGAACGTCATCCCGATCACGGCCCAGTGCACCGTTTTCGCTGAGTCCGAAGTCATCACCCTCGTGGGCGAAGGCAAGCCGACCGACGAGATCGCTGCCGGCATCGAGATGGCCGTTGCCAAGCGCTGCTTCGTCATGGCCAAGAAGGCCGGCGCCACCGACAGCATCACGCTGACGGGCGGCTGCGCGAAGAACGCCGGCCTGAAGCAGGCCATCGAGCACGTGCTGAAGTTCAAAGTCGTTGAGCTGAAGACCGACCCGCAGCTGATGGGCGCTCTGGGTGCTGCCGAGTACGCTCGCCAGAAGGGTCTCGCCAAGAAGTAATCACTTCTGCAATCACCCCGAAAGAGGGAGAACCGCCCGGTTCTCCCTCTTCTTTTTTTGCCAGAGCGCAAAGTGCACGGTTTATGCGAAAAAAATATAAAAAAATTCATCGTTTTTGCAAGAAGTATTTGCTTTTACGATCAGATTAGTTTAATATATGTACGTCATTAAGACAGTTGGCCGGTGTATGGAAGAGAGAGCGCCAGCCAAAGCCCAAAATATTAGGAGTGAGAAAAACCATGGATAACCTATTCTGGATCGGCTTCGTCGGAGCCGCGCTCGCCCTGATTTTCGCCTACCTGCAGAAGTGCAAAGTTATGAAGTGCTCTGAAGGCGACGAGAAGATGGTCAAGATCGCTTCTTCGATCCGCGCCGGTGCCAACGCCTACCTGAAGCAGCAGTATTCCACTGTTGCAAAAGTGTTTGCAGTCGTATTTGTCATCCTGCTGATCATTGCCTTTGCTTCCAAGGGTCAGATGCTCTCCAGAGTGACGCCGTTTGCCTTCCTGACCGGTGGTATCTGGTCGATGCTCGCCGGCTTGATCGGCATGAAGATCGCTACCGCCGCCAATGCCCGCACGGCCAACGCCGCGCACGAGAGCCTGAACCACGGCCTGAACGTTGCCTTCTCTTCCGGCACGGTCATGGGCTTCACGGTCGTCGGCCTCGGCATTCTGGACATCACGCTCTGGTTTATCGGCCTGCGCTACATTGGCAAGATCACCGATCCCACCGTGCTCGCCAACATCATGGTCATGAACGGCATGGGTGCTTCCTTCATGGCGCTGTTCGCCCGTGTCGGCGGCGGCATCTACACCAAGGCTGCTGACGTCGGCGCCGACCTCGTCGGTAAAGTCGAAGCCGGTATTCCGGAAGATGACCCGCGCAACCCCGCGACCATCGCGGACAACGTTGGCGATAACGTCGGCGACGTTGCCGGTATGGGCGCTGACCTGTATGAGTCCTATGTCGGCTCCATCCTTGCCACCTTCGCGCTGAGCGCCGCCGCCAACTATGGCTGGAGCGGCATGCTGCTGCCCGTTGCGCTGGCTGTCTGCGGCATTGTCTGCTCGCTGATCGGCTCCTTCCTCATCAAGACGAAGGAAGACGCCACCCAGATGTCCCTGCTCAAGAGCCTGCGCACCGGCACCTACACGGCTGCCGCCCTCTCCGCTGTGCTTGCCCTGCCCCTGTCCTACCTGATTCTCGGACCCGAGCAGCACTGCTGGGGTGTTTACGTTGCCATCCTCTGCGGCCTCATCGGCGGCTGCGCCATCGGCTACTTCCCCGAGTACTACACCTCTGACAACTACAAGCCCACCCAGCAGCTGGCCGCGGCTTCCGAGACCGGCTCCGCTACGATCATCATCGGCGGTATCTCTCTGGGCCTGAAGTCCACCATGGCTTCCATTCTGATCGTCTCCGTCGCTATCCTGCTCAGCTACTTCTGCGCAGGCGGCACCACCACGATCATCGACGCCAGCGGTGCGTTCACCGCTGAGTTCAACCAGGGCCTGTACGGCATCGGCATCGCCGCTGTCGGCATGCTCTCCACCCTCGGCATCACCCTTGCGACCGACGCTTACGGCCCCGTGGCCGACAACGCCGGCGGCATTGCCGAGATGTCCGGCCTGCCGGAAGAAGTTCGCGACCGCACCGACGCCCTCGATTCCCTTGGCAACACCACTGCTGCCACCGGCAAGGGCTTTGCGATCGGCTCTGCTTCCCTGACCGCTCTGGCGCTGCTCGTGTCCTACGTCAACATCGTGCAGACCCGCACGCCCGAGACCCTCAACTTCACGCTGACGAGCCCGTCCGTTCTGGTCGGCCTGTTCATCGGCGCGATGCTTACCTTCGTTTTCTCCGCACTGACCATGAGCGCTGTGCAGACCGCTGCGCAGTCCATCGTCGTGGAAGTGCGCCGTCAGTTCCGCGAGATCGTCGGTATCATGGACTACAAGGCAGACCCGGATTACGCGGCTTGCGTCAGCCTGTGCACCAAGGGCGCTCTGCATGAGATGGTTGCTCCGGCGCTGCTGGCTGTTGTCGTTCCGATCGTCACCGGCCTGATCCTTGGCCCCACTGGTGTTGTCGGCCTGCTCGGCGGTGTTTCCGTCACCGGCTTTGCGATGGCCGTGTTCATGTCCAACGCGGGCGGTGCCTGGGACAACGCGAAGAAGTATATCGAGCGCGGCAACCACGGCGGCAAGGGCAGCCCCCAGCACAAGGCGGCTGTCGTTGGCGATACCGTCGGCGACCCGTTCAAGGATACTTCCGGCCCGTCCCTGAACATTCTCATCAAGCTCTGCTCCACGGTCTCCATCGTGTTTGCTGGCCTGATCATTGCGTTCAACCTCATGAACGTGCTGTAAATCCATATATGGAAAAGCCCGTTGGCAAGTGCCAACGGGCTTTTTTGTCTATGTCAAACGATCTGAAACAGGTAGAACTTCAGGTAATCCGTCTCCGGCACGTTCCAGAGGATCGGATGATCCGGCCCCTGCTGTCGAGTCTCGATCTGCCGCAGGGAGACCTGCGCGTCCTTGGCGGCATCCGCAAGCATGGCGCGGAAACGGTCGTCCGTCATGAAGTGCGAGCACGAGCAAGTGGCGAGATATCCGCCGCGCGGCAGGATGCGCATGGCCTTGAGATTGATCTCCTTATAGCCGCGGATGGCGTTGGCCACGGTCGCACTGCTCTTGGTGAAGGCCGGCGGGTCAAGGATGATATAATCATATGCCCCACGCTTTTGCTCGGCCAGCTTCGTGAGCAGATCAAATACATCGGCACAGAGATACTCCACGTGATCTTGCAGGCCATTGAGCTCTGCATTGTGCCGCGCAGTCGCGAGCGCATCTTCCGATACATCCACCGATACAACGGATGCTGCGGCCGCAGCTGCACAGTTAAGCCCGAAGGCGCCGGTGTGCGTAAAGCAGTCGAGCACGCGCTTGCCCGGAGCAAGCCGGGCCGCCGCGCGGCGGTTATACTTCTGGTCGAGGAAGAAGCCGGTTTTCTGTCCGTGGATGTAATCCACGTCGTACAGGATACCGTTTTCACGGATCGTCACATGCCCGCCCAGGTCTGTCCGCAGGCCATCCAGCGGCACAAAGCCGGTCCCCTGCTCCATGCCCTCTTTCTGCCGGAGCTTCACGTCATTGCGCTCGTAGATCGCGTCGATCTGCGCACCGTCTGCGTGCAGCGTCTGCAGCAGGAGCGCGAATAGCTGCTGCTTTCGCAGCTCCATGCCCAGCGAGAGCACCTGCGCGACCAGGATTGGGCCGAAACGATCGACCGTCAGACCCGGGAAGCCGTCCGCCTCGCCGAAAATCAGGCGGCAGTTATCGAAATCCGGCCCCATGACCGTGCGGCGGTAATCGACCGCGTACTGGATGCGCCGCGCCCAGAACGCCTCATCGAAACGGTCATTCGCGTTGCGCGAGAGCACGCGCACGCGGATCTTGGACGCGCTGTTATAAAACCCGGCACCAAGCCAGTGGCCGCCGCGCGTGCACACATCCACGATCTGCCCATTGACGCAGGCGGTGTCCGCCTGCAGCACTTCGTCTGCATAAACCCACGGATGACCGCTGCGCAGACTGCGCGCCGCCTTGTCCGTGATGAGAATTTTCGGATCATTTCGTTCCATAGCATCTACACTCCAAATGGTATCGCCCTATTGTACCCCGAATGCGGCGTGCGGACAAGAGCAAAATGCGATATTTACATTTTCCGACCGGTCGTTTATAATATTGCTATTAGTTTGTTTTGAAAAGGTGACGCCATGAAGCTCTCCAAATCCGGTATTTTTTTGATCGTCGTGCTCGTGCTCGCCATTGGCCTCGGCGCCTGGGTCACGGTCATGACCTGCAATGTTCTGGCGAAGGACCCCATCACAATGCCCGACCGCGCCAGCGCAGCCGGCACGCCGCGCCCAGTGCAAAACGCCGATAAGCCGAAGGAACCGGACACGTTTGTCATCTCCATGGTCGGCGACTGCACACTCGCCTCGATCCAGACCGGGCACGACTTTGACAGCTATATCGATAAAAACGGAACGCCCTGGCCGTTTTCCGGCGTAGTGGAGTATCTGAATCAGGATGAATTTACGCTTGCGAACCTTGAGTGCACTTTTTCGGATGAAAAGCTCAAGTCCTCTTCCCTGTTCTACTTCCGCGGCCCGTCGTCCTATGCGGACATTCTCGCGCAGGGCAGTGTTGAATGTGTCACGCTCGGCAACAACCACACGGATGACTTTGGTACCAAGGGCGTCACGGACACGAAGGCTGCGCTGGACGCCGCCGGTGTTCCGTGGGCGGCCGCCGGGGAATCCAAGGTGGTCACGACGGAGCACGGGCTGAAGATCGGCATCTACTGTCCGGGGTGGACCGGCCTGAGCAAAAGCAACATCACCGCCGGTATTGAGAAGCTCAAGGATGCCGGGGCGGATATCCTGATCTTCGCGCCGCACTGGGGCACGGAGGGCAGCTACAAGGTGACTACCAATCAGGAATCCTTCGCTCACGCGGCCATTGACGCGGGTGCGCACATCGTTTTCGGCACGCACCCGCACGTTCTGCAGAAAATGGAAGCCTACAACGGCGGCTATATTTTCTACAGCCTTGGCAACTTCAGCTTCGGCGGCAACACCGCCCCGCGTGACGTGGACACGGCGATCGCGCAGGTGACCGTGAAAAAAGACGGCGACAACTGGACCGTCGACGGTTACGACCTCATCCCCTGCCGCCTGTCGAGCACGGACAGCAAGAATGACTACTGCCCGCGCCCGTACAAAGAGGACGAAGAGGGCTATGCGCGTGCACTCAGCAAGCTCGACGGCTCCTGGACCGGCAGCGACCTGAGCGTGGACTACTCGTTCATGTACCGCTGATACATAAACGATATGCAAAATGCAAAACGGCCATCCGCCGATCGGCGGATGGCCGTTTCTTCTTCAGTCCTGCGGCAGCGGGATCTTGCCCTTGAGCAGCACCTTCCCAAAGCAGCAAATGGTGATGCCGGACGAGGCGCTGATGGTCACATCCGCGTCCTTGCGCGCGCGGTTGAGAGAAAACAGATACACATTGCCAAGGTAGTCCTGACAATACTGCTTGCACTTCATATCACCGTCCACGAAGAACAGGCCGATGTCCCCGTCGCAGATCGTAGCACCACGCTTGACGAGCACGAT
>ENA-OQHI01001417-OQHI01001417.1-human-gut-metagenome-genome-assembly--contig:-NODE-1417-length-11415-cov-3.313371_pt1 | contig 11415 bp, 10 predicted proteins | sample MGYA00242561_ERZ504713 | MGnify/ENA primary metagenome ERZ504713 (study PRJEB26092, sample SAMD00036217) | human gut metagenome | host: Homo sapiens | study: EMG produced TPA metagenomics assembly of... | reverse complement strand
GCTTACTCTTGGCTTGTCAAGAACCGGGGTTCCTACATAAAAGCCGTGCGCTGTTCCAATCGCTACTGCAAGAGAGGAAACTCCTGTGCGCTCTACGAATTCTTTCGCTTCCTGCGGATCTGTGTTCGTATCAGCATCAGCCTCAAGGTCGTCTTCCTTTCCGCCAACTTTACCAAGTTCAGCTTCTACCGGAATACCAAATGCATTTGCTACATCTACAACCTTCTTCGTCACTGCGATGTTATTCTCAAAATCTTCGTGGGAACCGTCGATCATAACAGATGTGTAACCAGCTTTCATTGCCTGGACTGCAAGTTCAAAGCTATTGCCGTGATCCAGATGCAGGCATACCGGGATCTTTGTTTTCGCAGCTTCTGCTTTCACGATTCCTGCAAATGTCTCCAATGTTCCGTACTTTACAGTAGAAGGTGTTGTCTGAAGCATCACCGGTGCGTTCAGCTCCTCCGCTGCTGCAATGACCGCTTTAACCATCTCCATATTCTCTACATTGAATGCGCCTACTGCGTATCCACCCTTCTTTGCGTCTAAAAGCATCTTTTCTGATGTAACTAATGGCATCGTATCGTCCTCCTTATTTCTGAAACCGAAACGTTTCGGTTTTTCTTATGTATTTATTTTAGTACAGGATTTACTGATTGTCAAGATATTACAAAATGAATGTAAGTATATTTTTATTAAAGCTGCAAATAATGTAAAAAAACACTTCAGGAGGTCTGATGAAATGAAAAACAGAGCGAAAAAGAGATGGTTTGCTTTAATAATCCTTTTACTATGCGCAGTTGTTATTGGTCTGTTTTATTGGAATGGACAGAAGAAAATGCAAAATGATGAGGGATATCTTGTGAAATATTCTGCTCCGGATAAGAAACTGGAGGTGATCGTCCATGGCATCTGAATCAACAACTCTTTATCTCAAAGCAGACAGGAATGTTGAGGTATCAAAGCAAAACGTCATGTTAGGAGACCTCCTGAATATGGAGTGTTCCGACAAGACCATCTTGATGAAAGTAAAAACTTTACGGATCTTGAAGATCCGGGAGGAAAAAGAACAGCGCTATGTAATTTCCGTGTTGAAAATCATTGCCTGTATTCATGAACAGTATCCCAGACTTGAAATTCAGAATCTGGGCGAAACAGATATTATCGTTACTTATGAAAATCAGAAAACACCACCTCTTCTCTGGCACATTTTAAAAGTAGTGCTGGTATCAGCAGTGATTTTCTTTGGATCTGCCTTCTCGATCATGGCATTCAATAATGATGTTGGGGTAACGAAGCTGTTTGGTCAGATTTATGAACTGATCATGGGAAAGAAGACAGATGGTTTTTCTGTTCTGGAAGTCACGTATTCCATAGGGCTTGCAATCGGAATTCTGATATTTTTTAATCACTTTGGTAAGAAACGCTTTACTGTAGATCCTACACCGATGGAAATACAGATGCGTCTTTATGAAAATGATATCCAGACAACTCTGGTGGAAAATGCAGCACGGCAAAAGAAAGAACTGGAGGTCGGAAAATGAACTTGTTGCAGACAATTTTCCTGGCATTGCTTGGTTTAAGTGCCGGAATGATAGTAGCTGGCGGTGTCTTTTCTTTCATTGTGGAACTTGGTGTGATCTCAGATTTTGCAGATCGTACCCATACCGGCAATCATATTTTAATTTATGAAGATATGGTAGCAGCCGGTGCGATCCTTGGAAACCTGTTTCAGATTTTTGAAGTTAATCTTCCTGGAAGAATGATATTTCTTGCAATTTATGGACTTTTCGGAGGGATTTTTGTTGGTTGCTGGGCAATGGCACTTGCAGAAATATTGAATGTATTTCCCATTTTTATGAGACGGGCAAGGATTGTCCGGTATCTCGCAGTGTTTGTGGTAATGGTTGCATTAGGGAAAGGAATCGGAGCAGGATTGTTTTTTTGGAAAAGATGGTAAACTCTACCGCTTCATTTCTTTCCGCATCCGCTCCAGCACCTTTTTTTCTGTCCTTGACACCTGCACCTGAGACATTCCCATTTTCTTTCCTATCTCAGCCTGCGTCTTTCCTGCAAAATATCTCAGATAAATGATCGTCCGTTCCTTCGCTTCAAGTGTTTCCAGTACTTCTTTTAATACAATCCGGTCAAGCACCTTTTCTTCCTGTCTGTCTTTTTCTTCCAGCTTATCCATCAGAAGAATCTCGCTTCCCTCCTTCTGATGGATCGGCTTATATATGGATTCTACCTCCACTGACGACTCCATTGCCTGGACGATCTCCTCACAATCTATCTGAAGCTCTTCTGATAATTCTTTCAATGTCGGTTCTCTCCCGAGTATCCTGGTCATCTTTTCTCTCGCCTGCAGACTCTTATAGGACAGCTCTCTCAATGAACGGCTGACTTTTATCATCCCGTCATCTCTCAAAAAACGCCGGATTTCTCCTGATATCATTGGAACAGCATAGGTTGAAAACTGTACTTCATAAGAAAGATCAAATTTATCAATTGCCTTAAGCAGTCCAATGCTTCCAATCTGAAACAAGTCTTCCGGTTCTGCACCTCTTCCGTAAAATCGCTTTACTACGCACCAGATAAGACCTATATTTTTTTCAACAAGTTCTTCTCTCGCTTTTTTATCTCCGTCGTGTGACTTTCTGATTAAAGCGATTGTGTCGTCCATATTCTGCTCCCTTTACCTATTGTCTTAGTCATTTTTACACTGGTTCCTTCCCCTACCTTGGACTCTACTTCCACAGTATCCATAAATGCTTCCATAAAAGAAAATCCCATTCCTGACCGATCATCCTCCGGTTTTGTTGTAAACATCGGTTCCATTGCTTTTTCTACATTTGCAATACCTTTCCCACGGTCCGATATTTCTACTGTAAAAAGCTGGTTTTCTATACTACAGTGTATCCTTACTGTCTCTACTCGCTGTTCATATCCGTGGATAATCGCATTCGTTACAGCTTCTGACACTGCTGTCTTCACATCTGCCACTTCTTCCACCGTTGGATTGAGTTGTGTCAAAAAGGATGCTACTGATACTCTGGCAAATCCCTCATTTTCTGATCTGCTGTCAAAACGGATCTCCATCTCATTATTCTGTGTATTACTCGCCTCCATCACGCTTCCCCCTCATAAATCTGCATAATCTTTGTTGCTCCTGAAAATGTAAGAATCTTCCGGATTCTTTCGTTCGTATGTACCGCCCAGACTTCTCCTCCGATCAGACTAACGGTCTTATACCTCCCCATAATGATTCCAATTCCTGAACTATCCATAAAATCTGTCCTGTCAAAGTCAAAGATCACATATCTGATATGATTTCTACTGATCACTGCATCCGCTTCTTTCCTGATTTCATCTGCATTATGATGGTCTACCTCTCTTGGAAGATAGATCGTCAGACAATTTTCCTGTACCTGATATCTCATATATTTTCATGCCTCCTGCTTTTCTCATTTTCCATTTAATTACCTGAATCCGTACGCTAAAAAAGGATATGCTTCTTCGCATATCCTTTTCCTTCGTAATCTTATTCGTTATCCTCTGTATTGTCAGAATTATCGTAATCTCCATTCTCCCCGTTATCCTGAGAATTATCATAGCGATTGGAGTTATCGGAATTTTCTGAGTTCTCTGATACTGAACTGCTATCTGCACTTGTATCTGAACTTGTGTCTGCACTGGCATCTCCATTCAGAATTGCAAGCTGCTTTTTCGCATCACCAATATATCTGGAATTATTATAAGTATCTACCATCTTCTGATACCAGGTCTTTGCATTCTCTGTATCACCTTTTCCCTGATAAGCCTGTGCCAGACGATAAATAGCCTGTCCATCATTATAACTTTCGTCCATCTTCACAACCTTCGTCAGGTACTCAATCGCCTGATCATAGTCCTTTGATTCCAATGAATCTACACCGGCTGCATATCTTCTCCTGCATGCTGTTGGGAAAATAGAATCAGAAAGTGTATCATACATCTCTTTTCCACTGTCTCCAAGAGAATCTCTTGTAATCTCAAGCAGCGCGTCTGCCATATCTGTATAACTATATTCTCCGGAATGACTCTGACTTGAAACCTGAAGCAGTTTCTCATAACTGTCAGATGTTGCCTTTGCCTGATCAACTGCTTTCTGTGCCTCGTCTCCGGCTGTTCGATACTGATCCAGTGTTCTTGTCTGGGCACTCACCTGTGCTTCCAGTGTGTTGATCTGTTCACTGTATGCACGCATCTGATTATTCAACTTCTCCGAACGGTTCTGATTCACCGCCGGAGCAACAAGAAACCAGATCAAAGCAGCACCAAGAACCATTCCGATCAATATATTGGCAAATGCAAGCTGCTGTGCCATATCCCGGATCTTAGAACGTTTCGGCTGAATGATCGTCTCATTTCCAAGACTGTATTCTACTGTCGCACTTTTTGGTTTCCGGAAACTTCTCTCTGCATTCTTCCCATATCTGCCACGCTGTTTTGTAACTTCTTGCAAATAGGTCAGTGTCATTTCATTTGTTGTATCTAATTTCTTTGCTTCTATAAGAATCTGTCTTGCCTTTGTATTCTGATTCGTCTGTATATAAATCAGAGCTAGAAGCTGATACGCCTTCAGAAATGTCGGATGAGATGCGATCACCTGTTTCAACTGGATGATCGCAAGATCTTCCCCGTTCTGCTGACAGTAAACCAGACACTGGTTAAACTTCTTAATCGCCTGATTCAGTGATTCTAGTTCATTCGCTGAATTCTGTACTTTTTTAATATAATAATCCGCAATATTATCTCTTTGGCACAGATTCTTACTGATGATCCACTCCACAAGAGCTTCTGAAACTTCCCCTATGCCATAATACACAAGACCTAAAAGATTCCGCGCCGCAATATTCTCCCTATTATACTGCAGGCTCTGCTGCAAGGAAACAATTGCCCCGGACATATCTCTCACCTGGGCTTTGCGCAGTCCATCATTGTACCAGGAATTTGACTGATACATGATCTTCTTTGTGTAATCCATTTATACCCACCACTATCTTTCTATCTTCTCACCGTTTTTTCTTTCTTTGCCATAACCTCTTTTACGATGTCCTGCATATCTGTCAGATCTTCCTTGTAAACAGCTTCCTCAATCTGGTCCACCTCGAGACTTGGCTTGAATTTTCTAAGTTCTTCTTCATAATTAAGCATCTGCAATCAAACCTCCCCACATCCGCTTAAAGATTCCTGTATGATCTCTTTGATCATTCCTGTCAGGTAAAGAGAACCGAGACAATATACCGTTCTTCTCCCCTGAATCCGCAATACATACTGCATTGCCTCTTTGACAGATTCAATCACAGTCACCGGCTGTTCTGTATATTTCCGGAACAGTTCACCTAGAATGTGTGCGTCTGTCGCACGATCTCCATCGATCAATGTTACTACATATTCTTCCGCATCAGCATGTTTGCATAGATACGAAATCATTTCTTCATATTCTTTATCTTTTACCGCCGAAAATAAAATAATATTTCCATCTGGATTCTTCGGCACACTTCTTACAAATGCCTGAATGGCACTCACATTATGTGCTCCGTCAACGTATACTTTTGGAAGAATCTCTTCCATTCTTCCTGCCCATTTCACCCTGGCAAGTGCTATTCTCCACTCTTGTGGATGACCGTTTTCTTTGAAAAGATAACGCATCACTTCCATCGCAAGCAGTGCATTCCCCGGCTGATAGGTTCCAATATTATTTAATTTCCACGTGGTAGTTCCATAATAAGCACTTGCGCAGGAAAATGCAATATGTTTATCTTCAATTCCAAGAATTTCGTACGCATCTTTCCCTATTTTTTTACAGAAACAGCCTTCTTTTTCTGCTGTTTTTTCAATTACAGAATCACTTCCCGGTGCTGTCTGTGCAAAGAACACCGGAACTTCCGGCCGGATGATTCCTGCTTTCTCTCCCGCAATCTGTTCCACTGTATCACCAAGATATTCCATATGATCCAGACCGATCGATGTGATCACGCAGGCGACCGGTTCTACAGAACTTGTTGCATCCAGCCGACCTCCAAGTCCTGTCTCAAGGACAATGTATTCCATTCCTGCTCTGTCATAAGCTTTCATCGCCATTGCAAATAAGAATTCGAAAAATGTCGGATGCTCCAATCCTGCATCCTGCATCCTGCGGACAGCCTGCATGGTCTCTTCAAATACTTCGCAGAAATCCTCATCACTGATCTGCTTTCCGTTCAGAACAATCCGTTCATTCATTTTCACCAGATGCGGTGAAGTAAACAATCCGGTGCTTTTTCCTTCTGCCCGGAGCATCGCATCCAGATAAGCGCATACAGAACCTTTTCCATTCGTTCCCGCTACATGAATGATCTTCTTTCCATTCTGCGGATTTCCCAAAAACAGAAGCATCTCTCTGGTATGATCCAGAGAGTGCTTTCTTGTAAATCTTGGAATTTCTTCTATATAGGTTACGATTTCCTTATAGGTCATTTTTTCTTTTCTTCCTTTTGTTCTACAAAGGCCTGTCTTCCATTCTCAACATCCGTATCCTGGTCTGTCACTTCTACAAGCTGGCCTCCTGTATATTCATAAGTCTTCGATGTACGGAAGATTGTATTGCTTGAACCGCACTGCGCAACCATGATCTGATCGCCATCTTTGATTTCTGACTCTTTCAGATCCAGTCTTGTATTGTTCAGGAATTTTGTTGTCTGCTTCTCTCCGTTGATATAAACCTTACTTTGTTTTGTAAAGTTCTCTCCGTAAATGCTATAAGTTCCTTTCAGCTGCTCCACAACACTGGTGATCGTCGCATCCTTTACCCCCATGACCATATGTCCTTCTGTGATCGGAGCTCCACTGTCCTTGTATACATACTGTTTTCCGTACATGATATCATACTGGAGTAATTCCAGATCAGCAAGATAATTCTTTGTCTGTCTTCTCTGCTGATGGTAATTGAAAATAGTTCCTGTATGAATATCCAAACGATCAAAGACTTCTGCCATAATCTGGTAAGCAGCGATATTCCCATCTTTCTTTTCCAGTCCAATATTGTCCCAGATAACATAATTCGTATTGTACAGATATTTTCCTTTCAGGTCTTTTGCTTCCAGACCAAGTGTCGGGAGATGGTCTCCATAGAATACGATCACTGTCGGTTCCCCTCTCTGCTCGATTGCATCGATCAGCTGTCCGACGAACTTGTCCATCTCATGAACTTCATTTACATAGTACTCCCATGCATTTCTCTTGCCTTCATCTTCCACTCCGGTTACATTGATCTCCGGATTTTCCAAGGTCGGCTCTGTCGGATAATCTCCATGTCCCTGCACACTGATCGTACATACAAAGTCTGTTCCGTCTGTTGTGTCCAAAGACTCCATGATGTTCGGAACAAGAATATCGTCTGTCGCCCATCCCTTCGGAGTCGTCTTTAAGATATTCATGAATTCCTTACTTGTATAATGGTCGAATCCCATGTTGTTGTATACTTTGGCACGACTGTAGAAATTACCGCCGTTGTTGTGAAGTGCCTCTGCACCATATCCAAGGGATGAAAGCGCACTTGCCGCACTCTCAAGAGGTGTCGTCTTCACATAAGTCTTGTATGGATACTCTCCCGGTCCGAAGAAACGCATATTCATTCCGGTAAGCACCTCGAACTCTGTATTCGCTGTACCTGCTCCGACAGATGGAACTTTAAAATATCCGGAAGAATAGTCAGCATAAAGCTTTCTGAGATTTGGGATCGGATCCTCGGAAAATCGCAGCCATTCTACCTCTGTCGGATCAAAATAAGATTCCAACTGGACAAACATGATATTCGGCAGCTCCTCTTTCGAACGGCTTGTCTCACTCACGTTAAGACATCCATCCTTGTTAATCTCCGCCATCGTCTCTTCACTGTAACCGGCCGGCTGATTGATTCCTGTATTAAATAAACTTGCTGCGAAGCAATATGGAAATCCATAGTCTTCATAAGCAAATGCGATATTTCCAAAATAATTTGAGATCACTCTCTTGTCGATTGCAACATCAGTAAGCCCTACATAGGCAAATCCGGATGCCACAACAGCGATCACTGCAATAATGCGGTGCATCTTTCCAGTATACTGCCCACCGCGGCGCCACATGGAAATCACCCACAAAACAACAGCAACGATTCCAATGGTTAGCATCACGATCTCAAAGCCATTAAAGTAATTGCTTGTCAGTTCCAAAGCATCTGACAGAACTTTCAAGTCCTGCGCATTGAACGGTGTCACTCGCTTCAGGAGCAGATACCCGTTACATGCTCCCAGAAACAGCCAGAATACACAGAGAAGGATTCTGACAAATACACGTCTGCGGAACAAATACACAATCATAAATGTTGCAAATATTAAAAATGCGTTAAACAAAAACACGAGTGGTGTTCCTGTCATGTAGCTCCATGCTTCAAAAAAGGAATGCCTTGAGATCACCTCGATCAAAAAGTTCAAAACACAGGCCAGCAGATAGTGAAGAACGAGTGAAAATCTGTTCATCCACTTATAAACCGGCTGCATCTTCTTCGCAAATTTACTGTTTCTTCTTTCTTCCAGGATCCTCTGGCGTCTTGCTTTTTTCTCTTGATAGTGTCTCTTGATATCTTCTGGTTTCAGATTTTTGACCTTTGTAAAAAATCCTTTGACATCTGGTTTTTTAATATGAATCCGCTTCATCTATAACCTCTTTCTTATAGGCAAAATGCACGGCATGGGATCTTAGCTCCTTTCTGCCGTGCGACTTTTTGCCGTCTAATACCTGATACTGTGTCTAAACTGCTGTTTACAGTTTCCTGCTTTTTTGCAGCTTTTCTCCCCCCACAGTTATCTGAGACTATCGATTCTCTCTTTTACCTGCTCAAGCATCTTTGTATATTTCTCAAGTTTATCACGCTCAGCCTGAACTTTATCTGCAGGTGCTTTGCTTGTGAATCTTTCATTCGCAAGCATTCCCTGTGCTCTCTTTATCTCGCTGTTGAGTCTCTCTTCCTCTTTCTTCAGTCTTTCTCTCTCCTGCTCGAAGTCTACAAGGTCTTCCAGCGGCAGGTAAACTGTTGCTCCCGGAACAACGATAGATACTGCATCATCAGCAACATCTTTCTTCTCATAGTGAAGAATAATATCGTTTGCCAGCATCAACGGTTTTACAGATTCCTTGAATACTTCAAGTGCTGTAAGCAGTTTTGAATCACTGCTGATAATATAAACCTTTGTACGTTTGTTATTCGGAACATTCATCTCAGCACGCATATTTCTGATTCCGCGTGTGATTGCTTTTACATGTTCCATAACTTCTGTAGCATATGGGAACTCCCAATCCTCTCTGTATACCGGCCAGCTTGACATCATCAGTGACTCTTCCTCCGGTACAAGTGCTCCATAAATCTCTTCTGTGATAAATGGCATAAATGGATGAAGAAGCTTCAGTGCCTGTCCAAGTACTGTCTTAAGTACCCACAGAGCACAGTTTGCGGACTGAGAATCTTCCTCCGCATGGTAGATACGATATTTTGCGATTTCTACATACCAGTCACAGAACTCATCCCAGATAAAGTCATGCACCTTCTGGACTGCGATACCGAGTTCGAACTTATCCATGTTCTCTGTCATTTCTTTTGTCAGGCTGTTTACCTTGGAAAGAATCCATCTGTCTGCCGGTTTGAGCACGAAGTCTTCCGGTTCTTCTACAACGTTCTTCTCCATGTTCATCATGATAAATCTTGATGCATTCCATACTTTGTTTGCAAAGTTACGGCTTGCCTCAACACGCTCGTTGTAAAAACGCATATCGTTACCAGGTGCATTTCCTGTGATCAGTGTCAGCCTCAGGGCATCTGCACCGTACTTGTCGATGATCTCAAGCGGATCGATACCATTTCCAAGAGACTTACTCATCTTACGTCCCTGAGAGTCTCTTACAAGACCGTGGATCAGTACTGTGTTAAACGGAGCTTTTCCTGTATGCTCATATCCTGAGAATACCATACGGATTACCCAGAAGAAGATGATATCATATCCAGTTACAAGAACGTCTGTCGGATAGAAGTAGTCAAGGTCTTCTGTCTTCTCCGGCCATCCAAGTGTGGAGAACGGCCACAATGCTGAAGAGAACCATGTATCAAGTGTATCTTCATCCTGTGTGAAATGTGTACATCCACAGTGTGGGCATTTCTCCGGCGCTTCTTTCGCAACTACAAATTCACCGCACTCATCACAGTAATAAGCCGGAATTCTGTGTCCCCACCAGATCTGACGGGAGATACACCAGTCTTTGATATTCTCAAGCCAGTGAAGGTAAATCTTGTCAAAACGCTCCGGCACGAAACGAAGCTCGCCGGTCTTCAGTGCATTGATCGCCGGTTTTGCAAGTTCTTCCATCTTTACGAACCACTGCTGTTTGATCAACGGCTCAACTGTTGTACCACAACGGTCATGAGTTCCTACTGCATGCATGTGCGGAACAACCTTTACAAGGTATCCCTGCTCATCCAGATCTGCTACGATTGCCTTTCTGGCCTCGTAACGATCCATTCCTGCGTATTTTCCACCCTTCTCATTGATCGTAGCATCATCATTCATGATGTTGATCTCCGGAAGATTATGACGCTTTCCTACTTCGAAATCATTCGGGTCATGTGCCGGTGTGATCTTAACAGCACCTGTTCCAAACTCTTTGTCTACATAATAATCTGCAACGATCGGAATCTCACGGTTTACAAGTGGAAGGATTGCCATCTTTCCTACGATATCCTTATATCGCTCATCATCCGGGTGTACGGCGATCGCGGTATCTCCCAGCAACGTCTCCGGACGGGTCGTTGCAATTTCAAGGAAACGGTCCGTTCCGGCAATCGGATATTTGATATGCCAGAAATGTCCGTCCTGATCCTCATGCTCCACCTCGGCATCAGACAGCGAAGTCTTACATTTCGGACACCAGTTGATGATTCTTGATCCTTTATAAATATAACCTTTTTCATAAAGGCTGATAAATACTTCTTCTACTGCTTTGGAACATCCCTCATCCATGGTGAAACGCTCTCTGTCCCAGTCACAGGAAATACCAAGCTTCTTTAACTGATTCTCAATCGTTCCCGCATACTCTTCTTTCCACTGCCAGGTTCTCTCAAGGAATCCCTCACGGCCCAGTTCCTTTTTGTCAATTCCCTCTTCTTTTAACTGGTTCGTAACCTTGACCTCGGTAGAAATAGCCGCATGGTCTGTTCCCGGAATCCACAGTGCATTGTATCCTTCCATTCTCTTATAACGGATCAGGATATCCTGCAGTGTATTGTCAAGTGCATGTCCCATATGCAGCTTTCCTGTGATATTCGGAGGCGGCATCACCGTCGTAAAAGGCTTCTTACTTCTATCT
>ENA-OQHI01001412-OQHI01001412.1-human-gut-metagenome-genome-assembly--contig:-NODE-1412-length-11440-cov-3.759747_pt1 | contig 11440 bp, 7 predicted proteins | sample MGYA00242561_ERZ504713 | MGnify/ENA primary metagenome ERZ504713 (study PRJEB26092, sample SAMD00036217) | human gut metagenome | host: Homo sapiens | study: EMG produced TPA metagenomics assembly of... | reverse complement strand
GACAGAAGAAAAGGGTGGCACTGGCAAGGACTCTGGTGAATCCCTGTGATGTGCTGCTTCTGGACGAGCCTACCAACCATCTGGATAATGAGATGGTGACCTGGCTGGAGGACTTTCTGAGAAGTTTTAAGGGCGTTGTGATTATGGTTACTCATGACAGATATTTTCTCGACAGGGTTACTAATAAGATTCTGGAGATTTCCCATGGCGGCCTTTCTGCTTATGAGGCTAATTACTCGAAGTTTCTGGAACTGAAGGCAGAGCGTGAGGAGATGGAGCTTGCCAGTGAGAGGAAGAGACAGAGCGTACTCCGCATGGAACTGGAGTGGGCAAAGCGTGGATGCAGAGCCAGAAGTACCAAGCAGCGGGCACGTCTGGAACGCCTGGAGGCACTGAAGAACGGAAAGGCTCCGGTGCGGGATGCGAATGTGGAGCTGGATTCTGTTGAGACACGTATGGGAAAGAAGACAATCGAACTTCACCATATCAGCAAGAGTTTTGGTGAGAAGAAGATCCTGGATGATTTTAATTATATTGTGCTGCGCAATCAGCGTCTTGGGATTATTGGTCCTAATGGGTGCGGAAAGTCAACACTCATCAAGATTATTGATGGGATGATACAGCCGGATGCAGGAGAAGTGGAAATTGGAGAAACCATTCGCATAGGGTATTTTGCACAGGAAGTGCCGGATATGGATACCAATCAGCGTGTGATCGATTATATCCGTGACGTGGCAGAGTATATTCCGACCAGAGACGGGAAGATTTCCGCAACAATGATGCTGGAGAGGTTTCTCTTTGATTCTGCCATGCAGTATGCACCCATTGCCAAATTGTCAGGTGGTGAGAAGAGGCGTCTGTATCTGCTGAAGGTCCTGATGGAGGCGCCGAATGTGCTTCTTCTGGATGAGCCAAGTAATGATCTGGATATTCCTACACTGACCATTCTGGAGGATTATCTGGATTCTTTTGCAGGGATTGTGATTGCAGTGTCTCATGACAGGTATTTTCTGGATAATATTGTGGACAGGATTTTTGCTTTTGAGGGGAATGGACATCTGACCCAGTATGAGGGCGGATATACGGATTATACAGAGGCGCTGGCGAGAAAAGGCGGGGCAGTATCTGAAGGACAGAGCACTGCAGTTGGTGCGGAAAAGAAGAAGTCGGCTCAGGCAGACTGGAAACAGAATCGTCCCCAGAAGCTGAAATTTACCTATAAAGAGCAGAGGGAATTTGAAACTATCGATGATGATATTGCAGCGCTGGAGGAACTGCTGGAGAAGCTGGATAAGGATATGGAGGCCAATGCCACCAATTCTGTGAAGCTTCGTGAGATCATGGAGCAGAAGGAGAAGGCACAGGCAGATCTGGATGAGAAGATGGACAGGTGGGTTTATTTGAATGATCTGGCGGAGCGAATCGAGGCACAAAAAAGTGAAAAGTGATTTTTTTCAGATGCTATTGACTTTGCAGAGGGTTCTTTAGTATGATACAGATTATGGAAGATTGCAGGAGCTGCTTTGCAGCGGGGCAATTTGCGGATGCCGGGTCAGTAACAGAAAATATCTTTTGATTCTGACATCTGTAAGTGAACAGTAAGTGAACAGGAGATATAAAAATATGGCAGAACAGGTCAGAGTTGTAGTGGACGCAATGGGCGGGGATAATGCCCCGGCAGAACCTGTCAGAGCTGCAGTGGAAGCTGTAACAGAGAGACAGGACATAAAAGTAATTCTTACAGGAAAACAGGAAGTGATAGATAAGGAACTGGCGAAATATTCCGGATATCCGAAGAACCAGATCCAGGTTGTCAATGCATCCCAGGTGATCGAGACAGCAGAACCCCCTGTTTTTGCAATCCGTAAGAAAAAAGATTCATCAATCGTAGTAGGTTTGAATATGGTTAAGAAACAGGAGGCAGATGCCTTTGTTTCATCAGGAAGTACAGGAGCTGTTCTTGTTGGCGGACAGGTACTGGTAGGCAGAAGTAAAGGTGTGGAGAGGCCGCCTCTTGCACCGTTGATCCCTACCACGAAGGGTGTTTCCCTTCTGATCGACTGTGGTGCCAATGTGGATGCACGTCCATCGCATCTGGTGCAGTTTGCGAAGATGGGCTCTATTTATATGGAGAACGTAGTCGGTATTAAAAATCCAAAAGTTGCCATTGTAAATAACGGGGCGGAAGAGGAGAAGGGAAATGCACTTGTAAAAGAAACTTTCCCCCTTCTGAAAGAATGCAAAAGCATTAATTTCATCGGAAGTATCGAAGCCAGAGATATCCCGGCAGGATATGCGGATGTGGTCGTATGCGAAGCGTTTGTGGGAAATGTGATCCTTAAATTATATGAGGGAGTTGGTTCTGCCCTGGTCCAGAAGATCAAAGAAGGAATGATGACCAGCACAAGAAGTAAGATCGGTGCACTTCTGGTAAAGCCTGCACTGAAAGAAACTCTGAAATCCTTTGATGCAACGGAATATGGCGGAGCACCGCTTCTGGGGCTTAAAGGACTTGTGGTAAAGACGCATGGAAGTGCCAAAGCCATTGAGATCAAACATGGTATTTTCCAGTGTGTACAGTTTAAACAGGAGAAGATCAACGAGAAGATCGCAGAGCGTATCCTGGAGGATCAGGAAGTACTGAAGTCCGGAGCAGAATAGAGCAGGACAGGAACAGAAACAGGAAGGAGGGTTGAAGATGGAACTGGAGAAAATAAAAGCTATCATAGCAGAGGTTCTGAATATTGATGCAGATTTGATCACAGAAGACACTACATTTGTAGATGATCTTGGTGCAGACTCTCTTGATATTTTTCAGATTATTATGGGGATTGAAGAGGAGTATGACATTGAACTGGATAATGAATCTGTCGAACAGATTCAGACAGTCGGTGATGCTGTTGAAGCAATTCGGACAATTAAATAAAAATGTAACTGTCCGGCAGTCTGAAATTTGACAGGAGCATAATACAGGCGCACTGAGCAGTTACAAAAAATGATGTCGCAGGGGTGTCAGATGACAGCCCTGCGCATATGGAGAGGGTTAGAGGAATGAATAGAAAGACAGAAGAATTAGAAGAAATCATAGGATATCATTTTAAAAATAAACATTATCTTACACAGGCACTGACTCACAGTTCCTATGCAAATGAGAAGAAGCTGGGGAAGCTGGGCAGCAATGAGAGACTGGAGTTTCTGGGAGATGCTGTGCTGGAGCTGATCAGCAGTGATTATCTGTATGCAAGATTTACCCAGATACCGGAGGGAGAGCTGACAAAGAAGAGAGCCAGCCTGGTGTGTGAGCCAAGCCTTGCCTATTGTGCAAGAGAATTTGGACTGCCGCAGTTTCTGTTGCTTGGAAAGGGCGAGGATATGACAGGCGGAAGAAACAGGGATTCTATCGTCTCTGATGCAACAGAGGCTTTACTGGGAGCTATCTATCTGGATGGTGGTTTTGCTAATGCAAAGGAGTTTGTGCTGAATTTTATCCTGAATGATATTGAACACAAACAGCTCTTTTATGATAGCAAGACCATCCTGCAGGAAATCGTGCAGGAAAACGGAACACAGCCGGTGGAATATATTCTGACAAAAGAAGAAGGCCCGGATCATAACAAAAACTTTACTGTGGAGGCAAGAGTAAACGGAAAAGTGATGGGACAGGGAAGCGGTCATACAAAGAAAGCAGCAGAACAGGCCGCAGCATACCAGGCGATTCGTGTACTCAGAAAATAAACAGGAGAATTATGTATTTAAAGAATATAGAGGTACAGGGATTTAAGTCTTTCGCCCAGAAGATCAATTTTGAATTTCATAACGGGATCACCGGTATTGTAGGTCCGAACGGAAGTGGAAAGAGCAATGTTGGTGATGCGGTGAGATGGGTGCTGGGTGAACAGAGTGCCAGGTCTCTGCGAGGAGGAAATATGCAGGATGTTATTTTCTCCGGTACAGAGACAAGAAAACCCCTGGGTTATGCATCGGTGGCGATCACACTGGATAATTCGGACCATAAGCTTCCGGTTGATTTTAACGAGGTTACGGTTACCAGAAGGCTTTACCGTTCAGGAGAGAGTGAATATAAGATCAACGGAAGTGCCTGCAGACTGAAAGATATCAATGAGATGTTTTATGATACAGGTATCGGTAAAGAAGGATATTCCATTATCGGACAGGGACAGATCGACAGGATCCTAAGCGGTAAACAGGAAGAGAGAAGAGAGCTTTTTGATGAGGCAGCAGGTATTGTTAAATTTAAGAGAAGAAAGAATACCACGATCAAAAAACTGGAGGAAGAACGCCAGAACCTGATCAGAGTGACAGATATCCTCTCGGAGCTTACCAGACAGCTGGAACCACTGGAGAAACAGTCAGAGACAGCAAGAGTTTATCTTTCCAAAAGAGAGACTCTTAAGGAACTGGATGTGAATATGTTCCTGATGGAGTATGCTGCTGCAGCCAAAGAACTCAAGGAACTGGAAGAGAAGAACATAATTGCGCAGAATCAGCTGAAGGATACCCAGAGTTCCTATGACCGGACCAAGGTGGAATATGAACGTCTGGAACAGGAACTGGAAGATTTAAATTCCACAATGGATGCACTTCGCATTTCCGGTCAGGAGCAGGCAATCCGTAAACAACAGCTGGAAGGCCAGATCAATGTATTAAATGAGCAGATACTGGCAGGGGCACAGAATGAAGAGCATTATAAGGGACGTATCCAGACTATTGAGGCTGAACTTTCAGTAAGAACAGATTCAAAGAAGAAACTTGAAGAAGAAAAAACGGATATTTATGCACAGTTAAAGGCCGTCCGTAAGAAACTTTCTGAGGAAGAAGAGAAATTAAGGACAGCGCAGGAGAATATGGAAGCCTGTACTCTCGAAGTGGAGAATGGCAAAAATGAGATCATTGAAATTCTGAACAGCCGCGCCAATGTCAAGGGTAAAGCCCAGAGATTTGATGCAATGATGGAACAGGCAGAAATCCGTAAGGCAGAGATCAGCCAGCGTATTCTCAGACTGAAGAGTGAAGAGGAAGAGCAGCAGACCATTCTGACTACAGCCCGGAAACAGTATGATGAGATTACATCCCAGATTGAAAATGCCAATGAGGAATGTGAACATCTGAATCTGAGTGTGATGAAGATTCAGGAAAAGCTGAAGGAACAGAACACAAAGCTGGAAGCAGAACAGACAGCCTATCACAGAGAGGCATCCCGGCTGGATTCTCTCAGAAATATCGCGGAGCGCTATGATGGATACGGAAACAGTATCCGGAGAGTTATGGAACAAAAAGAACGTGTTCCGGGAATCCAGGGTGTTGTCGCAGATCTGATCCAGGTAAACAAAGATTATGAGATCGCTATCGAGACAGCTCTTGGTGGGAGCATTCAGAATATTGTTACAGATAATGAGCAGACTGCCAAAACCATGATCGAATTTCTGAAAAAGAATCGTTATGGACGTGCGACCTTTCTTCCCATGAGCAGCATAAGTCCCAGAGGTGAGTTTACACCGAAAGAAGCACTGAAAGAGCCGGGCGTTGTGGGGATTGCCAGCGAACTGGTGTCCGTAGCTTCTCAGTATCAGCAGATCACGAAATTCCTTCTTGGAAGAGTGCTGGTAGTTGATAACATTGATCATGCCATTGCAATAGGAAAAAAATACAGACACAGTCTGAGAATGGTCACAACAGAGGGTGAATCCTTAAGCCCAGGAGGTTCCATGACCGGCGGTGCCTTCAGAAACAACAGCAATCTGCTTGGAAGACGGCGTGAAATAGAGGAACTGGAAACAAAAGTAAATCAGCTGAAGCAGAATCTGACCGAAATGCAGAATGCTGTTGAGGAAAATAAAAATCAGAGAAACAGGCTTCGTGATGCCATTGCAGGATTTCAGGAAAAACTCCGTCAGAAATATATAGAACAGAATACTGCCAGAATGAATATCAAACAGCAGGAAAAGAAAGCTGAGGAGATCCGAAGCGGATATGCGCAGATCAACAGAGATCAGGCAGAGATCAAACGCCAGGTCATGGAAATCCGGCAGGATCATGACCAGATTGCCAGGGAACTGGAGAATTCAAAGCAGGATGAGAAAGAACTGGAGAGTTTTATTGAGGCAAAGCAGTCAGAACTGGATGAATGGAAAGAAGAAGAGAAGAAAATCACCCGGGAGTTAGAAGAAATCCGTCTTCAGTCATCCGCTCTTGAACAGAAAGAGAAATTTGACCAGGAAAACCTGAGCCGTCTGAAAGCAGAAATCACAGCTTTTATGACTGAGAAAGAGGATATTTATCAGTCTCTTGCTCACAGCAGTGAAGAGATGGAAAAGAAGCAGGAGATGATCACCCAGCTGAAAAAAGAGTCGGAAGAGTCTGTCCTTCATGAAGAACAGGCACAGATGCAGCTGAAAAATCTGCAGAAGGAGAAAGAGAGCAGAACTTCTCAGCATAAAGATTTTTTTGAGAAAAGAGATTATCTGTCCGGTCAGATCGGACTTCTGGATAAGGAATGTTACCGTCTGCAGGGACAGATGGACAAGCTGGAGGAGAACAGGGAAGAGCGGATTGCCTATATGTGGTCCGAGAATGAGATCACTCCCAATAATGCTGCTTCCTACAGAAAAGAGGAACTTACTGATCTTTCGCAGATGAAGCGACAGGCAGCTCAGATTAAAGATGATATCAGAAAGCTGGGACCTGTAAATGTAAATGCTATTGAGGATTATAAGGAACTTCTGGAAAGACACACCTTTCTGTCCGGCCAGTATGAGGATCTGGTCACAGCGGAGAAAACTCTGGAACAGATCATTCAGGAGCTGGATGAGGGAATGCGGAAACAGTTTTCTGAGAAATTCGGCGAGATCCAGAAGGAATTTGACAAGGCATTTAAGGAATTGTTCGGAGGCGGAAAAGGAACTCTGGAGCTGGATGAAGAGGCAGATATCCTGGAGGCAGGAATTAAGATCATTTCCCAGCCGCCGGGAAAGAAACTGCAGAATATGATGCAGCTTTCCGGCGGGGAAAAAGCTCTGACAGCTATCGCACTTCTTTTCGCGATCCAGAATCTGAAGCCGTCACCGTTCTGTCTGCTGGATGAGATCGAGGCAGCGCTGGACGATTCCAATGTTGGGCGATTTGCCGGATATTTACAGAAGTTGACGAAAAACACACAATTTATTATAATAACCCATAGACGTGGAACTATGAACGCCGCAGACCGGCTTTATGGTATTACCATGCAGGAAAAAGGGGTATCCACACTGGTTTCCGTCGATCTGGTGGAGAATCAGCTTACCCAGTAACAGGAGGAGTTTCACATGGCAGAAGAAAAGAAAGGTTTTTTTAAACGATTAGTCAGTGGACTGGCAAAGACCAGAGACAATATCGTAGCCGGATTTGACAGTATTTTCAGTGGTTTTTCCAGTATTGATGAAGATTTTTATGAAGAGCTGGAAGAGATTCTGATCATGGGTGATATCGGGATCAATGCGACCACTTCTATTATTGAGAATTTAAAGAAAGAGGTTTCCGAACGTCATATTAAGGAACCGATGGAATGTAAACAGCTTCTGATCAATGAGATCAAGGATCAGATGCGTGTGGACAGCACAGAGTATGAATTTGAGAACCGCAGATCCGTAGTTTTGGTGATCGGTGTCAATGGTGTCGGAAAAACCACTTCAGTAGGAAAGCTTGCAGGAAAATTAAAAGACCAGGGCAAGAAGGTTATCCTTGCAGCAGCCGATACTTTCCGCGCAGCAGCAGGAGAGCAGCTTACTGAGTGGGCGAACCGTGCAGGTGTGGAGATCATCGGCGGACAGGCGGGAGCAGATCCTGCATCTGTTATCTATGATGCGGTGGCAGCAGCCAAAGCAAGAAATGCAGACGTACTTCTCTGCGATACAGCAGGACGTCTTCATAATAAAAAGAACCTTATGGAAGAACTCCGCAAGATTTACAGGATCCTGGAGAGGGAGTATCCGGATGCATATCTGGAGACATTGGTAGTGCTGGATGGTACCACCGGACAGAATGCCCTTGCGCAGGCGAGACAATTTGCGGAGGTCGCAAATGTCAGCGGTATTATCCTTACCAAGCTGGACGGAACTGCCAAGGGAGGTATTGCAGTTGCCATCCAGTCTGAACTGGATATTCCGGTGAAGTACATTGGCGTAGGAGAAAGTATTGACGATCTTCAGAAATTCGATGCAGATGCATTTGTAAATGCGTTGTTTGATGTAGACCATAAAGAAAACCCGGACGCTTAAGATTAGGATGTACTTTCGGAGTCAAATTAAGTATAAAAAGATTCCGGGAGTACATTTAGGACAAAATGGAGGAAAAAACAATGCTTACTTTAGAGAGTTTTGAACAGGCATCAGAGATCGTAAAACAGGTCACACAGGAAACAAAGCTGATCAAGAGCAGCTATTTCAGTGAACTTACAGGAAATAAGGTTTATTTAAAACCGGAGAATATGCAGCGTACAGGTGCATATAAGGTTCGTGGTGCCTATTATAAGATCAGCACTCTTTCCGATGAAGAGAGAAATAAAGGTCTGATTACAGCATCCGCCGGAAATCATGCACAGGGTGTTGCCTATGCTGCGCATAAATATGGTGTGAAGGCAGTGATCGTTATGCCCACCACAACTCCGCTGATCAAGGTTGAGAGAACAAAGAGTTACGGTGCAGAGGTTATCCTGCATGGTGATGTATATGATGAGGCATGTGCACATGCATTGGAACTTGCTGAGAAAGAGGGATATACCTTTATCCATCCTTTCGATGATCCGGCAGTTGCCACAGGACAGGGTACCATTGCAATGGAGATCGTTCAGGAGCTTCCGCTTGTTGATTATATTCTGGTTCCAATCGGTGGAGGCGGACTTGCAACAGGTGTTTCCACACTTGCGAAGCTGTTAAATCCACATATCAAAGTCATTGGTGTGGAACCGGCAGGGGCTGCCTGCATGAAGGCTTCTCTGAAGAAGGGTGAGGTTGTGACTCTTCCGCACGTAAATACGATTGCTGACGGTACTGCCGTACAGACTCCTGGAAAGAAGATCTTCCCGTATATCCAGAAGAATCTGGACGATATCATCACTATCGAGGATGATGAACTGATCGTTGCTTTCCTTGATATGGTTGAGAACCATAAGATGATCGTAGAGAATTCCGGTCTTCTGACAGTGGCAGCGCTTCGTCATCTGGATGTGAAGGGAAAGAAGATTGTTTCTATCTTAAGCGGTGGAAACATGGATGTTATTACCATGTCTTCTGTTGTTCAGCATGGTCTGATCCAAAGAGACAGAATCTTCACAGTATCTGTGCTCATTCCGGATAAGCCGGGCGAACTGGTACGCGTGGCAAGTGTGATCGCCAGGGCTCAGGGCAATGTTATCAAGCTGGATCATAACCAGTTTGTAAGCACGAACAGAAATGCGGCAGTGGAACTTAAGATCACATTGGAGGCTTTTGGCACAGATCATAAGAATGAGATTGTTAAAGCTCTCGAAGATGCAGGATGCAGACCAAAGGTGATCCGCCCAAGTCTGTGATTGTCTCAGAGTAGCATCTGCCATGTAAATAAATGAAATGGGAGCCCTGGTGTTCAGTATATGGATATCAGGGCTTTTTTGTAACTTATATTAGAGGTCTCAAAGGGACGCGAAGAAAAACAGTTTGTTTCGTGTGCGGTTTCGGGATCTAAGATATTCTAAGCTGCCATAAATCTGCTAAAAGCATGAGCCGTCTTATCAAACTCGCTCCGCCTCCGACTTCGCTCAGACAGTGATGCAGCCGGCTCATAACGCAGATTTCTGCCAGCTAAGAATATCTAAGATCCCTGCAAATGCACACGAAACAAACTGTTTTTCTTCGCTGGATATTTAGCGGTAATTTATGGAATTGCTATAAATTAATTTTGTCAAGAGAAAATGCTTGACAGCACATTGTAAATAGGTTAATATAGTCAAGGTGATTACAGATGGAGAAGTTTGTAGAGCAAGGTTATTTATATGATTTTTATGGAGAACTTCTGACAGAGAGACAGCAGCAGGTTTATGAGAGCGTGGTGCTGGAGGATTACTCGCTGAGTGAAGTCGCAGAGGATCTGGGCATCAGCAGACAGGGTGTGCATGATATGATCAAGAGATGCAACAAGACCCTTGAAGAGTATGAACAGAAGCTTCATCTTGTAGAGAAATTCCTGAATATACGGGCACAGGTAAAGCAGATTCGTGTACTTGCCCGGGAATATCATTCCGATGAAATTGTAAATATTTCCAATGAGATTTTAGAGGAGTTATAACATATGGCATTTGAAAGCTTGACAGATAAACTGCAGAATGTATTTAAGAAGTTGCGAAGCAAGGGCCGCCTGACAGAGGAGGACGTTAAGCTTGCCCTTAAGGAAGTAAAGATGGCTCTGTTAGAGGCAGACGTAAACTTTAAGGTTGTGAAGCAGTTTACTAAATCTGTACAGGAGCAGGCAATCGGACAGGACGTTATGAGCGGTCTGAATCCGGGTCAGATGGTGATCAAGATTGTTAATGATGAACTTGTGAAATTAATGGGAAGTGAGACAACAGATTTGCCTCTTCGCCCGGGAAATGAGATCACAGTGTTCATGATGGCAGGTCTGCAGGGTGCAGGTAAGACCACCACAGTTGCGAAGCTTGCAGGTAAGCTGAAATCCAAAGGTAAGAAACCTCTTTTAGTAGCCTGCGATGTTTACCGTCCGGCGGCTATCACACAGCTGCAGGTCAACGGCGAGAAACAGGGCGTGGAAGTATTTTCCATGGGAGATAAGCAGAAGCCTGTGGATATTGCGAAAGCAGCCATAGAGCATGCGAAGGCAAATCAGCAGAATGTCGTACTTATCGATACAGCCGGTCGTCTTCATGTTGATGAAGATATGATGCAGGAACTTGCAGATATCAAGGCGAACATTCAGGTAGATGCAACCATCCTCATTGTAGATGCGATGACCGGACAGGATGCGGTAAATGTGGCAAGCACATTTGCTGATAAAGTAGGAATCGACGGTGTCATTCTTACCAAGATGGATGGTGATACCCGAGGCGGTGCAGCCCTTTCTATCAAGGCAGTAACCGGTAAGCCTATTCTGTATGTAGGTATGGGCGAGAAACTTTCTGATCTGGAGCAGTTCTATCCGGAACGTATGGCTTCCAGAATCCTTGGTATGGGGGATGTACTCAGCCTGATCGAGAAAGCCGGCGAAGAGATCGACGAAGAACAGGCACGTAAGATGACAGAAAAACTCAAAAAGTCGCAGTTTGATTTTGAGGACTATCTGGAAAGTATGAAACAGATGCGCAAGATGGGCGGTCTTGGAAGTATCATGAATATGCTTCCCGGACTTGGCGGCATGGGTGGCCTTGGCAAAGGCAAGATGCCCGATATCGATGCGG
>ENA-OQHI01001411-OQHI01001411.1-human-gut-metagenome-genome-assembly--contig:-NODE-1411-length-11440-cov-4.113086_pt1 | contig 11440 bp, 7 predicted proteins | sample MGYA00242561_ERZ504713 | MGnify/ENA primary metagenome ERZ504713 (study PRJEB26092, sample SAMD00036217) | human gut metagenome | host: Homo sapiens | study: EMG produced TPA metagenomics assembly of... | reverse complement strand
GAGGGTCTCGAACGATTCGCCGACCTTTCTCTCGCTCTCGGTGAAGCCGGGACGCTCGGCGTTGGTGGAGTCGGACATAAGGCAGAGGACTCCCTCCTGCCCTATCTCGGCGAGTCTGCCGAGATCCATCATACCGCCGTCGATAGGCATTGTGTCGATTTTGAAGTCGCCCGTGTGGACGATAGTGCCGCCCTCGCAGCGGATAGCGAGTCCGAGTGCGTCGGGTATGGAATGGTTGACATGGATAGCCTCAACGGTAAAACCGCCGAGGGTTATCACGTCGCCGGGCTTGATGACGTTAAGAGTGGCGGAATTGAGCAGTCCGTGCTCACGCAGCTTCCCCTGAATGAGTCCGATGGTGAGCTTCGTGCCGTAGACGGGCACATTGAGAACCTTGAGAAGATAAGGCAGACCGCCGATATGATCCTCATGTCCGTGGGTTATGACTATTCCGCGTATCCTGTCCGCGTTGCGCTCGACATAGGTGAAATCGGGAAGCACGAGATCGACTCCGAGCATATCCTGATCCGGGAACGCAAGTCCGCAATCGACAAGGAACATATCCTCGCCGTATTCAAACAGTGTCATATTCTTGCCCACTTCATTCAGGCCGCCTAAAAACGACACTTTTATAGGCTTGGGCTCAGCCTTCGATTTGCCCGGTGCGGGCTTAATTTTGCCGTAACTGCGGTAGCTGCGCCTGCCCGCAGTCTTCTTTGCGGGCGCAGACGCTGCGCCGGTTTCTTTTGCTTTTGGCATAGAAATCTCCTTTTCTGTTAAATTTTTGATGTAAGTAGAACCCCGACCGGTCAAGGTGCGGGAATTAAAGCCTTGTCTGTTAAAAACGCGATGATATTTTCAGCATGGATACAAGACAAATTTCGGGTAGTTAAGACATATGCGTGCAGTCATAATACAAAAATATCCCTATTGTTAATTTTACTATGATTGGATAAAACTGTCAAGTGTGTTGCACCCGATAGGGACAAATCGGTAAATACAATTTAAGCCACACGCGATGCAATAAAATTATGCGCAGCCTACAAAAAGACACATCGGCAAAAGGTGTTGCAATCACTTTGCGCCGGAGGAGATGAACGCCTGCGCTTCGGCGCAGAGCTCGCGCGCGGTCTCCTCGTCAAAGCTCTGCGCAGTCAGGCGGAATCGCCCGTTTCCGAGCGGTGAAATATGCGTTTTTCCGCGCTTTTCGACAAGCACGAAGCCGTTCGCCCCGTCGCGCCCGAAGGAGAAGTTCTCGCCCTCGAACTCGTCGAGATAGTCGGGCGGCAGCTCAAGCTGCGCCGTGGTGCTGTAGACAAACAGCGGCGGCAAAAAAGAATAGAGCTCGGGGAAGGTCATATTCTTCTCTTCTAAAATACAGGTGAGCTTCGCCGCGGTGAACAGCGCGTCGCGCGACCAGAACTGGCGCGCTGCGAGACGGCGTGCGACATTGTCCGAGCCGTCCGACGGGGCAGAGAGATAGCGATAAGCCGTCCTGCCGTAGCTGCGCGCGAGCTCATCGAGAAATGCGGGAGAATCGTAAGGGACGGAGATATCCCGCCCGCTCTCGAGTTCGTACATTCCGCAGATGGCGATTAGCTTGACAAACGGCACAACTCCGGTCTTTTCAGTATATGCGCTAAGACTCGTACCCCTGCGGTTTATTCTGAGGGTCAGCGCGCGCTCGTTCGAGGTGGTGCGCATGCAGTCGTTTATGAGCGCGGATATCGTCGGGTCGGAGCTGAGTATCGCGCAGTCGGCTACGCCGTAAGGCACATGACGCATCAGCTCGTCGCGGTAGAGCATACACATGGCGGACATATCAAAGAGCCGCCCGCACGACGGCGCGGGAGATAAATCGGTCTCCATGAAATCCGCCGCCTTTCTGCCGAGCGCCGCGGACACACTCAGCCCGTTTTCGCCGAAGATGCTGACCGTCCCCTCCCCGGCGCAGACGAACACGCCCGCATTGAGCGACGAGAACGGAACTAAAAAAGATAGCTGGGATTCAAAGGACGCGCCGAACGACCACGCATTGACGCCGGAAACACGCAGTCCCGCGCACACGGCATCGGCGCAGGCGCGGGAATACTCGTCGTTTCGGCAGGCGACGCCTACTCTGCCGCGCCCAAAAGCCGCACCGACTGCCGCGCCCGCTCTCGCGCAGTCGGACGCAGTGAGCCCCTGCGCACGTTTTATAAAAGCCGCCGAGTCCGCATCGTAGCTGTACATGATGACCCCTCCGAAGATATGATATTCCTATTATTGCCTGCCGGGAGCGGTTTTAAGCCGAAGTTTCACACATTTATAAATGTGCGGTGGGGCGGCAAAATCATCTTGTTTTTGACCCGACTTAGTGATAGAATTAATTAAAATAACACAACGGAGTGAAATATGAGCGAACTGAAAAAAGTTGAGATATTCACCGACGGCGCGTGTTCGGGCAATCCCGGACCCGGCGGCTGGGGCGCCGTTCTGCGCTATGGCGAGCACGAGGCGGAGATGTCCGGCGGCGACGCGAACACGACGAACAACCGCATGGAGCTCACGGCGGTCATAAGCGCGGTTGAAAGGCTCAAGGAGCCCTGCGATATAAAAATATACACCGACTCGCAGTATGTTGCGAACGCGTTTTTAAAAGGCTGGATATGGAACTGGAAGAGGAACGGGTGGAAAAAATCCGACAAGAAGCCTGTTTTGAATCCCGAGCTGTGGGAGCGGCTGCTCAAGGCGCTTTCAAAGCACGAATATGAGTTCATATGGGTCAAAGGACACGCGGGGCACCCCGAGAACGAGCGGTGCGACAGGCTCGCGGTAGCCCAGAGCGAAAAATATGCAAAGAAGTGAACTGAAAATGAAAAATGTCGCGATAATACTTCAGGATCTGCGAAGCGGCGGAAGCGAGCGGTTTGCGAGCAGGCTGTCGCATCTGCTGAGCGAAAAATTCAATGTCTATGTCCTAGTCTTTGACGCGAGCGAAAAGCGATTCGACTGCGCGGGCGAATTCGTTGATCTAAAATTACCCGCAGGCAAAGGCACGGCACAGCGTGCTGTTATTATGCTCAAGCGCGCCGCGGCGATAAAAAAATTTGTCAAAGAGCATGATATATGCACTGCGTATTCGTTCACTCACGCGCCGAACGAAGCGCTCGCGCTCTCGGGCGCGAAGTGCGTGAAATATATTTCATGCCGCGACTATGTGCGGCTCATAAAGAGCTCGAAGCTCTATTCATTCGCACTGCGGCACGGATGCAATGTTCTCTTCAATGCCCTCGAAATGCAGAAAAAATGCGAAGAGATGTTCCCGGGAAACGAAGATAAGCTTTTCACGGCATATAATATCATCGACTGCGAAAAAGCCCGCGAGGACGCAAAAGAAGAACTCGACGAAGAATACAAAGAATTCTATGACACGCACAGAGTTATAGCTTTCTCTTCGAGATTCGTTGATCAGAAATGCCAGTGGGATATGCTAAAAAGCTTTGAGCTGCTGAAAAAAGATATCCCCGATGCGGGGCTGATATTCCTCGGGTGCCGCGGCGAATACGAAAACGCCGTTCGCGAGATGGCGAAAAAGAGCGAATATTCAGGCGACATAGTCTTTGCGGGATTCCAAAAGAATGTGTTCAAATTTGTATCTCGCGCGGATGTTTTTGCAATGACTTCTTACTACGAAGGCTTCCCGAATGTCATCGTTGAGGCATTGGCGGTCGGCACTCCGGCTGTCAGCACGGACTGTACATCGGGTCCCGCCGAAGTTCTTGCGCCCGGTCGCCCGTTCCTGCCGCACTGCGACAAGATGACAAAAGTCGATTGCGGAATCCTCTGCCCTGTCATGTCCGAGAGTCCGGACTTTGACTACGGCAACATAAATAACGCCCACCGCGAATACGCGAAGGCGCTCAAAACACTGCTGACGGACGGCGAACTTCGCGCCCGTCTTTCGGCAAACGGAAAGAAGCGCGCAGACGAGCTGAGCGCAGAAAATATGAAGCAGGTCTATTTCGACCTGACCGACAACTGATTCGGAGGTAACAACAATGAGCAGATATCTTATAGTCGGCGCGGGGCGCAGCGGAATCAACGCCGCGCAGCTGCTTATCAAAGTCGGCGAGGATTTTATAATCTACGACGGCAACGAGAATTTCGACACTGCGGCGGCGTGCGAAAAAATAGGCAGGGATAATATAGAATTTATCCTCGGCGATTTTTCGGGCTTCGATTTTTCGCGCGTTGACATTTGCGTAGTCAGCCCCGGCGTATCGCTTGAGACGCCGATAATGAAAGCCGTCAAAGAGCATAATATACCGATCTGGGGCGAGGTCGAGCTTGCCTACAGGCATGACAAGGGCACGGTTATCGGCATAACAGGCACAAACGGCAAGACCACGACAACTTCGCTCACCTATGACATAATGAAGCGCCACGCGAAAAAGGCTCTGCTCGTCGGCAACATCGAGATTCCCTACACCGGATACGCGCTCGAGAGCGACAAGGACAGCGTGACGGTCGCGGAGATAAGCAGCTTCCAGCTTGAAACTATGGTGACCTTCAAGCCGCATGTCACGGCTATTCTCAACATTACGCCCGACCATCTCGACAGGCACAAGACGCTCGAAAACTACATCGCGATAAAAGAATCGATAACCAAGAATCAGGACGAGAACGACTTCTGCGTACTCAACTACAACGACCCGGTTCTGCGCGAATTCGGCAAGACCCCGCGCTGCAAAGTAATATTCTTCAGCTCTTCGGAAAAGCTCGAGAGCGGAGTGTTCCTGCGCGGCGATACGATGATAATAAAAGAAAACGGCGTTGAAACGCCCGTCTGCACGACGAAAGACACGAGTCTTGTCGGCATGCACAACTACGAAAATATCATGGCGGCTATCGCGATGACCCATGCAATGGGCGTGCCTCTCGACACCATCCGTCAGGGCATAAAGGAGTTCACGGCGGTTGAACACAGGATAGAGTTCGTCGCCGAGAAAAACGGCGTCAAATACTACAACGACTCAAAGGGCACGAATCCCGACGCGGCAATAAAGGCGGTATGTGCCATGCCCTCGCCGACAATTCTCATAGGCGGAGGCTACGACAAAAAGTCAAGCTATGACGAGTGGGTAGCGACATTTGAGGGCAGGGTAAAAGAACTTCTGCTCATAGGCAAGACGAAGCACGACATTGCCGCCGCCTGCGACAGGGCCGGCTTCAAGGCTTACAAATTCGTCGACACGCTCGAAGAGGCCGTCAGCATAGCGGCCGCCGACGCAGAGAGCGGCGACTGCGTACTGCTCTCCCCCGCATGCGCGAGCTGGGATATGTTCAAATGCTATCAGCAGCGCGGCGAGATATTCAAGGACTGCGTAAGAGCGTTATAAAAGCTGTAAAATAAAGCGAGCCGCCGCGGATATCCGCGGCGGTTTTGCTGTTGAGGCAGAGAGTTAATTTTACAATTGCATATTGTGTTTTATGCCGCTGTCGCGGCAGCGGTGCGTCGAGTCGCCGCACCCTACAGGAACATTGAGAAACAAAGCAGTCTATGCAAAGAGGTAAATCCGTGCAATACCCCCTCAGTCTCGGCTTCGTAATCTTACCCCCTGCGTAAAACCGCTGTCGCGGCAACGGTGCGTCAAGTCGCCGCACCCTACAAACTGAGCATCAGCAAACAGCAAAAATACCGCAGGGCTTTTGCTCTGCGGTACTTTGATTTCAGGCTTTATTTATGCTCGGCGAGGTATCTGTCCACGACGGACTCGACATAATCGGGGCGGTCGGTGATGATACCGTCAACGCCGTTTTCGAGCATCTGGATAACATCCTTTTCCTCGTCGACGGTCCATGCGTTGACCTTAATGCCGGCGGCATGGGCGCGGCGAACGAGCGCTTTTGTCGCAAACGCCTTATGCGGATGCAGTGCGTCGCAGCCGATTTTCTGCGCGAGGTGCAGAGGCTGGAAGAACCATCTTCTGACTACCTGGCCGTAAATCGGATAGAGATACGCCGTCTTGCACTTGGGATCGTACTTCTTCGCCTCAACAAGCATCTTATAGTCGAAGCTCGAAATGAGAAGCTCATCGAAAAGTCCGTAGTCCTTGACTGCCTCTATCGTCTTGCGCACTATGTCTTCGCGCTCGGACTTGTTGGGCTTTATCTCGATATTCATAACGCTCAGCTTGTCGCTCTTCTTCATGCACTCGAGGTACTCCTCGACGGTGGGTAGAGTGACGCCGGCGAAGTCCTTTGAGAACTTGCTGCCGAAATCGAGCTTGCGGATATCGTCAAACATATAGTCGCCGATAGCGCCGGTGCCGTTGGACATCTCGTCAACGGTGTCGTTATGGCAGATGACTATATGCCCGTCCTTGGTGATATGGACGTCGGTCTCGGTTCCGTCCGCCCCGAGCTCGACTGCTTTTTCAAATGCGGGTATCGTGTTCTGGGGAGCATAGCGGTTAGCACCGCGGTGTGCGATTATCTTTGGCTTATTCAACACTGTTCACCTCTGAAAAATTTCTGAGGACATTATAGCACTTCGCCGCTGAAAATTCAACAGGAATGTGATAACGCTGAAATAATTATTAAATTTCTGCTTTTATTGTACTTAAGTCCAAAACGCTGTTGCAAGCTATTAATATTTTTGCTATAATGATAAGAGCTTTTATGCAAATTGTCGATGCTTCCCGATTGAATTTTTTCATATCGGGGGGCTAAAACAACTGTCTGCGGGCGTATTTTCCCTGCTTCGCCGCGGACCTGAAGGAGTGTTGAAATGGGAAAGAGTAATCTCAAGGAAAAGGTCAGCACGACATGAAACAATGTCGTACTGCACTGGAAAACACCCGCCTTGGGCAAATATGTCTCCTACAAAGAGATAATTGCCTACGGCGTCGGAGGAATGGGCGTTCAGTTCGTCATGTTCTTCTGCTCGCTCATCGCGCTTTCCGCAACGAGCTTCCTTGTCGGAAACACGATAGGCATCAAGCCGATGCACTTGCAGTATATGGCGGTCGCATCGACTATTATCGGCTTCGGAATCACTATCGGACGCTCTTACATAATCGACAGCGCCCGCTTCAAATCCGGAAAATTCCGTCCCTGGCTTGCGATAACCGGTATTCCCACCGTTATTATAGCGGTCGTGTTCGTCTGGCTGCCATATGAGACGATGTCGTATATGCAGAAAGTCATTGCGGTTTTCCTCTGCTATAACCTTCTGCAGTGCTTCTATCCGTTCTTCCAGCAGGCATACACAGACCTTGCAAACGTCATATCGCCCAACTCCCATGAGCGTACCGATATCGTTTCGGTCTCGTCGATCATCTACTCCATGGCGCCGTCCCTCACGGGTCTTTTCGTGCCGATGCTCTCGACGCTCACCGGCGGTCTGAACTCCATCACCACCTACCGTATAATTCATCCCATCGTTGCCATAGTAGGACTTCTTCTGTCCTATATTGCATACGCCGGAACGAGAGAGAGAATAATCGTGGCGGAGAGCCACGTTACCCAGTTCAAATTCTCCGACGCATTCCGCGCCGTTGCAAAGAACAAATATTTCTGGATAACTTCCCTTGCAGGCTGGCTCGGCTTCCTTGAGGGCGCAGTCGACGTTATCGTCGGCTGGACATTTATATATGCCTACCCCGACAGAATGGGTCTTTACGGAGTCGCAACAACGCTCATCGGCAACGCGGCGCTCTGGGCAATGCTCATCTGTCCGATAGCGATAAGAGTCCTCGGCAAGAGAAACCTGCTTATCTGGTGCAATGTTACAAACGTCGTGCTCATCGGACTGCTCTATCCCCTTTACAACAACATCCCCGCTTTGATAATTCTCTATTATCTCAACAGATTCGTCAATTCTTTCGCCATAGTCTACACCCCGGGAATCAACGCTGATATGCGTGACTATCAGCAGTATTTCACCGGCGAGCGCATAGACGGAATGTTCGGCGCGGTCGGCATAATCAGCTCGTTCATCGGAATGTTCACCGGCATGGTGCTCCCGACCATCTATCAGATGCTCGGCCTTGAGGACAACTACGACGTGCTCGAAGTCGCTTCGTTCAGAGAGGATATGTTCGACGTGCTCATCATCGCCGCAGCTATCGGCGCGGCGCTCAACTTCGTCCCCTACCTCTTCTACGATCTGACCGAGACCAAGCAGCGCGGCATAGTCAAGGTGCTCAAGATACGCGCGATGTTCGAGGACTACGGCAACGGTATTCTCCGCGACGAGAGCATCGTTGAAGCCATAGACATAATCGACGAAGCAAATCTCCTCTACAAAGACAGAACCCTCATGACCACAAAGGACGACATCAAGAAGGCAGAGAGACTGCCCGCGAGAACGCCCGAGGAAAAAGAGTTCAAGAAGAACGAAATCAAGCGACTGAAAGCCGCTTACAAAGAATTCAACACTCAGAACCGCGGCATAAAGAAAGACCGCATAAATCAGGCAAAGGCCATGCCCAAGGGCATCGACGCCGCGAAGGCAGCAAGAAAAGCCGCGATAAAGGCCGCGAAGAAAGAGAATAGAGAGCTCAACAAGCTCAATGCGGACATCTCCGTGTGCGATTTCATCATCGACGAGATGAACAAATACGACACTCTGCGCATCAAGAAGCAGGTCGAGCGTTCCCGAGCGCTTGAGGCTGCCGGATACAACGGAATCTTTGATTACAACAAAGAGATCATGATCGAGGCAAAGGCTCTGCCGAAGTCCACTCACGAGGAGCGCGAGATTCGCAGCGACGCCATAACCCACGCCCGCGCGCTCAAGAACGCCAGAAAGGCAATGATAAAGTTCTACGGCTCGCCCGAAAATATCGTCGAACCTTCGGACGATGCGTTCAAGGCCGCAGAGGCTCTGCCGGACGACACCTTCGCGCATCAGCTCGAGAAGAAGAGAACCGTCAAGAAGCTCGTCAACGAGAAGTCGAAGTACATCAGAAGCGTCAAGCCTCTTCTCGACGCAAGACGCCAGCTGACGGAAAAAGAAAACTACGCGCATCTTGACGATATCCGCGCAAGATACGCCGACGCAAAAGCGAACACCGACGCCGAGTACGAGGCGCGCAGAGTCGAGATTGAGAGACTCGAAGAGGAGCGCAAGGCAGACCTCGAGCGCAGGAAGCAGGAGCGCCTGGCAAAGAAGAACGGAAAGTGAGGAACAGACGATGAAAAAATTCAGTAAAATAGCAGCCGTTGTTGCGCTGATGCTCGTTGTCTGCCTCTCTTTCACAGGCTGCGGCAATCTCGGCAACGCGATAATCTCCGCACTCTCCCTCGATGTCACGGTCGACGACCCGGCGCTCATCAAGGTTGAGGATATACTCGACAAGACCGTCAAGACGGAATCCGTCAAGAGCGGCGACTTCACCTATACATTATATACCGACAACACCGCCTGCATCACGGGCTACACTGGGAGCAACCCCGTTGTTTCCATTCCCGCGGAGATAGACGGCGCAAAGGTAATCGGTCTCGAGAATAAGGCTCTCAAAAGCAACAGCACGCTCAAGGAGCTCATCCTCCCCGACTCGATCGAGGCGATCGGCAACTACGCCGCGATGTACTGCGACAATCTTGAAAAAGTAACCATCGGCAAGAACATCAAGCACATCGGCATCAGTGCGTTTGAGGGCTCGCAGGAGAACGCCTACACCGGAAAGAGCAAGCTTACGACCGTTGTTTTCAACGGCGCGCCCAAGACCATATCCGAAAAGGCTTTCTACTTCTGCTCCGCGCTGACCGAAATAGTCCTGCCCGAGGGCGTTGAGACCATCGGCGACTGGGCGTTCGCGAAGTGCTTCAGCGCAAAGAAGATAATTATCCCCGAGGGCGTCACTCAAATTGACGACCACGCGTTCCTCAAGTGCACCGGAGCGGTCGAGATATCGATTCCCGGCACGGTTGAGAGCATTGCGGTGAGCACATTCTACCGTTGCTCCTCTCTCGAGAAGCTCACCATCGGCGAGGGAGTCAAAAAGCTCGAAAAGGGCGCGTTTGAAGAGTGCAAATCGCTCAAAACAGTCGTCCTGCCCGAGAGCATGGAAGAGCTCGGCAAATATGCGTTCTACAACTGCTACGGACTTGACGAGATAACCGTTCACTCCGGAGTCAAGGTATTCGGCGGCGAAATATTCAAGGATGTCGGCAAGCTCACGATTTCGACCGAGAGCGGAAGCGGCGCCGAGAAATATGCTAAGGATAACGGCTTCAACGTAAGCATTATCGGTTGACGGAGGAAAAATGGGAACGATAATCGCACTCGGCGGCGGCCGTTATGACGACGGCGAGGTCATGCCGATATTTGAAAGAATAGTCCGCGAATCGGGCAAAGAAAATCCTCACGTTGTGTTTCTGCCGACCGCGGGACACGACGATACCGAGGGCGACGAGCCTATTTGGGAGAGCTTCGAAAAGCTCGGCTGCACAGTCGAAACGCTCAAGCTGACCGACCCCGGAAACACGGATAAACACATATACGATACGCTCGTGAGCACTGACATAGTCTACGCCGGCGGCGGAAATCTTGAGTTCATGATGAACACATTCAAGGCAACCGGTGCGGACAAGGCGCTCAGGGAGGCGTATAAACGCGGAAAAGTCCTCTCGGGACTCAGCTCCGGCGCAATGTGCTGGTTCGACATGGGATATGACGACTGCGGCGAAAACGGCGACTTCATGTTCGTTGACTGCATCGGACTTCTCCCCTACTGCTACTGCCCGCACTTCATCAGCGAACGCTGGCAAAGCTTCGGAACAGCCGTAATAGGCTGCCGAGTCTCGGGCATCGGAGCCGAGGACGGCGCGGCACTCATATTCAAAGACGGTCATTTCTCCGCCATGTGCGGAAACGACGGCGGAAGCGTGTTCTATTTTGACAAAGATAACGGCTTTGCAAAGAGCGACATAACCGAGGATGCGTCAGCGCTGGATATATAAAAATCATGCAGGGAAAACGGATGATATCTGTTTCCCCTGTTTTTTATTGGGGTATTGATGACAGCCGTCATTTTCGCATATCCCGTCAGTTGAGCGTATGCGAGTAACCCCTCAGTCACTTCGTGACAGCTCCTCTGCAGGGGAGCCTGCGGACAGGTTCGTGCGTGGTTGCTCTTTTTATCGTCGGCGGCGTCGAGGTCGCCGCACCCTACAAAATCAGACTTTATTATTGGGCGCAAGCGAGGCAATTAACCAACCGACACTCCTCCGCATATTCTTATAGTAAATGAATATGCGGAGGTATTTTTATGCCCGATGTCTATCTCAGTCCTTCAACTCAGGACTATAACCCCTACATAATCGGCGGGAGCGAGAAATACTACATGAATCTCCTCGCCGACGCAATGGAGCCGTATCTCTCTTCAAGCGGGATAAGCCACGGCAGGGACGACCCGAACGGCAACGCCCCCGCGGGCGGTGCCCGCGG
>ENA-OQHI01001392-OQHI01001392.1-human-gut-metagenome-genome-assembly--contig:-NODE-1392-length-11521-cov-3.535914_pt1 | contig 11521 bp, 12 predicted proteins | sample MGYA00242561_ERZ504713 | MGnify/ENA primary metagenome ERZ504713 (study PRJEB26092, sample SAMD00036217) | human gut metagenome | host: Homo sapiens | study: EMG produced TPA metagenomics assembly of... | reverse complement strand
GTGGTCCACTACACTTGGCGGTAACTACCTGTGGTTGGTTTATCTCCAACTGAACTCATGCCATGCCCGGCACACAACTTAAATAAAAACGCCTACGATTTTTCGTAGGCGTTTTTATTAAACATACCAATATATAATAATGTTTTCCCAATTCCACAATAATATGGTCTCACTTTTCCAGAACAATTATTTCTATCTAATGTTTCTTCTAAAGAATCTCTAAAATCGTCATTTATTCTTAAAAATCTTGTAGCCATAATATCTCCAATACTAAAAAAAAGCATCTATATAAGATGCTAATATATGCCATCCTCAGCTGCCGTTAGTTTTTTTCTACCTCTACTTTTTACAAAGCGACTTGTTTCTGACTTAGGACAATCGGTCATAACCCTAATAAAGAGGATGACAAAGATAATAACATTTAGATAGAACCTCTATCTACATCTGTAATATACCACATATAGTGTAAAATGTAAATGAGGTCTTTACGCTGTACGAAAGTGTTTGATTTTATATTCCTTATAATACGTTCTAATCAAAATCATGTTCAGCTATTGAACATCTTTATGTACTACTGAATTATATATCATGAACAGTTCAAAAACAAATGCATAATATCTGTCACTAATCAGCCACTAAACTTTATAAACTATATTCGTAACATCACCTAATTCAAAATCATACGTGATATAGCTGATATGAGCCTGAATCAATTTTCGTTTCGTGACACGATCTGCATAGATCAGCTGACGAATTCCCGATTCATCAAATTCTTTTATTTTCTTGCCTATATCAAAAATCATTTTCTTGACTTTCTTCATAGAAAGGTCATACGTTGTAACATCTATGCTTCCGTTAATATAATCATCTAATATTTGTGATCTTCTGTCTTTAAAAAACAACAAATCATCTTCTAGCTTTTTTAGCTGTTCGGACGTTTTGTTGCTGTTGATATGCAAACCAAGTGGTATAACAATCTGATTAAAGAGTTTATCTTGGTTCACACGTTTATTACATTTTGGACACCAGTAATAATAATAGGTGTGTCTGTATTTGTTTTTTGTTTTTACAGTACTAACGTGATCGCATCGTTTACCACACTTGCAATGGACCAGTCCGTGAAACAAATACATTTCCTGGTTTGGTTGTGATACGTTTCTATGCGTTGCTTTTTCTACCGCTTTATAATATATATCTTCATCCATAATAGCCGGAACTACATTACGATACTCTACCCCATGGTATTCAAAGATTCCTATATTTCTTTTGTTTATTAAACAGTTACGGATAAAATACCATTTCTTTTTCATCCCATACGTTTTCTCTAAATATATTCTTAGATCATCAATCCCATATCCCTCATACACATATTTTTGAGTCATATCCTTGATGATGTCAGCTTCCTCTGGAACAATCTTTAGAACATTTTTATCTCTAGTCCATCCAAATGGATCTCTACCACCATACGGATATTTACCACTTCTTACCATTTGTTCTAAACCCGCAACAGTACGTTCACTTATCACCTCACGTTCCCATTGACTGATTACCGATAAAATACCAACTAACATTCTTCCATTGGCCGAAGAAATGTCTATACGATCTACAACCGCTACTAGTGAACAGTCATACTCCATTACTGTTTTTATCAGTTTATATGTATCTATAACGCTTCTAGTAAGGCGATCCAACTTAAAAGCAACAATAGTATGTATCTTTCTTTTGTACACATCATCTAACATTCTTTTCATCTCAGGTCTTGAAAGATTTTTCGCAGATTATCCATCATCCTTGTAAATCTTCACTTCATCATTTGGAAAATATAAATCAATATATTTTCTGCACTGTACTTCCTGATCTCCTAAACCATATCCATTGTGTGCCTGATCGAAAGTCGAAACACGCAAATACATCGCAACAAATTTTGTCATAAAAAACCTCCATAGGCTCACCATGGTAACATAATCAGATTTCCATTAACTATATACTCACAATTCTTTTTAATTATCAATCCTGGTATATTTGTTCCTTTAAAAGTTCTTCCTTTTCAGCATCATCTGGATGTAAACTAAAAAATCTTTCATACAATTCCACATGTAATGGAGTCATTTCTTTAGTTGCAAAAACATCTATTCTATCCTTATAAGTCATGATATGTAGTTCCTCTATATTTAATAATTTCAACAATTCACATAACACATCACTTAATTCATCTATATCCGTTTTTATAACATAAGATTTTTGTAGTTTTCTTGATAGTCTCTTCGATTTCTTTTCTTGTACCATATAACATCGACCTTTCATACATATCAATCATACAAAAAAAGAATTATTTGTCATCGACCGAAATTTCAAAATCGGTCGATAGTAAAGCCAAAATTAAAAAAAGCTATTCCATATAATATGAAATAGCCGGCTATCCAAATTTGTTAGGAAGATGAACAGCTCTAACATTATAACTTTCGACTGTTCACCTGTCTAGCTTTATTCATTTGAACAACTTCATTTGCTTCTTCTTCAGTACGATACACTTTCGATTCTCGTACTCTGATACCAGAAGGTCCGTCATTGCCATTATTTGTAGCAAATTTAATTGTTACAAATCCCCCACTTGAACGTATGACAGTCGCTTCTTTTACGAAAACTGAACTAGAAACAAAGTATACTTTGTCCCCTTCTTTATATTTTGATACCATTTTCTATCCACCCGATTACATTATATATAAATAAAATCACTTCTACAATAAATCCGAAGATTCACATGTGGATTCAAGATATTTCAAATACTGAATATACTTCTTCGCCATTATCCTTCGTCCACAATCTTCCATAAACTCATAATCCGGTTCATCATTATCATCAACAGGAAGCATGACCCTATCACCTCGTAAATGTTGTTGATTTCGTTTATATCCATGACTATATTTACTTTTAATTAAATCCTGTGCTGCCACAAAAAACAATCCCGTATATTCATTCAACCAATTCGCATATCCATAAATAACATTTACAGTTGACACGAATGTTTCTCTTTTATAAATAGAATATCCAGCAGAACCATCGCCATCTTTTATAAAACCAATACAATTTCCATCTTGCAACAAATTATTTGTTCTATCATTACTTTCAACAAAATACAAACATCCATTGTTTTTGTTAGTTGCACCAATGTATTCTATGCCATATTCAGATGTTTTTTTTAATAAACTAGCATTATTAATATTACCGGTTTTAATTTTATCAAATATAGATGTGATAGAAATATCTTTCCACTCTTTTAATTCTAAGTCGAAGTTATACCCCCCCCCGCTTTATATTTTTCACATCATCAATACCGAGTTTCACAAGACGTTGTTCTACATATTCTTGATACTGATTACGTTTTGCTACCATCAATTCTTTCATGTAATCTTCCATAAATTGATAATCCGGTTCATCATTAGAATTAACAGGAAGCATGATTCTCATTTTTCTAATTCGTAAATCATTTATCTCCCTATTAAAATTAAAATTTGAGCCTTGTTGTTCTAATACAGCTGTCAAAAACAAATACACATACTGACTTGTATTTTCTCGTTTTAAACTCGTAACATGGTCACTTGCGACAAATACAAATGGCTCATAAAAAGCAGTTCCAACGCTTCCACTGTTTGCCAAACTAATACAGTTTTCAAAAGTTCTTGTTCCTTCTATTGCTTCAATATAACCGTCAACACCATTATTATTTGCTGTTGACGAAACATAAGGTACAATTCCCGATACATGGTCTGCTTTTTTCAAGCGCTTTCCTCTTTGAATTTTTTGAAAAACATATGGGACGGGGAAATCTTTCCACTCTCTATCACTCAGTTTCATCCACTTCGCCCCCTGTAAACAGGTACTCACGATTCTGCATTACCATAGAAAATTCAAAACTTAGATAATCACCAATCGCTTTTTCAAAATCGGATTCCTTCGGAATTTCATCATTGAAATAATAAAAGCTATGTAACCATTCATCATCAGGCTGCACCGTTGATTCTACACAAAACTTTGAAGGTGCTTCAATACGCCCATTCCATACATCAAGAAGATGTTGCTTCTTGTCTTTCGCACTGTCTCCTTCAACAAGTCCAACATGCGCCCTTACTTCATATCCATCTTCTCTGAAATCAATGAACTTGCATAACTTGTCTTCTGGATGTGGTTCATGTGCTGTAAATACAGCAATAACCGGATTTGTACCTACACCATAAAATGTATCAGTATTACAAGTAATTACACCTTCCAATGTATGATTTTTCATAACACTTGCTTTAAACGCCTGTTCCGCTTTTGTTTTTCCTGTCATAGATGACTGTGGAACAATCACAGCAGCTCTTGCACCATCTACAAGAGAATCAAGGAGATGTTCCACAAACGAAAGTTCATATTGTGAAGGGTCATTTTTAGTCCCTTGACTGTATGGTGGATTCATCATACCAACAGTTGCACCTTTTAACTGCACCTGTGCAGGATTCTGTTTCAAAAAATCCTGACACCAAATATTACTGTTACCATCATCACGAAGAATCATATTTGTACAAGCAATTGCAAACATATTACTCTGCAATTCATAACCATGTAATTGTTTTTTTCTGATGCTTTTTCTCTTTGTTTCATTCTCTGTTGCTGAAATCATATGGTGCATTGCTGCCACAAGAAATCCAGCAGTCCCACATGTAGGGTCAAGAATAATATCATCCGGCTGTACATTCAATAAGTCGCAGAATAATTCACAAATATGAGCAGGTGTAAGCACAATACCAAGGGTTTGACCATCACCACCTGAATAGCTCATAAATTCACCATAAAAGCGACCAATAAAATCCTCTGCTGATGATTTATATTTGATATTATCAAATACATTGGTCTTCAAGAACTCAGCATAATATTTCAATGGTGTCTTTTTCAATTTATCATCAATTTCATTCAGTCTAGCACTAGTCTTAATAATAGCAAACTCACTCATGAGTTTATCACGCTTTGCATCCGGTCCAACATTAGAACGTTTCAAGCGTTTCTGGATTGCGTTATAAATCTTCTCACCGTCTGTCTCAACGTCATCTCCTGTCAATGAACTAATTGAAAAACTTCCACTTTCAATTTCATCCAACGCCAGCAAAATACCCGATACAACCAACGGTTTGTCTTGGTCTTTCAAAGAACCGTATGTACGAAGATATTCATGAAGTGTTGCTGCATCTTTCAGAATCTGCTCAGTTGTCTTCTCAACATCAGTCTTTTCTTTCAGAACATTTCTCAAGTAATACTCATAGATATTCTGTTGGTTGAACATTGTAAATGATTCAACGTCTTCCAGTTCGATATATCCTTCTCTATCGTCAACATACAGAGGTGTAATCTTGTGATGCTTTGCATCTCCTGATACACCAATAGCAAATACCTTCTTAAACGAACTATTCTGTGCTATATGCTTTGCATAGAAATACGCTCCATTCATTGCATAGTCAGTGATTGCTTTTGTTGCTGTATCAATGAGTGCTGTATTAGTCAATTTTGTATGCTTATCTAAATCCGCTTTATCCTCAATGACAATTACAAAGTCATTTACAACAGCTACATACTCAGGATAACCAGCATTTCCTGTTCCACGCTTAGAAGCAGTGGAAAGAGCTTCATCAATCTCTTTTACATCACTTCCTTGTGCTGTAAACTGTATCTTGCACTTATCCAACTGAGAAGCAACCCATAAATCGGTTTTTACTTCTTTCTTTGCCATTTATAAATACATCCTTTCTTTTTTCGTGGATATGTAGATAACTCATCGTGTTATCTATATATCCTACAAAATCTATTGCTACTGCTGATTTCCTACCCAATAAGACATACGTCTCATTCTAATCAGTACTATTCATCAATTTGATTTCACGAACGTATTTAAAATACGTTGATTTTTTCATATTGAGTTTTCTCATTAACTCTAGGCTCTTGATTTTGCCATCTTTCACGTTTTGATATTCTTTTTCAAAGTCAGGCAAACTCATAACACGATGTCTGCCATAATTATCCCACTCCCCACGTTCTTTCATTGCAATCAAGCCTTCCTGCTGCCTTTTCGTTTTTCTTTGCAACTCAGTTTCGGCTAACATTGCGTAAACATCAATAATGACCTTATTAATTGTTTCAACAATCAGCTTATTCATTGCATCTGTATCTGGTAAATCTGTTGTGGTTGTAGGTATATCCAGAATCATTACACGTATATTATGTTCATCATAATAACGTAATTCATTTGATATGGCTTTCTTATCCCTAGCTAGACGATCTAACTCATAAATGATTAAGGTATCACCTTCACGTAACACATCCTCTTTAAGCACTGTATATCTCGGCCTGTCAACCGTCCTGCCAGACATTTTGTCTACAAATACTTTTTCAAGTTTGTAATTTCTGCTTTTGCAGAAATCTTCAATTCCTTTGATTCCACGCTCTAAATTTTGTTCCTTCGTGCTTACACGATGATATCCGTAAAACATCATTTAACCTCCTCATTTTAACAAAAAAAGGTCTATAAATAAATAGACTAGTCCATAAATAAAAAATAGGACATTGATAGACTATTTTATATCTATCTATATCCTAGTGCATAAATGTATACAATTATGATCCTAATTTTTTAGAATTATTTTATTCCCATCTGCAAACTGTATATCCGTTAAATTTAATGAGTTCAAATAATTCTGTTCCTTTATTTGATCTTCCTTTTTTATTTTCTTGTACCAAGCTTTTAAAGTGCCATTCCAAAAATATCCATTTTCTTTAAGCTTCTCTTTTTCGGAATAACAATTATATACATTTACAATCAAATAATTTTCATTAATATCCTTATTTGGGTTAGGTGAATATATCTTTATAAACTTTAATATTTTATTATGGTCAGTAGTCAATCTTGGCATATTCTTAATATCTGAGACAGACACAACATTTAAATCCAATGCAGAATACAAAAGCTTTTGAAAAATTTCATAAAATGCATCACTATGATCTGAAGTATGGCGATTACACCAATCAATATGGTGAGACACTTCATGCAAAGTGGTACAAATCAGATTTGCATTTGTCTTTGCACTTGTCTTTGGAACAAAAACACGTATGATATGAGTTCTCATATCATAATCCCCAGCAAAAGACTTCCTATCATCATTTAGAAAATTTAATTTAAACCATTTATAATTTTCTCTTTCATAATCAAATTTCGCATTTTCAATTATTTTAATCAACGTCTGTTTAACTAAAAATTCACTCGACATATAACATTCCTCTTACTTAAGGCAAGTTGCCTTAATTCTATTTTTTATTCAACAGCTGTGTTTTAAAAGTAGGATATTTTCTTCCGTTGAATTCATGCGGTTCTGAAAGAATATCAAGACCTGCTGTATAAGGCACTCCGCTTTTATTTACTAAATCGATCTTAGGCAGTTTATGAGCAAGCAATGCTTCTACTTTTTTATTTGTAAAATGGTATTCTGCACCGAAAATCTTTTGCTTTTCATAGAGTGCGAACGAACATTTTTCTCTATCCTCTTTACTGTGCGTAAAAAATAAACCTTTTGCACTTTTAAATGCATAAACAGGTTGGTTGCACCATGGACAGCATCCTAAAGATTCAGGTTCATTTTTAAACTGAGATTCTGGTATTTCCTTGTTGCTTGCATTTTCAAAGTACTGATTTAAAAATGCAATCGCATTTTGAACACATTCATCTACTGTGATTTTTGAATTGTATACTTTTTTTAGGTCTTTTTGTAGTTCTACAGTACGCTGTGGTGAAAGGTCAAGATTTGATTTATTTAAAAATTCAACCATGTATCTGCCTTTATCTTCAATCGAATATACATTGTCAGTCAGACTAATGTATCCCGTCTGGATCGCTTTATCAATAATTCCTGATCGAGTTGCTTCTGTTCCAATTTCACAACCACTCAGTAATGCCTTATATTCATCATCTTCTGTATCAGTGACCTTTTTGAATGGATGGACCATCCAATTACCAAGGCTTTCAACTGTATATGGTTTAGGTGGCTGTGTTTTCTTCTCTACTGGTTTAAAATCAACATCTAAAGTTTGATTTATCGACAACAGTGGAATAGCTTTATCAACTGAATCCTCCCCATAAACACGCATCCATCCTTTTGATTTAACAGCTTGACCCTTGATTTTTAAGTCATTTTGGAACTGTCTGCCAACGTGAATCGTTGCTTCTGTTTCTGTAACGATACAAGGTTCTTTCCAAAAAACAGAATTAAAGCGGGCAAAGATAGCCTGATATACCATCTTTTCATTTGATGAAAAAGAATCATAATTTGCTATTTTATCAGTCGGCATTAATGCAGAGTGAGATTCGATTTTAGAATCATCGAAAATTCGTTTTGAATCTTTAAATAGCAGAACATTGTTCTTGTCATGTACTTCCAACAAGTGAAGAACGGTTTGCTTTTCATTTTCACTCAGATATTCTGTATTGGTTCTTGGATAGGTTACATAGCCTTTTTCGTACAAGCTCTGAACAACTGCTAAAGTTTCAGCAGGCTTTAGTTTAAATTTTTTCCCACAGTAGCCTTGTAATTTACTCAAACTGAACAGCTTGGGACTTTGTTTTTCGACATCCTTTGTTTGAATATATGTTACGATACCTTTATTAGAATTTAGATCGTTACAAATCAAATTGATCTTGTCATTCTCATTCAATGCAAATTTATCCTTTAAAGATAGTTTCAATCCATTAACATTCGATTCAACCGCATAATATTTTTCGGGAATGAAATGCTCTATTGCAATTTGTCTGTTATATATTTCGATGACGATTGGACAGATTACTCGCCCGATATTCAACAGACTGTTCGCTTTTGATGAAACATCTCTTGTTAAATTGATACCTAGAAGCCAGTCCACATACATACGTGCAACACCTTCGTTGTATAAATTATTGTATTCTGAATCAACCTTACGTTGGTTGAGCTGTGTAACAATCGTTTTATCTGTTTGATCTGGCAGCCAAAGTCGAGTGATGCGTTTTGATCTATCCTTTAACCCAGAACGTAAAATCAAACGTACAATAACCTCACCTTCCCGGTCTGCATCTCCTGCACAAATGATTTCATCCGTTTTATTATCATTAATCAGAGCACGAATTACACTAAACTGTTCTTTGACACCTTTATCCTTTTTCAACTGGAATTTAAAAGGATTAGGATAGAATGGTAAATTCTCATTCCATTTGATTTTTATACCAAAATAACTATCCATATCCTGTAATGTCAGCAAATGTCCATACGCATAGGTCACGATATAATTCCCAACAGTGATATAGCCTTTATTGTTCAAAGGTTTTGTGTTTAGACTTTTGCTAATTGCAGTAGCTATCGTTCTACCCAAACTTGGTTTTTCTGCAATAATAACCTTCATGAGCTAAACCTCCGCCATGCACATATTCAAAATCTTTTGAGAGAAAGTCATATCCTGTTTAAACTTTGGCTGAAAAATAATTGTGTATCGTCCACCTGCCTGGACTCCAATAACTCCTATATATTTTTTTTCATTCAAATAATTCATGTAGCGATTTAAAATAACATCTTTCTTCTCTTCCGGAATCACAATCCAGCTTTTATTACAGTAAGGTAAATTTCCTTCTGCCTGTAAAAGTACTTTTTTTATATCCGTCAATTTAAATTCAAATGCATTGATTTGCCAGTTTTCCTGATATTTTTCCAATGTCATTAAATCAGTATTACCTTCTCGAACAGGACATTCAAACTGCCATTTAACAGCTCGTCCTTTATTGTTGTAACTTTTCCAAAAAGCATCCTTTAGTTCTTTTTCTGTTAAAAACATATATTTATCTCCATTCTAAAAAAAAGCCAATACTGGCTTTTAAATCTTTATTTATATTATTGTGTTCTCATACATCATTTAAAAGAGTGATGCAATTGCATATTTACTATCACTGCCATGCAAATGTTTATTAATTGCACCAAATTCTGTAATAATGCATCATACCACTTATCCTTCACTACCATGTGAAAGCGTGCTGTACTGCAACAAAATATCAATCTGTTCCATATTCTTTCCTCCTTCACTACAAATGGCATTACAGATTACTAAGAAATTTTAACCTTATCACGAATGACGAAGGTATGATTTCAATTCATCTGTACTTTCGATATTGCTATCAAGGTCCGTGAATCGACCTTATTTTAATTAAGGCAAAATGCCTTAATTTATATATTTAACTAAAACTGTCGAATGAGTGCAGCCACTTCTTCTAAATTCTTTTTACTTACATTTCTTTCTTCAAAAACTGGATTTAATTTCGAATAGCTGATTTCATTGATAGAAACACCGTGATACGAAAGCTTTCTTTCTATTGTCGTTTTTAACATAGCTGGACTGGCAGACTGAATCTTTTTGCCCAAATTTCTTTGAAGAAATTTAAAGTCCATTTTATTACAATTAAACACATCACCAGATGCAATGACTTCATTTGCAAGGATTTCCTGCAACAATTTCTTTTCCTCGCATTCCTTGCGGTAAATTTCGTAAAGTTCAGCACGATATTTTTTATAAGCTTTTGAAAAATGCCATCCTTTGATTTCACTTTTTTCTTTGCTGGTTCCATCTTCATTGTAGTTGTCTGCATTTGTAGCCCGTCTGGATGCATCCATCTTCTGCAATAATTCAGTTTTCTTATCCTCATGATTTTTGATTTCCAAAGGATATGTTTTAACACCATTTTCTGTTGAAACCGTAAGACTGGTACTTGTAAAGTACAAGCCGACATTGCCTTTTCCTAGCTGTCTTTTCAATTCACCTGTCTGTTTATCGAATTTATCAGGTACATGCCCTTTCAAAGTGATCTGGATATAATATTTCCATTTTCCTTTGATCTTTTCACGTTTTACAGCACAATAGCAGATTTCAGAATGCAATGCCTGCCATTCATACAATGTACATTTAGATAAATCAATCGAAAATACAAGACCTTGCCATTTCACTGTACCGATTCTGTTTTTTTCATCAAGACTGAATCGAATTCCAGTCGAATTCCTTTTTGCTGTAAGACATCTTAAAGAATCCTTTCTTTTATAATGTACACAAGGATTCACTTTATCCTCTTCGCATCGATATTGATCTTTTATAAGTTCTGATTCCATCTTTTCAAATGCTTTGAAACATCTGCCTGATAGATTCTCACATATTGTAGAGTTCAAATTGGCTTTATAATATCTACGATACTTTTTCATATCCTTGGTAAAGCCAAATTCAGACCAATCAAACATCTTTTTAATGTTATAAATGATGTCATATTGTTCTTTTCTCTGTTTCTTTAATTCCTGAATCAATTGCTTTGATTCCTTAGATTTATCCGCTTGTCTATCCAATGAATTGATTTGAACTGTCAACTCTTATAAATGTCAACTTAAAAATGTACAGTTTTGATCATTTAAGAATGTACAATATTGACCACATCAATACCTTTTGT
>ENA-OQHI01001390-OQHI01001390.1-human-gut-metagenome-genome-assembly--contig:-NODE-1390-length-11549-cov-5.815289_pt1 | contig 11549 bp, 10 predicted proteins | sample MGYA00242561_ERZ504713 | MGnify/ENA primary metagenome ERZ504713 (study PRJEB26092, sample SAMD00036217) | human gut metagenome | host: Homo sapiens | study: EMG produced TPA metagenomics assembly of... | reverse complement strand
AAGGGAATGTGGTCTGAAAAGAAACAGGCCACTTATGACGCTGCGGTGATCCTGGACGACACGGGCGGCAAGTACATCAATTTCAAGCTGGAATTTCCGAAAAGAAAGGAAGGTGTCAATGGCAGAAAATAAGACTTTGGAACATTTACCCGAAGTGAGGGCGGCGGTGGCTGCCCTCTCCCCGGAGGACCGGGAGGTGCTGGCGGCGGTGCAGGTCTCGCCCTTCAAGCTGACAGCGCCGGAGCAGTTCAAGGAGTTTGCGGCCAACATCGACTATTTCGTATTTGAGCCCAATATCCACGATCTGAATGATCTGGGGTGGCGGTATCTGGCACAGCACATGGATATGCTGCTGCCCCCGGAACTTCTGAAAGCAATCGACCCTGTTCCTTTTGGCAAGTACGCCATGCAGGAGGAACAGGGCCATTTTACGGAACACGGATATATTTCTCTCTCCGGCGACGAGTGGAACCATGAACGCCCTGCGGAGCCGGAGAAAAAGCCCTCCATCCGGGAACGGCTGGAACAGGGCAAGAAGGAATGTGCGGAGAAAAACAAGGCGCAGCCCCACAAGGAAAAGTCTGCGCCGGAACTGTAAGGAGGTGCTGATATGCCATATTACGATCACGACAAGGATTATCCCTTTGCCGCCTTTATCACCAATCTTGGGAAGTACAATGAGGGCGAGCTTGTGGGCGAGTGGGTGAAGTTTCCCACCACCGCCGAGGAATTGAAGGAAGTGTTTAAGCGGATCGGGATCGGCCAGAAGGATGACTTCGGCCAGCCCTATGAGGAATGGTTCATCACGGACTATGACTGCTATGTGGACGGTCTTTACAGTAAGCTGGGTGAATATGAAAATCTGGACGAGCTGAATTATCTGGCATCGAAGCTGGATGAAATGAGCGAAAGCGAATACGCACAGTTTCAGGCCGGTATGGAAATGGGCGACCATTGCGGCAGCCTGCAGGAGATCATCAACCTCACCGAGAATCTGGATTGCTATGAGGTTTACCCCGATATCCATGACTATGACGATCTGGGCCGCTATTACATCGAAGAACTGGACGTTATGCAGGTGCCAGAGCATTTGCAGAATTACATCGACTATGAGGCCTACGGCCGGGACGTTGCGTTGGAGGAAAACGGCACCTTCACGGATCAGGGCTATGTGCGTGATACGGGTGACAGTTTCCATGAGTATTACGACGGTGAGCGCGGCAGTATCCCCGACGAGTACCGGGTGATGACCTTTCAGGACGATCTTCCCGAAGAAGAAAAATCCGAGTGGGCTATGGATATTGCCTTTGACATGGACGAGTTTTTCCGTCAGAACGATCCGCAGTATGCGGCGGAACACCCGGAGGCACAGGCTGCCAAGGAGGAACTCTACGAAAACCTGATGGCAGGGCGCATTTCCGCTCTGGATGAAAAGCTGGCGGCGCTGGGGCAAACGCAGGAGGACTATCTTCCTTCGGAGATTGAAAAGTTCAAGGATGCCACGGGCTATGAGGAATTTCTTGATTTTGATCCGGCGGAGGTCAAGGCCGCTTTGGATGACCCGGAGAAGTCCCATGCGGATGAAATGCTGTCCGCTGCGGAGAAGGTTGCCTCGGAAAAGATGACTGTGCTTGTAGTGGAGCCTATGAAGGAACCCTATGTGAAGGAGATCGACCCCGATCTTCATTCCCTGCAGGCGGAGGTCGGCGGAGACATTGGCGCAACTTATCCCTATTCTGACCCGGTGGCGCTGGTTTGCAATGATGAAGGAAAGCTCATAGGGCTTGATTTGAACCGTGGGCTGCGGGATGAAAATGGAGAAATTTATGATATCGTAGCAGGGACTTTCCTGGTGGTTGGACTTGGTGAGGAAGATTTTGCCTCCCTGTCCCCGGAACTGATTCAGAAATACACGGAACAGTTCAAAACGCCGGAACGATTTATGCAGATCAATGGCAATATCGTTGTTCTTCCTGTCCCAGCAGAGAAGCAAGACCTCGCTTATCTGCCAGACCGTTTTGAGACCGGCGAGCGTGTGCAGACACCGAGGGGCAGCTTTCAGGTGACGGCTATGAGCCGGGAACAGATGGAGGCGGCCGGTTACGGTGTCCACCATATTTCCGATGATAGAAAATATCTTATCATGGGAAACGGCACACGGGCCTTTGCCGTGGCAGCGGAACAGCCGGAAAAGGACAATCCTCTCCGCACCGCTGAAATGACGCTGGAGGATGACTACGGCATGATCGACGGCGTTATCAACAACGGCAGACGCGGCGAAGAATTGGAAAAAGCCCAGGAGTACGCAGATCGGACAACGCCGGAGAAGCCTTCCATCCGTGAGCGGTTGGAGGACGCCAAACGGGAGTGTGCCGAGCATAAGCCCCCGGAGGGCAAGAAGCCCGGTCGTGATGTGCCGGAGCATGACTGCCTATGAGCCGAAGCAAGAAATGGCGGCTGGAATGGGCGTTCTTCCTGGGTGACAACGGCAGGCGGCAGTATAACCATATCTGTAAAAAATGTGTTCACGGCTGCAAGCAGAGTTTCCGGGCGTGTCTGGTCGCTTGTCCGCATTACAGTTCCAAACGGTCTAAAATCTGTGAGGATAAGGGGGCGAAAAACGCAGAATAATTCCCTGTATTCGTATTTTCAAAGGGAGCCTTTATGATTTCTCATGTGTCGGTCTGCTTGCTGGCACATAGAGAAAATGGCTCGATTCCAAACACTTTCTGATACACAAAACGGGAGCACAGCTTTTCGGTTCATCCGATTGGCTGTACTCCCGCTTTTTCTTTTTGCTATCATCAAATTACTTTAACACGGTTCTGTTGTTTGAACAGGGGTACAAATTGTACCTCCGTTGAAAAGGAATTTTCATTGTATTTTCTCATTAGGATTGAATAGGAAAGGATGGATAGCCGCCGCAGTAGGCGTTGTGGGAATGTGTGTAAACTGCCAGGATTGTGAGGCTGTGGGAAAGCTGTTTGCAGACCTGTGGGAAAAGGCTTGTCTTTTTCCATCAGGTTGTGAATGGCTTTTCCATCGGCACGAGCGGCAGTTTTCCATATTTCCATAACGCAAAAAATCATCCAACGATCAGCCGGTACACCGTCAGCGGCACATACCACACCGCCACGATCAGTCGCCATGCCAGAACGAAACCACCAATCACACCGCCGATAATAAAGTTCAGTGCAAACAGGGCAATCCCTCCACCCAGAGAGCCGCCGCCCGGCACGATCCAGAGGCACATCCGATGGAGTCCAAACGGCAGCCCGCAGAGTATCCAGAGCCATACATAGTCAAGCTCTCCGTTCTTCATGCAGGCGGATTTGAAGATACAATACAGGATCAGTGCCACGGTCACGGGCAATACGCTTTTGAAGAAAAATGCTTTGATTGCTTCGCTTCTTGTCATCGGTAAAACCTCCTTCCGCAGTTCCATTATACAGGATGCCGGGAGCTGCGCCCAGCGTCTTTCAAAGAAATTTATTCCAGTTCATGCCGCCGCTGTTGTTCCTGTTCCTTTGGAACGGCCAGCAGCGCATCCACATTCTGCTTGACGGTATCGTATTCCTGGGCTTCGGTTCTTGCGGTTTTGTACTCCGTAAGGAGCCGTTCCTTTTCTGCGTTGAGATTAGCAAGCTCCGTTTTCATGCTTTCCGTTGTCGGCAGCGGCACAGCCCCCAGCCGTTTCAATTCTCTGGCGGCCGCTTCAAAAAGGATGATCTCGCTCTCATGCCCCCGCAGGAACTTTTCTTTATCATTCGATTTACGGTATCGGTCATAAAGCGGCTTTAGCTGACGGTAAGTTCCGGCGTGCTTCATCACAAGGGCAAGTTCGGCACTTCTGCTTTCTATCCGCTTGATCTCTGCATGAGCGGTATCCCTGCGTGCGGATACTGCGGTCAATTTGCTTTCCAGTTCTCCATAACTGCTTATCCCGTGTTCCGTCAGGAAATTCATGGTCTTGGCGGCCTGTTTCAGATTGTTCAGCTTCGCCCAATGGGTGAAGCCTGCGCTCTGCTGTGCCTTGATATTGTTCTGGATATCAATGAGCAGGCTGATCTTTCCGTTCTGCTGTTTCGGCTGGCGGGAAGGTCTGGAACGTCCGGCAATCCGGGCGGCAAGGGCTTCTTCGGTGTAGTCCACACCCAGGGTTTTCAGACGGGTGAATCGTTCCTGATCCGGCGCTCTGGCAGAGATATATTTGCCCCGCTTGATCTCATAACCTTCTCTCTGCAGGCGGCGAAGCAGTTCTTCCAGGTTGGAACAGGCTGGCAGAAGTCGGTCAATGGCAGCTTTCAACTTTGCCTTATAGCTGGTGCCGTTCTGCGTGGCCTGATGTTCAATATAGCTCTTGCCCTTGTCCTGTCCTGGGATGATGACAGATAGACCGTGTTCCTTGCAAAGCCGGTCCGAAGTACGGCGGATATAGTGATAACTCCGCTTGTTGGAATGATAATGCTTGTGATCCGCAAAGCTGACCGCATTGAAAATCAGGTGGTTATGAACATGATCTTTGTCTATGTGGGTGGTAAGGACAAACTCATACTTGCCGCCCAGGATTTCTTTTGCAAGCTCCATGCCGATCTCATGGGCCTGTTCCGGCGTGACCTCCCCAGGCTGAAAGGCTTGGATCAGGTGGCGGCCCAGGTTTGTTCCCTTGTCGATGGCATGGCGGCGGGTCCAGGCAAATTCGATATCCGCAGTTTCGGCGGCACAGCCATAGGAAGAAACAAGCAGCTTTCCGTCCGTCTTTTCCGGGTTGCAGATATAGTCAATGGCTGCTTTCAGCGTTGACTTGATAGGATGTGTCTTTGTAACTGCCATATCTCGTCCAGCCTTTCCCGTATCTCGTCCATGTCGGCCTGATACGCAGGACCTCCGGCGTTGATCCGCTTGGCAATCTGGTTGATATTCCGACCAATGGCGGAAAGCTCTTTGGTAAATGCCTTGATATCTGCGGTGTCCGTATAGATGATATATCCGTCAATCGCCATCTTGCGGAGGTAAGCGCCATATCTGCGTGTGGGTAACTGGCTCATTTTTTCGTCTATGAGCCGTTTTTCGTCCTCCGTAACATAGAATTTCATTTGGATATTCCGCTTTCGGTTTGCCATGCGCCGCCTCCGTTCTTCATAAGGGTTTGGGACTATCCCAACAAGCAATTTTGAATTTTCGGGTAAGGGACCTGAAAATCTCAAAATTCGCAAGCGGGTACTCGCTTGCTGTGCTTGCTACCGTATCTTATCCCTACTTATAAAGCGTTTCGGAAACCTCAAAATGCCCGCAAAATAAGAAAAACAGAGGATGTTCAGACACCCTCCGTTTCTTCATTCGGCTTTTCAATTTTTAAGGCCCCGTCAATGGCACCCTCCACGATAGGCAAATACTGTTCCGGGCAGAGCTTTAACTTCTGTCCGACCCGCTGGCGCAGCTCGCTTTCCTCTCGCATGACCTCTGGATTGAAATATCTCTCCATCGGCAGGCCGCAGATTTTTACAAGCTGTATGATGACCGGCAGGCTGGGGATCGTGCCCTCGTTTTCAATGTTGGCAAGATACCTGGTATCAATATTCACCTTTTCGGCTAAATCTTTTCGTGCAAGGTTCTTCGCCTTCCGTGCTTCTTTTACATCTGCACCGAAGGTTTCAAAGCCAGGGCAGTCTTTCACTTTTGCCATTCAACATCACCCACATACATTCTATATTTCATAGTTTGCGCGTGGAATGATGTGATATCCATTCTGACTACATTTTATAATTCATATCTTTAACCTTGTATTCTTCGAGCAGACGAAATATAATATTTTAGGAGGTGCAAAATGGACTATATAACATTAAAAGAGGCAAGCCAAAAATGGAATGTTACGCCGCGCCAGATAAATTATTTGTGTACATCTGGGCGCATCCCCGGTGCTGTAAAAATGGCGACGATTTGGCTTATTCCTAAAAATGCAGAGAAGCCAGTAGACAGGCGGAGAAAAGAAAACAAATCTCAGTGAGGTTTCTGTGACATTTGGGTGATACACTGAAAATGAAGGAGTGTGATACCATGCGAATTTTAGTAGTCGAGGATGATCGACTTTTGAATAATACTTTATGCTATAACTTGAATACTGCGGGCTATACGGTTGATTCTGCACTGACAAAATCAGTGGCCAGTAGTTTCTTGACAAAGCAGGACTATGACCTGATTGTGCTGGATGTAAATTTGCCGGACGGGAACGGTTTTGACTTCTGCCGGGAAATAAAAGAGCGTCGCCCTGATACCGTTATTATTTTTCTGACCGCAAATGATATGGAAAGCGATATGCTCAAAGGGTATGAACTGGGCGCAGAGGATTATGTGACAAAACCTTTCCCTATGAGCGTCTTTCAAAAGAAATTAGCGGTAGTGCTGGGTAGGCTGACAAAACAATATGGTGGTGATACTTATGAGGATGGCACACTGACCATCAATTTTTCAGAAATGAGTGCTACTCTATCAGGAAAGCCACTTACATTCACCCCACTGGAATATCGACTTTTGAAAATCCTGATGAAAAATCCGCAGATTGTTTTGACCCGGCAAGTCTTGTTGGAAAAGCTGTGGGACGCAGACGGAAATTTTGTGGATGAACACGCTCTGACTGCGGCGATCAGCCGGGTACGAAACAAAATCGAAACACCTGACCGTCAGTATATCAAAACGGTATATGGTATGGGCTATATGTGGATCGGAGGAGTGCTGAAATGAATGTGCGAAAACTTTCCGTCAACAAAGCCTGTATCTTTTTTGCTGTTCTCCTGCTGGTGGCAATGGGGACGGTTTCAGCAGCTTTGTATGGGCTGACCCAAAATATAACCGCTGTCTGGTATGTATTATTGTTCGGCATTTTTGTGCTGGTTTGCGCTGTTTGTTTTATGGTGCTGGTTCGCCGCAAACTGGCAATGTTCTCCGATGCTTTTTGCAGTTTAATGGATGATATGTTATCCGGGAATATGCAGCCGAAACAGACTGTGGAAGAAGAAAGTCTTTTCTATAAAATTGAATATCGGCTGAACCGTTTATATGAAGTCATGCAGGAAAACAAGAACGGCATTGCACAAGAACGGGCTGACCTGCAAGAACTGATTTCCGACATCTCCCATCAGGTCAAGACCCCGATTGCGAACTTGAAAATGATTAACAGCACTCTGCTTGAAAATGAAGTCCCTGTGCAAAAACAAAAAGAGTTTCTAACGGCACAGGCCAGCCAGCTTGATAAACTGGATTTTCTCATGCAGGCTATGATTAAAACCTCTCGTTTGGAAACAGGTGTTATTTCTCTGGAAAAGAAAAGCCAGCCGCTTTATGACACGCTTGCCGCCGCATTGGGAGGTATTCTTCTGAACGCCGAGAAAAAACAGATCAATGTTCAAGTGGACTGCCCGGAGAACTTGGTCGTTTCCCATGACAGAAAATGGACAAGCGAAGCACTGTTCAATATTTTGGACAATGCAGTGAAATATACGCCGGAGGGCGGTCAAATCCGTGTTTCGGTTGAAAGTTGGGAAATGTATGTGAAAATCGACATTGCAGATACAGGCATTGGCATTTCAGAACAGCATCAGGGAGCAATTTTCAAGCGTTTCTATCGAGAGGACATCGTACATGATGTAGATGGAATTGGTATTGGTCTATATCTGGCTCGTGAGATCGTAACCTTGCAAGGCGGTTATATCCGGGTAACATCCGAGGTTGGGAGGGGTTCAACTTTTTCCGTCTTTCTGCCTCGACAATAAAATAAGTACGCTAAAAAACAAAATGTCACAGGCCTATGACATTTGAGATTTAATTAAACAGAGGTATTTTGTTTCCCGTGACATTTCTGTGAGGTTTACCTTTTATGATAGAGCCATCAAAAAGAAAGGGTGGTGTTCTATATGAACATATTACAAACGACAGATTTGAAGAAATATTACGGCACCGAACCGAACATTACAAAAGCATTGGATGGCGTGACCCTATCCATTGAGGAAGGTGAATTTGTTGCCATTGTTGGTACTTCCGGCAGCGGTAAGTCTACTTTGCTGAACATGATGGGCGGGTTAGATACGCCAACTTCCGGCAGTATTAAAGTAAAAGGGAAAGAATTATCGAAACTCAAGGATGAACAGCTTACCATCTTCCGCAGACGTAACATCGGGTTTATCTTTCAGAATTACAATCTTGTTCCTGTGCTGAATGTCTATGAAAATATTGTCCTGCCGGTGGAGCTGGATGGTGATACCGTGGACAAGCGGTTTATGGATGAAGTCGTGAAAATGTTGGCTCTCGATGGGAAGCTGAACAGTATGCCTAACAATCTGTCCGGCGGCCAGCAGCAGCGTGTAGCGATTGCCCGCGCCCTTGTTTCCAAACCAGCTATTATACTTGCAGATGAACCGACAGGCAATTTGGATAGCCGGACAAGTAGTGATGTTCTTGGTTTGCTGAAAGTTACAAGTCAGAAGTTCCATCAAACGCTTGTAATGATTACCCATAACAATGAAATTGCCCAGCTTGCCGACCGAATTATCCGTATTGAGGACGGAAAAATCGCACAGTGACAGGGGGTGACATTGATGGATGATATTTTATTTGGGAACAATAATCAGGCAACAATCAATCGTCTTGCCAAAAGAAGCTACCGCGCTAATAAGCAGAGAAATGTTTTCGTTACCATCGCATTATTCTTGACCGCCTTTATGATTACATCTGTATTTAGTTTGGGGTGCAGTTATTTTGAAACCTATCAAATGCAGCAAATTCGTGCGATGGGCACGACTGCGGATGTGGCAATTACAAGCCTCTCAGAAGAACAATATGAAGAATTGAGCCGATCCAGCTTGGTATCCGTAGTTGGTGTCAGTCAGAGATTGGGCAGCATTGATACATCTGGAATGGACGATGCCCTGCTGAGTATTACTTGGATAGACGAAACAGAATGGCAAGAACACCGTGTACCAACAATTTCGGATATACACGGAGATTATCCGCAAGCAAAAAATGAAATTATGCTCCCTACATGGGCTTTGCGTGCAATGGGGATTGATGATCCACAGATAGGGATGAATATTTCCCTTTCCTATCAACTCGGAACAGATTATCAATATATCTCCGATGAATTTGTTTTGTCGGGCTATTACACAGATTATTCGGCTTCACGTGCAGGCAACCGTGGTGCCGCTTATGTTTCGGAGCTTTTTGCAACACAAACAGGGCTTCCCTTTGATAGTGTGTCTACCGCAATGATTTCTTTTTCTGATGACAGTAATGCCCTGCGATCCTGTGAAAAACTAAAACGGAAGATTTCGTTTACAGAAAGTCAGTCCTTTGAAATTGTACCTATTGCTCAGAGCAATTCCACCACCATTGTTCTTCCACTGGCTGCTATTATCGTCTTTATCATTATCAGCGGCTATTTGCTGATTTATAACATTCTGTATATCTCAATTTCAAGAGATACACAATTCTATGGACAGCTTAAAACGATAGGCACGACAAAAAGACAAATCAAGCGGATCGTGCGTTCTCAAATATTCAGAACGGCGGTGATCGGTATTCCCAGCGGCCTGATTGTCGGTGGTATTGTTTCGCTTGGACTTGTTCCGTTTGCCATGAATATGATGTACTCAAGCGATACAGACCTTGGGGAGATAGTGTCCTTTTCCCCCATTATTTTTGCGGGTGCCGCAATCTTCACATTTTTTACTGCAATCATCGGCAGCATGAAACCAGCGAAAATAGCTGCAAGTATTTCTCCTGTTGCGGCTTCACGCTATACGGAGGCAAATACAAGGAGTTACCGAGATCATAAGAGCCATAGAACAAAATTATCTCGGATGGCACGAGATAATATTTTTAGAAACCCTAAAAGCGCTTTCCTTACTTTTGCGTCCTTATTTTTAGGCTTAATATTGTTTTTGGTTTCTGCTGGTCTACTATCAAGCCTAAGTCCCGACAATTTTGTAAATCAATGGGGAGAAAGTGATTTCGCATTGACTTACAGCATTTCCGAAGAAGGAAACCTGCTCTCTGATGAAATGTTGCAGCAAATTGAAACAATGCAGGGAATTGAAAATCTGCGCGTCACTTATTCTGCTTCACCGTGGCCCACTATGGATGTCATTTACGACGAAAATGTATTCGGGAAATATATTGATTCCTTGGATGGCGTATCAGGTCTTGATTTTTCAAATGCGGAAACACGAAAAAACTATACAGATAATTTTTGGAGCGGCGTTTACGGAATAGATTCCAGATATATCGAAGAACTTAATAAAACGCTTGATAAGCCTATTGACTTAACCGCCTTTGAAAAGGGAGAGTTGGTGGTTTTGTCCGCTATGACGGATGATGAGGGAAACCTATTGATTCAGCCAGGGCAAGCAATCACCGTTGTCGGTGAGTCCGGGGAACAGGTCTTTACAGTGGCAACTGGCTTTCTGGACGCTGATTTTCAGAGTGGTCGAGGAAATGAGAGAGGTACTGCCCCTGATTTGTATATCAGTGAGCAGGCAATAGAGAAGTTGTCTGGAGAAACCAAAATCTTTCGGATTGCTTTTGATACGATTGATAGCAGTTATGACAAAGGGATTATGGAGCAGCTTCAATCCATTACTGCTTCGTCACCGGGCATTACGATTCTGTCACGATATGAAAAGCAGCAAGAAATGGCCGGATATTTGCTGACCTCAAGGATTATAGCCGCAGGGTTGTCCGCTGTATTTTTGCTGATAGGAATTATGAATTTCATTAACACAATGGTTGTTAGTGTAAATACTCGGAAACATGAATTTGCAACACTTGAAAGTATAGGAATGACGAAAAAGCAAATTAGAAATGTATTGCTTTGGGAAGGCGGGTATTATTGGAGTATTTCTTTCCTACTGCTTGCCACACTGGGAACAGCGATATATATTCCAATATACTCAGCCTTTAGAAGAATGGTTCCTTATGCAGCTTTTCACTATCCTGTAATTTCTCTGTTGGTTGTCGCAGCTATTGTTTTGCTGGTCTGCTTGGCAACCCCCGTCATAACTTTCATGCAAAATGTTAAGCAAAGCGTTGTAGAGAGACTGCGGCAGAATTAAATATTTGCGATGAAAACCGGGAGATTATTCTCCCGGTTTTTCAAATCTCACAGGTTCGTGAGATTTCAGCCCATTATTCTGTCGAAACAGCGTGTGTCAGTGACATTTCTGTGAGGATTGCTTGTTAAGATAAGCGCAAAAGGAACAAGCTGCCGCACGACGGCAAAAGAAAAAAAGCCGTCGTACAGCAGCCTATCAACACGCCCATTTGAAACGGCGGCTTTGATTTTCAGAGCCGCCGTTTCTTTGCGATTGCACAAACCAATGACGACTTGCAGGGACACGGTAGCCGATTGGAGGTTAATTTACCGTGTCCCGTTTGCTTTTTCAAAGCTCACATGATCTACATCAGTTAAAAAAAGCATTGCTCCTCCATCGGAACAGTCCGGCTTTGAATATGAACTATACCATGTAAGTAATCTTCTTTATAAAACATTTCTGCGTCCA
>ENA-OQHI01001385-OQHI01001385.1-human-gut-metagenome-genome-assembly--contig:-NODE-1385-length-11596-cov-15.518969_pt1 | contig 11596 bp, 14 predicted proteins | sample MGYA00242561_ERZ504713 | MGnify/ENA primary metagenome ERZ504713 (study PRJEB26092, sample SAMD00036217) | human gut metagenome | host: Homo sapiens | study: EMG produced TPA metagenomics assembly of... | reverse complement strand
AATGCTGTTTGTCAGGGGCAGCGGTCGGTTGGCGGATTTTTTCATTTTGGGGCTTGACTTTTAATAGTTAGTCTCCCGTGCAGCAGGGTGATTTTAATCCTCCTGCCCGGCATGGGCGGCGTTCAACAGAGCTGCCACAAAGAAGCCGAAAAAAGCGCCGGCTTCAAAAAATGCGAAACCGATAAAAAAGTTCAGCATGGCACACCTCAGTCGATACAGATGCAGGGCAGTTTCTGGTCGTCTGCCATCAGGGTGATACTGTGGCTTGCCAGATACTTCTGGAACAGGTAGACCTCATCAATGGCCAGCGAGATGACCTCGCCATCCATGTTGGTGCGAGCCAGAATCACCGGGCCGGTCAGGTAGTGCTTGCCGCCCATCTTCAGCACCTGCGCCGGGTTGTAGCAGAGCAGCAGCGAGGTGTTGGGAAGGTTCAGACAGGCGTCGTCCTCGTCAAAACAGGGCAGGATGCCCGGAGCCTCGTCCAGCGTGATGACGGTCAGCTCCATATCCGGGGCAATGGCTGCAAGGTAGATCTCGCCGCCCCGGTTTACCGCCAGTGCAGCGCAGATGCGCACGTCAATGGTGATCTCCTCGGAGCGGATGGTACGGGTAGCGTTGTTTTTCATAGGCGTTTTCTCCTTTGTTTGCAAAAGAAAAAGACCCCATCGGGTCTTTCGTTACGGTATAAGTCAGCGTTCGTTCTGCCGCTGCTGCTTGCGCTGCCACTGTTCCAGCAGCTTGATGATGGTGTCCTCCATCTGTTTCGGGGTGTAGCTGCGCGGGAAATACTTCCGCAGGGTGTCGTTTTTGATGACCACCTTGTCCAGCTCGTCCTTTTTTTCTTCGCCCATGACGGCAAAGGCAACGTCATACGAGAAGTGCCCTTCCTGCGCCAGCTTTTTGAGCCGCTGTGCTTGGGAAAGAGACGGCGCATTCTGGGTGTCGTTCATCGCTTCTAAAAAATCCCGCTGTTGGCTTTCGTCCAGATAGGACAGTTCCACAGCGGGATTAAAAGCGATTTTCTTTTCGTCCACCATGTCCAGCAGTTCTGGGACAAGGTTGGTCAGGCGGATAAAACGCTGGACTTGTCTGCCACTTTCTCCGCTTTCTTTCCCGATAACATCAGCGGTTTCAAAATCCCCGACAACTTGTCGGGGGTTTTCTTTTGACGGTCTGCCGCTGGTTCTTCGCATGGCATCCAGTTTCATCTTGTACGCAAAGGCTCTTTCACTGGGTAGAATGTTCTCACGTTGGAGGTTCGAGTCTACCATCAATATCACGGCGGCATCATCATCCATGTTGCGGACGATGACCGGCAGGGTTTCCAGCCCGGCAAGCTGGGCAGCGTGCTGTCGGCGGTGCCCGGAAATGATCTCATAGCCGCCCTCTGGTCTAGGGCGGGCAATCAGCGGAGACAGCACACCGTACTGCTCTACGCTCTCTACGGTGCGCTGCATGGACTCATCGTCCAAAACCTTAAAGGGGTGGTTCTTGAAAGGAAACAGTTCTCCGATGGGGATCTGCTGCACCTGTTCCCGCTGCTGTTCCTGCCGGGATTCTTCCGTGGAGAAAATGTCATCTGCCCCTTTCAGAGACACGTTTAAGCTGCCTTTCGGCATTCGCCATCACCTCCTCGGTCAGAGATTTATAGGCTTCTGCCACCTTGCCTTTGGGGTCGTGTTGAAAAATGCTCTTGCCCACGGCGCTGATCTCCGCAGCACGGACAGACCGGGGAATGGTCTGGTCAAACACCTTGATCTTGCTGCCGTAGGCACCTCGAATCAGGTTGTCGATCTGCTGTCCGTAGTTAGTGCGGCTGTCGGTCATGGTCAGCAGAATGCCCTCGATTTTTAATTTCGGGTTTATCAGCCGCCGGACTTTTTGGACGGTCTGCAAAAGCTGTTCCAAGCCTTTCGCGGATAGATACTGCGCCTGCACAGGAATCAGGGTGGTGTCTGCCGCTGCCAATGCATTGACGGTCAGCATCCCAAGGGAAGGGGTGCAGTCCAGCAGAATGAAATCGTACTCATGTTTTGCACCTTCCAGCACCTGTTTCAGCATCTTTTCCCGGTTCATGCAGTTGACGAGGGATACTTCCAGTCCTGCCAGTTCGATATTGGCAGGAATCAGGTCAACGCCCTCTGCATGATGCAGGATGCCCTCACCGGGTTGGATGGGTTGGTCGTTCATGGCTTTTGCCATCAGGGTGGAAAGGGTGGTGGGCAGTTCATCGGGCTGCTGCCAGCCCATGCTAATGGTCAGCGACCCTTGCGGGTCAGCGTCCACCAGCAGAACTTTTTTGCCCTCCATCGCCAGCCCGATGCCCAGATTTTCACAGGTGGTGGTCTTGCCGGTGCCGCCTTTCTGGTTGACGATGGCAATCGTAGTTGCTTTCTTTGAAATTTTCATCACCCCCGATTCGCTAAGTCGTGGTTAGTTTGGTTCTGGTAGGAAAGCTGCATCGTGGTGGGTGCGTTATACAGAGAAGCCAGCAGATATTGCTTCATGTTACGGATCGGGCTGCTGTTCTCTGCAAGGCACTTCAGCACAAAGCAGATATGGTCGGCGTTCAGCTTCATAAACCGACTGCGTACCACCTCGGCGGGCTTATCATCCCCGGCGATGTGCAGCAGCTTGCGGTTGGTGGCACAGGTATCCACCAGTAAATTCACGATTTGATAAAGGGTATCTTCATCATCCGGGTAAAGCCGGAGCAGAAGGTCTATCTCTAAAGAATGTGAAAAATATTCTTCGAGCAGTTCACGATTCTTCATCTTCTCCGATTCATCGGAAAGGATAGGATTCGTATTATTCATCTCTGTTTTATTTTCTTTCTTCTTAATACCTCGTGATTTTACCGGGTCTTGACAAGCGATTTTAGAGCCACAAGAATCGTCATTATCACGATTCTTGACATTCTCCTTTGAAGATTCTGCCGAAAAGTTCTTCACATACACCAAACATGGCTTTCCTTGCCCTCGACGTTTTCGTTCAATCAAACCAAATCCTTCAAGTTCCCGGAGCAGTCTGGTCGCTTTGTTGTCTGCGCAACGCAAAGTCCTCTTGACATCCTCAATCGTGAAGATGATGAACACTCGGCCTTTTTTGTCAAACCATTCATTTTTAACAGAAAGGCTCATGCGGTCAAGCAGGATGCCGTACAGGGTCTTTGCATCGGTTGACAGATTTTGAAACCGCTGCTCCTGAAAAAGAGCCTTTGGAATGCGGAAGAACGAAAAGAGTTCTCCGGCCTGTCCGTAAAAGTAGTCAAGGGTCATACAATTCTGTCAAGGATGAAAAAACAACGATGATTCATTGACATGGTTGACAAATCCTCCTTATAGATAATTCGTGCAAAGAAAAAGCGCAACTTCGATTGATGAAAATCGAAATTGCGCGATGTAACTTAGCCGGGGGAGAAAGGTCATTTGTCAGGGTCGTTTGACCACAATTTGACCACAAAAGGAATGAAACTTCTTGACATCCAATGAAACAGAATGGTATAATGCATTTGAAATTTAACGATGCTGAGTCCAGACAGTATCGGATCGTACATTGTGTTCTCGATAGAAGCACAATGGGGTTCAAGAGGCCGTGAGTTCGATTCTCGCCACTCGGACCAAACAAAAATAATCCGAACTTGTTTCCGATAGGAGATGGGTTCGGATTATTTGTTTTCTTCGGGAAACTCAACGCAGGTACCCGTGGAAGATGAAATCCGAAATCATAGATTGACCGACATAAGCTACGACATGATTTCAGGAGGATACGAACATGAAGTACGATGCAAGAACTTGTCATTTCAACATGGACACCGGCTGCGTGGAGCTGCTGCTCCGGGATGGGAGAATGATCTCCATCGACTGCACCGGGGTCGAGAATGCACTGGATGTGACTATGGCACAGAGGTCGGAGTTGGATTATCTCATCTACAATGACCCACTGGGCTATGCAGATTTGATCTTGAACGGTGATTTAGAAGAGTATTTAGGAACAGTGATATCTGTTCATGGATTTGGAGATTGAAAAAGGGTGCCACTTTGCTGGCTTGCAAAGTGGCACCCTTTTTCTGTCAAGTAAGGATTGCGAGAAAAAATTAACAATCAACTTAAAGATAAACGCACAGCCTAAAAATATTAACGAATTGTAAAGAATATTTTGGAATTTGACAAAGTACCTGAATGGTGATATATTGTTAAATGAAAGTAGCACTCTGACACGACGAGTGCTAGAACTGTAAGGCTATAAGGAGGCCTTTTATGCCAAATGTACTTGAACGCCAGCAGGATATTCTATCAATAATTTCAGAATTAGACATCTCGCCTACGATGTACTCTAATGCAGTTGAAAAGTATAAGGCAATCACGGCTTATCTTGAAAGCTATGGAATAGAGGCAGAAATGTATCCGCAGGGTTCTTTCGCATTTGGAACTGTAGTTAGACCGACTAGCAAGAGCGCGGATGCGAATTATGATTTGGACTTTATCTGTCAGATCAAAGGCGACAGGAGTAGTCACACGCCTAGTGAATTAAGAAAAATTCTTCTTGACGCACTAAAAGCCAGTGGAATATATGAAGGAAAACTAGAAATTTGGGATGAGTGCTTCACAATCGAGTATGCTGATGTGGGAAAGATCGGCTTTACAATTGATATTGTTCCTGCAACAGATGAGAGTGAGGAGAAAAAACAGTCGCTTTTGGCTAAAAGCTCTTACCCGAATTTGATAAATACAGCTGTTGCAATTCCAAAACATAATGGAAACCATAATTACACATGGATTACTAATAACCCTAGAGGTTTTCGACAGTGGTTTGATGAAATTAACAAACCGTTTTTGGAGGCGGGACGAAATAATTACAGGAATGAATTGTTCAAAAGACATTCGAGATTCTACGCTTCTGTTGAGGAAATCCCACATGCACTAGACAGATCGGCACTTCAACGGGTTATTCAACTTCTGAAATATCATCGAAATGTATACTACGATAAACTGCCGGGTGGCGATGATATTAAACCGATTTCTGCAATCATAAATGTTTTGGTTACAGAAATTTCTAAAGCATACAATCCAGAATGTTCTGTTTTTGAATTATTAGAGTATGTCCTTAAAGAACTTGAGATTTACGCACAGCATCTGGCGAAGAATCAAAAAGAATTCGTAGCATTATACGGAGCCAGAAATGTAATCTCACATAATAATGGGGTTTGGTATATTGCAAATCCAGCAAATCCTGAGGATAACTTAGCGAATAAGTGGAATGAAAACCCTCGAATTCCTAAAACCTTTTTTATGTGGATAAAAGTTGTAACAAGTGATTTGATTGATTCGTTGCAGCAGGATGATAAACATTTTAGAACTACTCTTGATAATGGGTTTGGCTCAAAAGCTGTTACTGCGGCATTAGGGGAAAAATATATGACGACAGAAGCTCCCAGACTGATTATTAAAGAATCGGCTCCTAAGCCATACTGTAAAATATGATTTTTTCTCAAGCAGTTGCGCTGCAACAAGTCCAAAGCCTTTTGCAGTGTTATAAAGAATTAAAAGTTGTGACAGTTGAAGATTCGCAAATTAAACTTTCTGGAAATATTGAGATAAACAGAGAGTGGAATGACGTTCGACTTAATAAGGACTATTCAATAACAATTATTATTCCGATTGAGTCAAATCAAGTACCATATGTTATTGATGCAGGTAATCAGATTGATTCTTCGTATCCACATCGTTATAAAGATGGAGGCTTGTGTCTTGAAATTGATACTGTAATAAAACTGAAATTCTTGAATGGCATGACATTGTCTGAATGGATGCTTAATTATGTAGAAACTTACTTTTTTTCATATGAGTATTTCAAACGCTATGGAGTGTTTCCATTTGGAGAAAGAGCCCATGGAATAATCGGCCTGCTCGATTACTATGGAGAAAAGCTAAATGAGACAGATTTGACTAAAACATATTATCTTATGCGATATATAGCCACGAAGCCATATAGAGGTCATTTTAAGTGCCCCTGCGGTTCTCAAAAACATCTTAGGGATTGCCATGGAAAGTACGTGATAGCCTACTATAATAACTTTGACGCATATGAATTTTTAAAGCAGGATTTATCTTTGATTGAATACACACTTTATAAAGTGCGGAAAGGCAAAGAATGAGTAGCAAAGAAATTCAAGTTAGACAAAATCAAGAACTTCAATTAAAAATACAGTATGCGGCCCGTGAATGCTATAACACAGCTGAAAAATTGGATTACTGGGTATGGGGATTGTGTATACTTTCGTTTGTGATCGGCTTTCTTCCCAATGAGTCAGGCTCAGTCCTTTTGAGTGTTGGCTCTATATTGTGTGATGTCTTGGCATTTTTATTGAATATTGCTCTTGTTAAAAAGAATTCTAATGCTGCTATGTTGAGAAAGCATTTTGATGATTGTGTTCTTAAAATTGGATGTGAAGAATGCTCTACTTCAAGAGAAACATTTGAACTGGTAGAAAAAATATGCGCGAAACACCCTCAAAAATTTGCTACTCAAATAAAAAACAGTGGAACTGATTCGCCTCCGGGTGTTAAAGATTGGTATTCATTTTCAAAAAAGTATGAGGGATCTGAGGCTCAGTTTGAATGTCAGCGAATGAATGCTTGGTGGGATAGCAAACTGAGCCAATGGCGGCTTGGATTAGCAATTACTTCGACAGTGATTCTCATGGGAGCGGTGTTTTATCTTGCTCCAATTAAGGGAATCTGGACAATAATAGTATGTTTGGTAGGCATAATGTTAAAGCTTATTGAACGAGCAAGAGAATATATTTTGTATTATCAACTCTCATATAAGATTTCAGGTGTAATGGAAATTATACGACTAAATCAACCTCCGGACGAGAAAGCGTTAGTGGTACTTCAAGATTTGATTAATCAGAGACGATCTACCAGTGTATTTGGTGTGAATTTTGTTTATGAAAAACTAGCAAAACCGCTGACAGGTTTATATAGGCGTATAAGTGAGCAAGCGTAAAAGTTAATAGAGCCATTCAGAAATAAAAACAGGGTGCACCCCTGAATAGGACGCACCCTGCCAAAAGCCACAGACAACAGCGATATGTACAGCAGGGCGTTCCCCGTAGCAGAGTTCCCATAAAACAGTATTTGCAAAAGCTCCCGAAATGGGGAAGATTTGGCGTGACTTCGGTCACGCCTTTTCTTTTGCTTCCAGTTCATCCAGAGGGATGTACCCCAGCCCATCGTACTTGATATGGATGTGCTGCACCCGCTTTCCGCTGGACTTATCCGGGGCATCCACATAGATGGCCGACACCAGTTCACGGAGAGCATAAGGGGTGAGTTCTTCAATATGAACGTACTTGTGCGCTTTCTGGACGAACTTTTCAATATTTTCGATCTGCTGTTCCTGTACTTCAATTTCCTGCTGGATGGAGAGAACTTCCTCTTCCAGCTGCTTCTGTTCGGCATCGTAGCTCTGACTCATCATGTCGAAGCGGTCATCGCTAAGCTTTCCGTTAACATTGTCCTCGTAAATCTTCATGAACAGCCGTTTGAGGTCTGCGATCCGCTTCTCATTCCGGGCAAGCTGCTTCTTCAGGACAGTCAGCTTTTCGGTGCTTTCCACCCGAAGCTGCTCCTCCATGACCTTGCGGAAGTAGTCCTCATGACAGAGGATGTAGTCCGTCACCCGCTGAACATGGCTTAGCACACGGCCCTCCAAAACCTTTACCCGGATGAAGTGTCCCTTGCACTTGCTCCCGTTCTTCTTGTGCAGAGAGCAATCAAAGAAGTCTTGACTGAAGTCCCTGTGATTGGACGAACCATATTGCATCTTGGAACCGCAGTCAGCGCAGTAGACCATACCGGAGAAAATGCTGCTCTTGCCTGTCCGGGTCATGCGGTGACGCTGGCTACGAATCTCCCGAACCTTTTCAAACACATCATCGTCAATAATGCGCTCATGTGTATCCGGGAAGATAGCCTGATTTTCCACGGGATTCAGATGTCTCTTTTTATCCCAGATAGAGTTAGTATAGGTCTTAAAGTTGACTGTGCAGCCAGTGTACTCCAGGCGTTCCAGAATCGAACTTACTGCTCTTTTATCCCAGCGATAAGGGTCTTCCGGGGCGGGTGAGTTCGTACTCAGGCCATGGCTCAACTTATAGGCGGTGGGAGTCAGAACTTTGTCCACCCACAGTTGGTTTGCAATTTGGGTCGGGCCACGGCCTTCCATGCACATGGAGAAGATGCGCTTCACGATTGCAGCCGCTTCTGGATCAACAAGCCAATGTTTCAGGTTCTCCGGGTCTTTCACATAGCCGTACGGCACATTGACCGTCAGCGGTACTCCACGCTCTCCCTTGGCCTTCTGAACAGCCCGAATCTTGCGGCTGGTATCACGGGCGTAAAACTCGTTGAACCAGTTCTTAATGCCCGCAAAATCGTTGTTTACGCTGTTCGGGTCAATGGTGTCGTAGTTGTCGTTAATGGCAATGTAGCGAACGCCATACTGGGGAAAAGTGAAGTTTGTGTACAGACCTGTCAAGGCAGAATTGCGTCCCAGTCGGGATAAATCCTTCGTGATAACGATTCCTACACGCCCCGCTTCAATCTCGACCAGCATACTCTGAAAGCCGGGGCGGTCGTAGTTCGTGCCGGAATATCCATCGTCCACAAAGAACACCGGGTTCGGAAAGTGATTCTTCTTAGCGTATTCCAGAAGAATAGCCTTCTGGTTCTCAATGGACAGGCTTTCGCCGAGCCGTGCGTCCTCTTGCGACAGTCGGCAGTAAAGTGCGGTGATTTTATTCGTTGCTCCAGACATTGTTGTGTCCTCCTTACTCTGTGGAGCAACTGTCGGTACAGGATTGGTTACCGGGTCAAGTATAGCAGAATTGGACGCAGTTGTCATTCGTCTGCACCCTCATCTTCAAATTTTTGCTGGGCGTTCTTGGCAACAATGCGCTCCAGCTTCTTCAAAAAGGACTCCTTGCCCTCATAGCTGCCGGTCACGGTGTAGGTGGTGTGACCGACTTTCTCCGTGGTGGTCAGTTCTGGAATCCAGAAAGCGGACAGGTTCTTGACATGGAGGTTGCCGTTCTCGTCCACATAAGAGCTGTGTTTCTTCTGCTCTTCGGTCAAGGGCTTCCGCTTGAAATAGATTTCATTTTCGGAGATGTTCACAGTCTCGCTGGTCTGCTCTTTCGGGGCATCATCATACAGCTGTGCGAAAAATGCCAGTGCATCTTCGGGTGGTTCTTCCTCCATGAGCTGCTCGAAAACTCGCTGTTCCTCTGCCGAGAGGTTATTCCATGCGGCTTCCAACTCCTGCTCGTTGGCTGCGTTGACGAAGGCTTCGATCTCTTTTTTCATGGTGCATCCTCCTTTGGCTGCGAAAAGCGGATTTTCAAAAAGTATGGGTTTTCGTGAGAGCAAGAATCGTCCCGTGGCCACAAATTTTCAATTCTTGAAAATTCTTGCCCTTTTGGGACAGCTTCTTGTTGGGGCGTGCCTGCCCCAAACCCTGCTAGGTGATTTCATTCTTGGTGGTTGCTATATTGCTTATATGCCTTTTCAAATCCTGATTTGTTATATATGATAAATTTATAACATTCTCCATCTTTCATGGAAATTGCTGCAACAGGAACGACCATCTGACTCCATGAAAGCTCCCTTATCTCGTTCATGGGCAATACAAGGTTGCGATACAGTGGACTGACTGTGAGCTTTTGAGTTGAATATGTAATGCTCTGTTCATCAATGTACAAACCACCGCCAATGATTCCATTACGGCATAAGCTACACACAAAAGTTTTTCCCATAATATTACCGCCTCCTATTAGTTGATGGTTGGTTAAGTTGAGTATATCATATTGATTTCCAGAAGAACACCCCTATATAGGAGATTTTAGCCGTTTTACTGCGTACGTGCGTACGAGAGATTGGTACGCACGTACGCAGCGATTTGCCCGAAGCGCACCCTATATAGCCGTTTCCCCCTCGGAGAGCCCACTACACTTTGCAGACCACAGGGATGAAAGTGTCATAGTGGGTTATTACACTTCCGCAGAAGTGCCTTCTCCTCGCCGCAGACAGCCGGGTGTGCCTTTTGTGAGAGCTTTCTGTGCGGCGAATCTACATCGCCCACAGGCGATGTAAGCAGGGATTCCAAAGGGGCGCAGCACCCTTGGCACACGACTTTGGTACAAAGTCTAGTGTGTTACACCTTTCCAGAGGTGTATACGTTCCTGAAATGCAAAAAGCCCCATACCCAACACCTTAACGGTGCGGACATGGGACTTGATGCTTCCTCGGCCTAGCCGGGTACTCCGTAACCAATCCTGACAGGCAGTTGCCGTGTCATTTTTCGAAAACTGTTTTACGGATACCCAGCAGTCGGGAACGCTCTGTTTCTCTTTGTTGGCGGTGTGATGAGCCTGTTCCGCCTGCCACGCGGCAAACTCCCGCTGGCCTTCCTCGCTGTTCCAGCAGGCAAGGATGGCCGGGTAGAACGCCCGTGCCAGACGGTCGATGACTTCATCGGGATAGGGGGAAGTGTTTGTGGACTTTTTCTTTTTGTTCAAACGCACGCTCCTTTGGACATCTGTGAACAGCATACCATGTGCCTGTTGTTATGCTGTCTGGTCTTTAACATCTGCGAGTGCGGCTTCCAGAGAAGCAAGGTAGTCCTTGTGCTTGTGAATGATCTCCAGAATCACATCACGCTGCGCATTATCGGGCATCTGCTCCAACTGGTAGTTGAACGAAATGCGGAAACGAGTAGTGAGTTCTTCCAACGCCACATACTCGTACCGTACATCCTCCGGGTAAGCATCGCTGTCATAAACCGATTCAAACTTTCGGAATGGCATGACAGGCGCTTTGCCCGGAACGCGGATCACACCGTCAGCGTCAGGCGTCGGCTCCACCTTCAGTTCCGGGTGCAGAATATCCTGCAAAGTTTGTGCACGGTCATTGTAGGCAGCCTTGGCGAGGCGGTGCATATCAGCTTTGGACACTTTCGTCTGTCCGGACAGGATGCTCTGCTTTAAGCCCGGTATCAGTTCTTCCGCAATCTCCACGCCTTTCATATACTTCGAGGCGCGGATAACGGTGTCCTTGCTCACTCCGTTTTCTTCTGCGATTCGGTCGCAGGTTTTGCTGTTGTCGATCAAGTTCGCTTTTAGCGAACTTGATTTTGCATCGCTGCTCTTGCGATCACCGCCGTGCGCGGCTTTTTCGGCTTCATACTGTTTGCCCATCAGGTAGTACTTCTGCTCCGGGGTTAAATTGCGCCGCCCCAACTGGTTCTTACAAATCCAAGCGAGGACTTCTTCTCTGCTTTCAAACGGGAGCGGCATGGTGGAGAAATAAATCTCCGGGTGTTTCTGGAGGATGGCATAACGATTGTGACCGTCAACAAGGGTATTGCCCCAAACGATCAAAGGAGAGAGCAGCTTGCCCTCTTTCAGGATATTTTCTTCAAGCTGCTTAAATTCATCATCGGTCAGTGGAGGGATCTGAGACTGGAACTCCGGGTCGATTTTCAGGTTGATCATACGCACACTCCTTTATCTCTCCTGCTGCGCCGGTTC
>ENA-OQHI01001383-OQHI01001383.1-human-gut-metagenome-genome-assembly--contig:-NODE-1383-length-11621-cov-3.710239_pt1 | contig 11621 bp, 10 predicted proteins | sample MGYA00242561_ERZ504713 | MGnify/ENA primary metagenome ERZ504713 (study PRJEB26092, sample SAMD00036217) | human gut metagenome | host: Homo sapiens | study: EMG produced TPA metagenomics assembly of... | reverse complement strand
CATTGTCTCAGTGATCTCCAGAGCCTGCTCACCATTATCCGGCTGTGAAATATATAAATTGTCAATATCAACACCGATATTCTTTGCATACACCGGATCAAGTGCATGTTCTGCATCAATAAATCCGGCAATTCCGCCTCTCTTCTGCACCTCAGCTACCATATGTAATGCAACCGTTGTCTTACCACTGGATTCAGGTCCGTAGATCTCCACGATACGTCCCTTCGGCACTCCACCGACTCCAAGCGCAATATCCAGTCCAAGAGAGCCTGTCGGAACCGCTTCTACTACCATATTAGAACTGGAATCCCCAAGCTTCATTACAGATCCTTTACCGTACTGCTTCTCAATATGTCCAAGAGCTGCCTCCAGCGCTTTCTGCTTCTCTTCATTAATCATCTTATGGATTCTCCTTATATTTTCTTAATTTCAAACGCTCATACCAAACCTATGTTCGTGTTTTCTTCTTATATGCTATTATAAATCGTCGGCAAAGTCAAGCAAAACTTTTCGACAAAAAGGGCACCGTTTCTGCACGGTGCCCTGCATCATATTTGGGTTTACTCCTTATTTATCACCGATCAGCCAGTTGTACATTTCTTCGTACTGTTTTGCAGAATGACTCCAGGAGAAATCTGCTGCCATGGCACGATCAACCATCTTGTTCCACTCGCGTTTATTATCGTAATATACACGTTCTGCATTGCGGACTGTTGCAAGCATTTCATGTGCATTGTAATTCGTAAAGCTGAATCCGGTACCTGTTCCTTCAAATTCATTGTACGGCTGCACTGTATCCTTCAGGCCGCCTGTCTCACGCACGATCGGAAGTGTTCCATAACGGAGACTCATCAGCTGGCTGAGCCCGCATGGTTCAAACAGAGACGGCATCAGGAATGCATCCGATGCTGCGTAGATTCTGTGTGAAAGCGGCTCATCATAATAAATCTGTGCCGATACTTTTCCATGATATTTCCAGTCAAAATGACGGAACATATTCTCATAGCGCTCTTCTCCTGTTCCAAGCACTACGATCTGTACAGCGTCCTGACAGAGTTCATCCATTACATATGCGATCAGGTCAAAGCCTTTCTGATCTGTCAGACGGGAAACGATTCCGATCAGCATCGCATTCGGGTCTTCATTCAGTCCAAGATCTTTCTGAAGCTGGATCTTATTCTTAACTTTTTCCTTACGGAAAGTCTTTGCATTGTAGTTTCTGGTAATACATTTATCTGTTTCAGGATTGAATACATCATAATCAATTCCATTGACAATACCTCGAAGATCATGTGCTCTGGCACAGAGAAGACCATCCAGACGTTCTCCATAGAACGGAGTCTTGATTTCTTCCGCATAAGTATTACTTACCGTAGTTACTGCATCAGCAAAAACAATTCCACCTTTCAGGAAGTTTGCATCTTTGTATGCTTCCAGTTTATCCGGTGCAAAATAATAATCAGAAAGTCCTGTGATTCCCTGAACAGTCTTTACATCCCATACTCCCTGGAATTTCAGATTGTGAATTGTCATAACTGTCTTGATTCCCCAGAAAAATTCATTTTGCTGGAAGGAATCATGCAGATATACCGGAACAAGACCTGTCTGCCAGTCGTGACAGTGGATCACATCCGGGCGGAAACCGATAACCGGAAGGACAGACAATACAGCCTTTGAGAAGAATGCAAATTTTTCAAGATCCCATGGGGCACTGTCATATGGCTTCGGTCCACTGAAATAATATTCATTATCGATAAAATAAAACTGGATTCCTTCGTATTCCATATGCATAATGCCAACATAGCAGTTTTTGTATCCCAGATCCATATAAAAATGAGTAATGTATTCCATTTTATCTTTCCATTCCTGTTTCATACAGGCATATTTCGGCAAGATAACACGGACATCAAAATAGCGCTTATCAAAACATTTCGGAAGTGCACCAGCTACATCGGCAAGTCCTCCTGTTTTAATAAATGGTACCGCTTCTGATGTTGCAAATAAAATTCTTTTCATCTGTAAATACCCCTCCTTGTATCTCGATGCCAGATTATTGTTATTTCGAACATCCGCTCGTTATTTTCTGACATTTCCGTCTGTGACAGACCTTTTGTTTATTATACTCCAAAACCACCTTGTTGAAAAGAGTGATTTTTGTATTCAAGGCGAATTTTATCTGCAATAAGTGCAATAAATTCAGAGTTGGTCGGTTTGCCTTTTCCTGTGCTGACCGTGTACCCAAACAGTGCATCGATCGTATCCATCTTGCCTCTGCTCCATGCAACTTCGATCGCATGACGGATAGCCCTCTCCACCCGGCTCGGAGTAGTCTGATGTTTTTTTGCAATTGTCGGATAAAGTACTTTTGTGATCGAATTCAACATTTCCATATCGTTAACAGACAGAATGATCGCATCTCTCAGATACTGATAGCCTTTTATGTGTGCCGGAACACCAATTTCATGTATAATATTCGTCACATCTGTTTCCAGATTCCGTTTTCCGTAAGGCGCCGGTTCCTCTCTCACCGCCTGTCGCACCGGTTCTCTCATTTTTCGTTCATTTCCCCTGCGTATATGTTTGATACGACTTAAGAGCACCTGTTTGTCAAAAGGTTTCAGCATATAATAATATGCACCAAGATTGAACAATTCTTCGTGAATTCTTCCCTCCCCCACCGCCGATACTACAATAAAAGCCGGCTGTTTCTTTACTGAACTGTCATGACTGCAGTGTTCCATAACGGTAAGTCCATCCATCTTCGGCATAATGATATCCAATACAACAACATCCGGTTCTTTTTCTCTGATGATGCTGCAGATTTCTTCTCCATTGTGTGCTTTTCCGACCAAAGTCAGGTCTTTATCTTCTTCGATCATCTGACCGAGTATGTCAGCCATTCTAACGTTATCATCTGCAATCGCCACATTTAATTTTTCCATGAGGCCTTTCCCTCCTAACCAACAAAAATCTTCTTCCTTACAACAAGGACATTATAGTGGAAAGGCCTTCGCGAAATCAAGCCGAAACTGGCTGAAATACGGCATTTTCGTTCGGCCTGAATCGACTTTTTCAGATATTTTCCAGCATGTTTTCTGCAAAAATACCATATCCTCCTGTAGAATCCTGTATAAAAACATGCGTGACAGCTCCCACGAATTTTCCATTCTGAATCACCGGGCTTCCACTCATTCCCTGTACAATTCCTCCTGTCAGTTCCAGAAGTTCGGGATCTGTCACCTGAATTACAAAACTTTTATTTGTATCTTCATGATTCATGTCAATTCTTGTTATCTCAGCATCGAATTCACGTACCGTTCCATCCACACAGCACAATATGGATGCCGGCCCGATTTCCAGTTCCTGTTTGTATGCAACTTCCATCTTTCGCAATCCAAGCTCCTCCGGCAGTTCTGATAATTTTCCATAAATTCCCTGTTCACAGTTTTTTTCTATACTTCCGATTATTTTTTCCGCCTCATAATGAATCAGACCGGAAAGTTCACCCGGACTTCCGCTGCTTCCTTTCTGGATTCCAACGATCTGTGCCTGATACAGGTCACCATCATCAATATGAAGAAGCTCTCCGGTATCTACATCGCTGATTCCATGACCAAGTGCTCCGTAATTTCCATTCTGATCAACAAATGTGAGTGTCCCGATTCCCTGTGTATTATCTCTCACCCATATACCCAGCTTATACTCGCCCTTGATATCTTTTACCGGACTCAGCGACAGAGGAATCTTTTTTCCTTTTCTTATTACCTGCAACTCCACAGTATCCTGTTTCAGCTTTTCGAGATCTTCTACAAGATCTTTTTTAGTTTCAATAATTTCATCATTAAATGCAACGATATAATCTCCCGGCTCTATAATTTTTTCTGCCGGTTCCTCCGCACGGCCTTCTTCAGAAATAATCTCACCGGTATCAATTACCAGTACTCCGTCGGTTTCCATATAGATTCCGACAGTGCTTCCACTGACAAGCACTGTCGTACTGTCTGTGGGGATTACTTTGACATCTTTAAACGGTATCACTCCCAAAATTCTGCTGGATAACAGATAACTTCCATCTCCGGAAACCGTAATTGCATCATCAAAAGAAAGCAGCGGATAATCCAGTACATTCTTCACCTGCTGTTCCTGACTTTCTGTCACATAAAGCTCATCAGGAATCTTCCTGTCAAGATATCGATATCCCAGCCATATCACCGTCAGCAGATCCAGGCATATAATCCACCAGAGAAGATGTCTGTATTTTGTTCTTCTGTCCATTCTGCCACATCCTTTCTTTTGTAAAACCAAACTCTCTTCCACCAGCATTTTTACAGAAAAAAAAGAGAAGCGATCCTGTTGGATCATCCTCTCTTATTATGCTGTGAATACAGCTATTTCAGTCTTGTATTTTTATGAACCCGTGCCAATTCTTTCATTTCTTTTGCGTTTTCAAAAACTGCCTGTGTAAGTTCAGCTCCACCCAGAAGTCTGGCAAGTTCTCTCACAGAATCATCTCCTTCCAGCGGATGAATCTCCGTGATCGTTTCTGTACCCTTCTGATGTTTTTCGATTTCAAAATGTGTATCTGCCATTGCAGCAATCTGCGGAAGATGCGTAATACACAATACCTGGTGACATTTTCCGATAACTGCCATTTTTTCGGATACTTTCTGCGCTGTCCTGCCACTGATACCTGTGTCGATCTCATCAAAGATCAATGTCTCTATCTGATCTCTGTCTGCAAGAATTGCTTTTATTGCAAGCATGATCCTGGAAAGTTCACCGCCAGATACAATCCTGCCTAATGGTTTTACGCTCTCACCCGGATTGGTAGAAATTTCATATTCTATATCATCAAACCCATTATCTGTATATTCTTTTTTTCGTTGAAAATCAATATGAAACTGTACGTCCAGAAAATTCAGATCTTTCAATCCCTCAATAATCTTATCCGTAAGCATCTGGCTGTATTTTTTCCGGATAACAGAAAGTTTATCCGAAACAATTTCAAGCTGTGCTCTGCTTTTTTCTACTTCAGCTTTTGCTCTCCGGAAATTCTCCTCATATCTGTCAAGATCTTCCAGTTTTTGTTTCTGGTTGCCGCAGTATGTGTGGATTGCCTCGATTGACTGTCCATACTTTGCTTTGAGATTGTTGATCAGATCCAATCTTCTTTCTGTTTCATAAAATGTTTCTCCGTCAAAGTTCAGTTCATCCACATAAGAGGAAAGCTCTCTGTTGAAATCATTCAAAAGCCCATCGATTTCCTGAAGTGCTGATGACATGGATTTCAGCTGGCTGTCATACTCCGTGACACGCATCAGCTCTTTCACTGCATTTCCAACCGCTTCTCCGGCTCCCTGCACGGAATCATTTCCTGTCAGATCCCGCACCTCCTGCAGAGTCTCAAGAATCTTCTTCCCGTTATCCAGCTTACGGTACAGCTTTTCCAGTTCTTCATCCTCTCCCGGATTCAAATTCGCGCTTTCAATTTCTTTAATCTCAAATTCCAGAAAAGCACGCTCTCTGTTTCTCTGTTCTTCATCCATATCAAGAGACTTTAACTTTTTTAGGCTGTCACGATATGTACGATATGCACGATTCACTTTTTCTTTGACCGGATAGATTTCATCTTTACCATATGCATCCAGAATCTCCAGCTGTTTATCCTGATAAAGCAGAGACTGGTGCTCATGCTGCCCGTGTATATCCAGAAGGCAGGAAGCTACTGCTTTCATCTGTCCAACCGTGCAGGTCTCCCCATTAATCTTGTTGATACTCCTGCCATCCAGAATTTTACGTGTCAGCAATACCTGTCCTTCTTCCAGCTCAATCCCCAGTTTGCCCAGTGCTTCTTCAGCTCTTGGATTTTCTACCTGAAACAACAGCTCCACCAGTGCATATGACGCACCTTCGCGGATCATATCCTTTGCAATTCTGCTGCCCAGGATCAGCTGCATGGAACCCAGCAGAATCGATTTACCTGCTCCTGTCTCACCAGTCAGAATATTCAGTCCCGGCCCAAATTCTACTTCAATATCTTCAATAAGTGCCAGATTCTTCACATGAAGATGAACTAACATAATTTCAGAATTCCTTTCAGCTTCTCAGCAACAATTTCTGCCTGCTCTGCATCACGTGCCACACACATGACTGTATCATCTCCGGCAATACTTCCAAGAATCTCCTTCCATTTCAGGGCATCCAACGCAGCCGCCACCCCCATGGCCATTCCCGGCACAGTGCGGATCACAAGCATATTCTGACCTACATCAAGTGATGTCAGTGTATCCTGGAGAATCCTTGTGTATTTGTCTCCCAGTTCCGCAGACGGTTCTGTAAGAATCGCGTAACGGGATTTTCCATCCTTTCCTGCAACTTTCATAAGCTTCAGTGCCCGGATATCTCTGGAGACTGTAGCCTGTGTTACTTTGAATCCTGCCTCATTCAGTCTGGCAGCAAGTTCCTCCTGTGTATCAATATCATATTCCTGAATCAGTTCTATGATCTTTTCATGTCTTGCACTTTTCACTGCATTACCTCCATCACATTGTCACTGTTATTCCATCTTCTGCCGTAATACCTCTACAAAGCTTAAATGATTTAATTTCAGAATTTTCACACTGGCTGAAGCTTTTTGAATCACGATCCTGTCTCCCGTCACGATCGGAATTTCTGTATCTCCGTCAAAAGAAGCAAGCCCCTGTTCCTGAACCTGCCTGCGGCCTTCTCCCAGCTCTACTGTAATAACATCTTCCTCCGGAAAAATAATACTGCGGGTATTCAATGTATGCGGAGCGATCGGTGTCATCAGCGTCATCGCCGCATTTGGAGATACAATAGGTCCTCCACATGAAAGGCTGTAACCGGTAGAACCTGTCGGTGTGGCAATAATAATTCCATCTGCATTATACGAATTAAGATAGACATCATTCACATAATTTTTAAATCTTACAACTCGAAGGGGGCCCTCTCTGCCTATTACAATATCATTCAGTGCAATGTCCTGCCCAATGATCTTATCACCATGCCAGACTGTTCCTGTAAGCATCATTCTTTCTTCAATCTCATAGTCATCTGCGATCAGTTTATCCAGTGCAGCATGTATCGACTGTCTGTCTACTTCAGCCAGAAACCCCAGCGTCCCAAGATTGATTCCCAGCATTGGAATTTTTCTGTAAACAACATCTCTGGCAGCCTGAAGAAGTGTACCATCACCGCCCAGAACCAGAATACACTGTGTTCCCTCTGGAATCAGTTCCGGATTTGTATAATGGTATGCCCCTTCCAACTTACGTTCCGCCTGCTGAACCTGACATTTCTTTCCATTTTTTTTCAGATAAGAAACAATTTCATTTGTGATCTGAAAATCTTTATCTTTATCACTGTTTGTGATGATATAAAACTTATCCATCTCCCCTAGACCTTCCTTAATCCAGTTGACTGTGTGCCTCCTGCACTACAGCCTCAGGTGTTACTTCAAGAGAGGACTGGATCACTTCCCCTTCCGGTCTCTTTTTCAAATGAAGCAAGTATTCAATATTTCCCTCTGGTCCCTTGATCGGTGAAAACGAAAGATGGCACGGCTCCATTGCAATTGTAGACGCATAAGCGATCACTTTTTCAATGACTTCCAGGTGCACTGCCGGATCACGTACAACGCCTTTTTTCCCAACTTTTTCTCTTCCGGCTTCAAACTGCGGTTTGATCAGACAGACGATCTCTCCATCATCTGTAAGGAGGTTTCTCACTGGAAGAAGCACTTTTGTCAGAGAAATGAAAGAAACATCTATCGATGAAAACTGTGCCGGCTCCTGCAGATTTTCCGGAAGTACATAACGGATATTCGTTTTTTCCATACATACCACTCTCGGATCATTACGAAGTTTCCAGTCAAGCTGTCCATATCCGACATCGATTGAATAGACCTTCACCGCACCATTCTGGAGCATACAGTCTGTAAATCCGCCAGTGGACGCACCAACATCCATACATACCTTTCCATCCAGAGAAACGCCAAAATTATTCATGGCTTTTTCCAGTTTCAGTCCTCCACGGCTTACATATGGAAGTGTATTTCCGCGTACTTCAATCTTCACCGTCTCCTTGAACATTGTTCCCGCTTTATCTTCTTTCTGTCCGTCCACATAAACATCTCCGGACATAATATATGCTTTTGCTTTCTCTCTGGAAGGTGCAAGTGCACGCTCTACCATCAAAAGATCCAGTCTTTTCTTCATTCCTGCTCCTCATATTCCTCAATCGCATCAAGAATATCCGGTGCTGAAAGCCCGATTTTGGCTCTCAGACTGGCAATTTCTCCATGCTCTACAAAACGATTCCAGATAGCGATCGGAAGTACTCTTACTTCCGGATGACATGCTTCCATATAAGCTGCCACATGCTCACCAAATCCACCGTTTCTGACATTTTCTTCTACTGTTACAAATAATTTATGATCTTTTGCAAGCTCATCAAGAAGCTCTGTATCCAGTGGCTTCACAAATCTTGCATTTACAAATGTTGGATTTTCACCTTTGTTCTTCAGTTCTTTGCAGACCTGTTCACAGACCTCCGTCATGCTTCCAACAGACAGAAGTGCTGTTTTCTCTCCACGGTAAAGAACTTCACTTTTTCCAAAACGTATCGGGCTGTCAAATTCCTCCAGTCCCTGATATGCAGTGCCTTTGGGATAACGGATTGCACATGGTCCTGCCGCATGAACTGCAAATTCCAGCATTTTTTCAAGTTCTCTTCCATTTTTTGGTGCCATGACCGTCATATTGGGCATCATTGTCAGATAAGACAAGTCAAAATTTCCCTGATGTGTCTCTCCATCTGCTCCTACAAGACCTGCCCTGTCAATCGCAAAGATCACGTGCAACTTCTGCATGCAGACATCATGAAGCATCTGGTCTACTGCCCTCTGTAAGAAAGAAGAATAAATCGCTACGACTGGTATCACGCCACCCAGGGCAAGGCCGGCTGCAAAACTGACTGCATGCTCTTCGGCAATTCCAACGTCAAATAATCTGTCCGGAAAAGCTTTTTCAAAAGCCTTCAGTCCGGTTCCCTCCTTCATTGCCGCTGTAATGCCGACAAGCTTCGGATTTTCTTTTCCCAGTTTCACCATAGCCTGTGAAAATACATCTGTATACGTCGGTCCTTTCTTCGCAGAAAGCTGTCTGCCGGTTTTTATGTCAAACGGGCCAGTTCCATGGAACTGATCCGGATGCAGACTTGCCGGTTCATATCCTCTGCCTTTGTGCGTCAGGACATGAACGATCACTGGTCCTTCCACACGTTTTGCTTCGTTAAAAAGTTTCATCATCTGCCGCATATTGTGTCCGTCAACCGGTCCAAGATACGTCAGTCCCATATTTTCAAAAAGCATTCCCGGTATGATCAGCTGTTTGATACTGCTCTTGGTCCTGCGCATGGTATCTACAACCGCAGTACCTACCTTCGGTACCTTCTTAAGCGTCTTAGTTACATTCAGTTTCATTCCCGTGTAAGCTTCCGCTGTACGCAATGCACTGAGATAAGAAGACATTCCACCAACATTTTTGGAAATAGACATATTATTATCATTGAGTACGATAATAAAATTGGTTTTCAATTCTGCTGCATTATTCAATGCTTCATATGCCATGCCACCTGTCAGTGCACCATCTCCGATCACTGATACGACACGATAATTCTGTCCAAGCAGATCTCTGGCTCTTACATAGCCCAGCCCCGCTGAGATTGAATTAGAACTGTGGCCTGCATCAAATGTATCACAGTCACTTTCACAGCGTTTCGGAAATCCACTCATTCCGCCTTCTTTTCGAAGATTTTTGAATCCTTCTTTTCTTCCTGTCAGAATCTTATGGGTATATGCCTGATGTCCCACATCCCATACGATCTTATCCTGTGGAAGATCCAGCACATTATGCAAAGCCAGTGTCAGTTCCACTACCCCAAGATTCGATGCCAAATGGCCTCCTGTCTGGCTGACTGACTCAATCAGGAACTGTCTGATCTCATCTGCAAGCTGTGGAAAATCTGCCAACGCTATCTTGTGTATATCATTAGGCTTATTGATCTTTTCCAACATCCTTCGTATCCCTCTTTCATTTCCTGCGGGTTGCCATTTCCATGACCAGCTCCGTCAGGAACTCATTTTTATTATACAGTCTGTCCAGAACTGCCAGAGCTTTTTCAGAAAGTTCTCTGACCTGCTCAGATGCTTTCTGTACCCCAAAAAGAGTCACATAAGTAACTTTGTTGTTTTTTTCATCACTGTGTACCGGCTTTCCCAATTCCTGACTGGTACTTGTCACATCCAGAATATCATCCTGTATCTGGAATGCCAGACCAATATCCGATGCAGCCTGTTCGATCATGGAGGTCTGTTCCTCGTCCGCTCCTGCCAGAACAGCTCCTGCCATCATGGACGCTTCGATCAGTGCAGAAGTTTTGTGTTCATAAATGTAATCGAGAAGGTCCTTCTCCAATGGTTTGCCATCATTTTCCACATCAACACTCTGACCGCCCAGCATACCGTAAATACCTGTTTTTTCTGCCATAATCCGCACAGCCCGGATCACCCTGTCTTTGTCATCTGTCAGTTCAAATGCACGAAACATGGTCTCATAAGCATAATTCAAAAGTGTCACACCGCTTAATACGCCCATTGCCTCACCATACACTTTGTGCGTAGTCAGACGACCACGGCGATAATCATCATTATCAATTGCCGGCAGATCATCATGTATCAGAGAATGTGTATGAATCATTTCGATTCCCGCCATAAACGGTTCAGCAAGTTTCTCATCCCCTCCAAATAATCGAAGAGTCTCCAGAAGAAGGATCGGCCTCAGTCTCTTGCCGCCGGCACACATGCTGTAGTTCATCGCCTGTGCCATCGTTTTGGAAAATCCACGTTCTTCCGGAAGCCATCTGCGGATCACTTCTTCTGCATAATCTGTTCTCTGCTGTAATTCTTCTTTAAAATTCACGTAATGTCCCATCCTCATCCATCTGAAGCATCTTCTTTTCTACAGTATCCAGTCTGTCACTGCAGTATTTCAGAAGCTCCATACCTTTTTTGTATAAACGAAAAGAATCCTCCAGCGATGTGTCACCACTCTCCAGCTTTTCAGCAATGGTGTCCAGTTCCTGAAAGACTTCTTCTATTTCTCTGTTCTGTGTATCTGTTTTCTGAATCTGTTCTGTCATTTATTCCAGTCTTCCTTCCTGCTGCTTCGCACTTCTGCCTCGATCACACCATCTGTCACAGAAATCTCCAACAGATCTCCGGAATGTACCTGTTTTGTGGATATAATTCCATTTCCCTCTCTGTCCGAAACAAAAGAATATCCCTGATTTAATTTATACAAAGGAGACAGTCCTCTGTATCGTTCCAGATAGATTCCAAGCATATGTCTTTCTTCTGCAATGCGGTTTTTCATTGCTCTTCGAAGCAATTCATCAAGATCAGCCAGACGCTGTCTGTTATCCCTGAGCTTTGCTTCCGGGTTCAGATACTGAAAACGCATCTGATACTGCATCAGCTGTGCACGGCCAAGTTCTGCCCTGCGCTGCATTGCCTTCTGCATACGGTCTCTGAGGCCAGCAAT
>ENA-OQHI01001381-OQHI01001381.1-human-gut-metagenome-genome-assembly--contig:-NODE-1381-length-11636-cov-3.805779_pt1 | contig 11636 bp, 10 predicted proteins | sample MGYA00242561_ERZ504713 | MGnify/ENA primary metagenome ERZ504713 (study PRJEB26092, sample SAMD00036217) | human gut metagenome | host: Homo sapiens | study: EMG produced TPA metagenomics assembly of... | reverse complement strand
GTTTGTGGGAGATTTTATCCGAATGAGGGCGGCGTAGCGGGCTACGGCAACCGAATGAGGGTAAAATATACCGCAAACTGGGGCTTGCAGATTGCGGAAATGATTTTTCAGACACGCTCTATTCACCAACTCCGACTATGATTCACGAGGTTCAGCTGACCCTCGTGAAAAGTCTGCGTAGGTGCCGGATCTCAAAGCTTCCCCTAACCGCCCACAAAGTGCTGCAGACACCCAACCGGTGCCGCCTCTTTCGCTGGTATTGGCTGTTTACTTTTAAAACAGACTGTATAATACGTCTTCCATTATTTATATACAAAAAGGGATACCGTATGTTCAGGTACGGTATCCCCAGGTTTGACGGATCTGTGGTAATATTTCGGTCATGGACCAGTGTTTTTTGGTGTTGGCGGGGCTGTTTGGGTCGTTGACGGTAATTGCACCGTTTTCATCGATACCGGTCAGAACGATAAAGTGACCCGTGTAGGTAAAATCACCAGGATACATGGAACAAATCAAAGGTGTGCCGGATTGCAGGGCGGCGAGGATGTTTTCTTGCGTTACCGGGATATTTTCTGCAACGAGACCCAGGTTGCCGGCACCTTCGGTCATCAGGGACCAGGAGGTTCCTTCACCCGGAACGTAATAGCCTTCTTTTTCTGAAAACTGAGCTACGGCCAGGGGATTCCATGTTTCGGAACCGGTCAGACCACAGGTGATCATGGACAGGCAGGTTGGACCACAGCCGGTGACGGCAAGGAAATCGCTGCCGTAGGTTTCATACCCCCAGCGTTCATCCCACTGCAAAAAATACGGTATCTCACTGTTTTCTCTGGCAGCTTCCACTTCGGATGAAATATCTATCGTCTGATAGTGTCTTCGCTTCGGATAATTTTTTACAAAATCTGTAGCCTCCGGATATTTTTCTTCCATGTTAAGAAGACTCTCCGGAATCTGCTCGTGCTGCCGGATCCAGGTTTTCCCTGCCAGCACAACGATGCAGAATGTGGCCAGCAAACCAACGGTCCAGACTATTTTTTTCCGTGTCATATGAACTTTATGACCGCTTTGATTATGTATTTTTTGCTGTTTCCGATGGTTTGCCTGTGATGCCGCTGTCGCTGCAACGGATGTTTCCTGTTTTACCCTGTAATTGTTTACTTCCCGCAACTCACGTTTTCTTCTGGCTTTCCGCGCTCTTTCTCTTCTTATTCTGCGCCTCTTTACCAAAAAGCCGATCAGTTTCATCACAAAATACGCCAATAATGCAATGCCAAAAATAATCAATGCCCCTTCTTCTGTCAGTCCTACTGTACTGTCCAGCCAGATGAGCACTCCGACCACTGCCATCAGATACAGTAACAATTTCAATATATTCTTTCCCATTCCCCTCTAAACCTCTTTCTGCCCGGATGGCGTTCTTTTCTCTCTTATTATAAAGAACACCACACGGGCAGACAATTACGTTTCTTTTAAGATTTTCTTATTTCTTCGTCCTCTTCTTTCCGATCCACAGAACCAGACAGGAAGAAAAGATTCCGACAAACATGCCTCCCAGCACATCGGTCGGATAATGCACACCCACATACAGGCGTGAAAATGCGATCAGTGATGCCAGGATCACTGCAGGTACACCGTATTTTTTCGGTAGAATCCGGTACAACACCAGCGCACAGGCAAACGATGCACAGGTATGTCCCGACGGGAATGAATAATCCGTCGGTTTGCCGATCAGCGGCACCAGTCCCTCTACCACTTCATAGGGGCGGGGACGTGCTACCAGATTTTTCAGACACACATTGGTGATCAGTGCACCGGCTCCCATCGACAACAGACCATACCAGCCGGCTCTTCCGATTACTGCCCGGGAACAGTTTTCATTTTTTATTGAACATTTTTCTCCGGAGATTTTGGCAAGTACAACCATCAGGATACATAATACGATCCAGAACCATCCACCGTTTCCCAGGGATGTGATTCCTTTCCAGAACCAGTTCATGCCCTCCCAGCGGAAGTGATCCTGTATCCACAAAAGAATGTTTCCATCCATATTTTTTTCACTTTCTGCTTATAATAATGATATGATGTTGGGGTCAAAAGGTATTTTGACCCCTTTGATACCGGATTGTTCCGTACTTCGTACTATCACAATCCTCAATGATATTTTGTCGTTTCAGACTTTGTCCGTATTTGCTCCGTACACATCCGCAATTTCTGCAATCGAGATATAAGCGGAGCGATCATTTTCATGAACCAGTTCTTTCATCTTCCCAACCTGAAAACGGTTTACCACGATGTACACCACTGTCTTCGGGGAATCCGAATAATATCCCTTCGCCTCGGTGATCGTCATCCCACACTCAAAGGCTTCGGAGAGTGCCGCGCAGACCTCATCCGGATGCACCGTGACGATTGTAGCCGCTTTGGATCGATCCAGACCTTCCACAATAAAGTCCACTGTCTTCAGCGCTGCCCCGTAGGTTACGATCGAGTACAGTGGAAGGATCCAGCTGTGAATCACAAATCCGCAGATAATATACAGTACCAGATTATATGCCATCACAAACGTACCCACCGTGATTCCCAGCCGTTTTGCAAAGATGACGGCGAGAACTTCGATGCCGTCCATCGCTCCTCCAAACCGAATCGCCATACCACTTCCGATACCGGAGATCAGCCCGCCAAAAATAGCGCAGAGAAGCAGATCCGATCCGGCAAGTGGCGATACGATACTTACATCCACCGGCAGTACATCTGTGATCAGCCATGCCCCGAAAGAATAGACCACCACCGTGTAAATCGCATAGATGGTAAATACCACACCCTGTTTTCTGAGTCCGTATAAAAACAGAGGAATATTCAATACCATCAAAAAGAAGGACAGTGACAGCCATTCCGGTGTCAGCTGTGACAGCAGGATCGATGTTCCGGAGATTCCGCTGTCATACAGATCCACCGGGGCAATAAACATCGTGACTCCGAAGGCATTCACCATACCTGCAATCGTGAGGAAGAGAAAGTTCTTACATTTCAGCTTTCCAAGTTGTTGTTTCAAAGTCATGCATAAACTCCTTTCATTTTCCGTATGTGCTGTTTCTTCCCATTTTCCTTCGCTTTTCCTTTTTCTTCCCGTTGCCATACCTGATACCGCAGCCAATCTGTTTTCTGCCATTCAGGCAAATCTGTCATCCATTTTTTAGCACAAACTGCTCAACAGCATAAGCAACACCGTCTTCCTCATTCGACTTTGTGATAAACGCTGCCTTTTTCTTCGTCTCTTCATCTGCATTCGCCATCACGACCGGAAGTCCGGCCATCTCAAGCATGTTCCAGTCGTTTGGCGCATCGCCGCATGCCATGATTTCTTCCCTTTTGATACCGAGGATCTTTCCCAGGGCCACCAGCGCGTTCCCTTTTCCAGCCCTGCCGGAAATAATTTCAATATTAAACGGTGTCGCATGGCAGATACTCAGATTCGGAAACATCTGTTGCAGTTCCTTCTCTCTGCAGTCCCGTTCTCTTGTATCGGCAAAGATCAGATGCAACTTTTCCATCCCGATCTTTTCCTCCCGGATCTTCTCTGTCAGATACTTCCGGCGTGTCCGGGTACTTCGGATGTACCGCTCCATCGCAGGACTCATCGATTCATGTTTCACAAAATGATACGTTTCTTCCTCTACATAAATATTACCGGCAAAATATGTTTCCCAGTTGCATGATTCTCCTGCCCACTGTTTCATCACTTCGATCACCTGCAATGCGACCTCCCAGGGAATCAGTTCTTCATATACCGTCTCCCCGGAAGGAATACGGATAATGCGGGCTCCGTTGGAAGTCAGTGCGTATTCCACACCGGGAATCTCCAAAAATGCACCCGGAAGTCCGATTTCCGGTCTTCCGGTGGCCGGAAGCACGATGCAGCCCTGACGGATCGCCTCTTTCAGCACACTTCTGGTATGCGTGCTAATCTCTTTATTGTTATTAAATACCGTTCCGTCCAGATCCAGTCCGACCATGCGAATCTTCGGTTTCATATGTTCTGTCTCCTTTTCTCGGTTGCAACTGTTTTGTCCCCCGACTGTCTGTTGCATAGTTACTTCCCATTCTCTCCACGCACCAGCCATCCGCATGCACCCAGCCCGGAATACTCCATTAGTATCTCCCAGCCACACACTGCCATCTGCCGGATCTGTGCTGAATCCCAAAGTTCATCCGTAGCGATCCCGTCTTCTCCCTGGAAGGCCAAATGGGCGTCCTGCGGATTATCGTTTTCGCTTTCCTGTAAAAGTTCCTGTAAAAAGTACATCGGTGTAGCGTATCGTTTGCTCAACTCCTCATTTCGATAGGTCAGGAAATCCTTCTCGAGCAGGTATTCCCGCTGTCCCTTTTTATCGGTAAAAGAAACCGCTGCCGGCTGAAAATAGGGCTGCGCGATCCGGAAAATCTCCTGCCGTTTCTTACAGTATGCACCGGTTCGTTCATCTCTCGGTGCCCAGCAGCAGAGCACACCAAGAATCAGATGTGCCGTCTGCTTCTGTTCTTCGGACAGTTCCACCGGTCTTCTTTGCATCCTCTTCCCTGTTTTTCCCGAAACCACTTTCGACTTTTCTTTCTGTAACCCGGCTTCTGTCTGCTCCGCTTCACCGGCTGCACCTTCCGAAGTTTTCGCATCTGCCATAGTTTCCAGATCTTTCCCTGTGGATTCTTCTGTCTCCGCTTTCGTAACACTTTCCACATCTTCAATGCTTATTGCACCTGTCTTAGCCTCTTCCTCCGGTTCTTTCTTCAGCAACAGCCATCCCATACCGGAAAATGCTGCCTCTGCCAGTGCAATTTCCCGGTCCAGATTTCTCTCGATCTCACGGATTTTCTCCAGACATCTGCTGTAATCTTCCTGTTTTTTCATGGACAACTGCGGCAGAATCAGCTTTTCCACCTCGGCGGCACGAATCGGACGTTTTCGGTTATCGCCCTCTTTTCTGGATCCGTAGAGAACTTCACTCATACAGGACTGGCTCAGATAAGCATATAAGGCTTCCGGCAGAATCTGCCCCTGATCCGGCACAATACGCAGCACACTACGATCCAGATACAGTGGATCTTCCACCCGATCTACCAGAATCAGCTTTCCATTTCGAAGAAGGATATCTCCCGGGCAGACGCGGTATTTCTCTTCGATCGCCCAGTCTGCACCAGCATTTATCTCCGCTTTTTCTCCTGCATGGAGTCCTGTCAGATAAGTCTTCCGAAAATTCTCCAGACGCACACAGGGGAATTCTCCGTTTGGCTCTTCATTTTTCGGAATACCGGTTCCTACCGGTTCTTTCAGATAGTTGCAAAGTCTCGCCTTTTCTCCGTATCGCAGCTGAGAGGCAAAGATTCTCTGAAATAATACCTGTTCATACTGTTCCATCCGGCTTCGCATCTCTTCTTTTTTCAGCTTGATCTCTTCAAAACGCCGCAGCTTATCCACAATCTCCTGCTGTTTTTCCAGACTGTCCGGCACATAGATTCTGTACTGTCCCAGGGTTTTTCTGCTGATCAGCGCCATCGTGGTCTGATTGGACAGTTTGCGGATCTCTTCCGCATGATACCGGAGTGCATAATATCCGTACAGTGGCAGCACCCGGGTCTCATCAAAGATCAGGGATACGATCTGCTGATTCGTGGCAAGTTCCCGGCCGGCGATTCCTACTTTTCCGACTGTACCGACGATGGAAAATAACACACTGTTTTCCGGTACCAGATTAACCTTTTCTTTTCCCTGTTCGGACAGGTATTCCGCTGTCTCCCGGATATAACCCTGATCCAGATTTTCAATCTTGACCCATGGTGTTCCGGTCTCTGCATAGTATTCCTTCTGCTCCCGCTCCGGCGTTCTTCCGGAGATCAGCCGGGCGAGAGATTCCAGTTTGTACATATTTTTCTTCTTACTCATAGTCCCCCGCCATCTCCATCAGTTCCTGTACTTTCTTCATCGTATCGATTTCCAGATCTGCCAGTTCTTTCAAAAGCTGTGCCGGAGATTCGGTCACAACCGTCTCCTGCTCTTTCCATGGTTTGTATCTTCCCGCAGACAGATTATTGTCATTTTTGGCGATCGTATCCAGACTTGCAAACCAGCAGGATTTTTCTTCCCAATGTGCCGGAACCGGATTTTCCCACTGATTGTGCGCAGCAGCTTCCTTCAACTGATGCTTCCACTGATCTGCCAGTTCTTTCCGGTTCTCCCATGATGTCAGCATTGCCGGAATGTCATCCACCCCGGTACTTTCCTGGCGACGATCCAGGCTGTATCCGAGATTCTGTATCTCATAGAACCATACCGGCTGCTCTTTGTCAATCTCTTCTTCTCTTGTAAAGATCAGAACCGAAGCCTTACTTCCTGTATAGGGTAAAAATGCTCCCGCCGGAAGGGAAATGACTCCCTGGATCTGGTAGTCATTTAACAGATACTGGCGGACTTTCTGCTCTGCATCGTACATAAACAGGGTTCCCTCGTTGACTACCGCGATCACCATTCCCTGCTTTTTCACATGATTCATCAGCATCTGCATGTACTGCAGCTGTGCTTTTCTGGTACTGATCCAGTACCGGTCCTGGTCTTCGATCGGCAGTTCCCCTACCGGTGGATTGGTCACGATCAAATCGTATTCCTCGTAGGTCGGCACTTCCCCTTCCGGTGTGCGCTCCCCGGTTTTATCGATGCGGTCGGCTTCCAGCGGATCTTCCCGACGGATTCCCTCCATACCGCCGCCATGATAAAACTGCAGCATCCGGGCAATCTGCCACTGACTTTTCTCTTCTTCACATCCGTATAGCTGCCACTGTGGATACTGTCTGTGGGCTGCTGCAAGAAAACCGCCGGTTCTTGTCGCCGGATTCCAGACTTTTTCGATATTACGACCATCTGCCAGCCGGATCAGTGCTTCCGTAAGGTTCTCCGGCATCAGAAACAATCCTGTAGTTCCCCAGGCATACATCTGACGAAGCATCTCTTCAAGCAGCGCGCCGAACAGATGTGGCATCCCTTCTTCCCAGTCACAGTGGTCAGCTGTCCAGTCAATGAGTTTACATAATTCTTTCATCCACAGACTGTTTTCTTCCAGTCTTGCAGTTTCCATAAAATGTCCCTGCTCCACCATGGAAGAACAGTACTGTACCTGATACTGCAGCTGCCAGCTGCGCTGACCATCCTCCACTTCTTCCTCTCCCGGTATCCATTCCATTGGAAATCCGGCAAACGGAAAGCTCTCCTGCAGGCTGACCCTCTTCTGTGATTCGATAAACAGGCGGACATACATCAGATATCCCAGCTGCTCCACCAGACGCAGCGGCTTTTTTTCCTGCTCCGCTTTCAGTGTTTTTAAAAGTTCCTGTATTTTTTCTCTTACTTCTGTTTTGGTTGTGTTTTTTTCCATACTATACTCCTGTTTTCCACATACCGGTTGGAAATCGTGATTTTTTCCACCGTCCACTCCTGGTTTTCCACTCCGTCTTCTATCGTAAGCACTGCCAATGTCAAAGGTGCGCCGAACCGCGGTCTGCCGCAACTTCCCGGATTCAGCCAGAGTCTTCCGTCGATTTCTTCCACGGTAAACTTATGACTGTGCCCGAAGACAACCACCTGTACACCGTCCAGGTCCCAGGAAACATCTTTTCTGTCATGCACCATGAAAAAGGAAACACCAGCCTGACAAAACCGTTGTGTTTTCGCGATACGCGCCGCCCATCCCCGGTCGTTATTTCCACGTACCAGATAAAAAGGGGCATTTGGTTTCAGATGCATCCAGAGCTGGTCCAGTGTCTGACTGTTATCCACATCTCCGGCATGCAGGACCACATCGCAGGAAGCGATCAGCTCCAGAACCGGTGGATGTAATTTTCCATGAGTGTCCGATATGATCCCGATTTTCATTCTTCCATCCTCCTGTCTCCTATACCACTGAAAATTTCCTTATTGATCCTTAACAAATACTATCAAGTATATCGATTTTCTACTCTACACCCATCTTTTTGCAGATATCGTTCAGGCAACAGCGATCACAATACGGTTTGGTTCTTGCCGTGCAGATCTCTCTTCCATGCATCACCAGCCGATGACAGAAATCGCTTCCCTCTTCCGGTGGAACCAGCTTCCACAGTTCCATCTCTACTTTCTTCGGTTCCTTGATTCCGTCCACCAGACCCATCCTGTTGGTCAGGCGAATGCAGTGGGTGTCGGTCACGATCGCCGGTTTTCCAAAGACATCCCCCATAATGAGGTTCGCACTCTTTCTTCCCACACCCGGAAGTTTTAACAGCGCATTGAAATCATCCGGTACTTTCCCGTCATATTCATCCCGCAGCATCTTCATACAGGCACTGATGTCCCGCGCCTTGCTTTTTCCAAGTCCGCAGGGACGGACAATCGCCTCGATATCTTCCACATCTGCTGCCGCCAGAGCTTCCACACTGGGATATTTTTCAAACAGTCCCTCCACGACCACATTCACCCTGGCATCGGTACACTGCGCTGCCAGCCGCACGCTTACCAGCAGTTTCCACGCCTGGTCATAATCCAGGGTGCACGCCGCATCGGGATATTCTTTCTTCAACCGCTCTATAATCTCCAGGGTTCTCTGTTTTTTTGTCATTTTCTCCCTCCTGAAAATTTATCTTTTTGTAACTGCTTCATAGCTTCACTCTTTTCCACTCACCATACAGTTACACCTGTTTTAATCATTTTTCTGCGGATTCCTTCCTATTTTCCCGCTGAATAGTTCTATTTTAACATACTTTGCCCCCTCTGAAATCCCCAGATTCTATTTTTTCTCATCAACTTTCTTTTTAACTGTCAAAATGCGTTTTCCTCTACCATTCTTCTCATTGCTTTTGTTCATCTTATCTCTTTACATTTTGGATTCTCAGGCAGTATAATAAACTGCACTTGTAATAAAAATCGGATTACCAAACAGTTACAGAAAACATTTATACGGAGAATCAACATGAGTACAAATAAGAAAGCATTATTTTTTGATATCGACGGAACCATCTTAAGTGAAGTCACCGGTAAGATCCCCGAATCTGCCTCTGCTGCCCTGCAAAAAGCCCATGATCTCGGACATCTTTTATTTATCAACACCGGACGGACCATCTGCTGTCTGCCGCCGATGATCTGCCGGCTGCCGTTCAGCGGTTATCTGTGTGGCTGCGGAAGCTATATTGTATACAACGATGAGGTTCTCACCTCCACGCAGATCCCGAAGGAGCGTCAGGCAGAGATCATCCGGCAGGTAAAAGCGGCAAATGCAGGACTGCTTCTCGAGGGAAAAGAGGACTGCTACCGTTCTTCCCATATTACCCGGTTTGCAAAGCTGGAGGGAACCTGCCGTTATCTCGCCACACTGGGACTGACCAAAGAACACTATATCGAGAGCGGACTTTGCGACTTTGACAAATTCGTCATCTACACCGATGAGCAGACCGATACCGACACCCTGTTCCCTGCACTGGCAAAAGATATGGATCTGATCGACCGGCTGGGCGGTATCTATGAAGTTGTGCCGAAAGGATATTCCAAAGGAACTGCCATTGATTTTATCCTGAAACACTTCGGACTGGGACTGGATGATGCTTATGTCTTCGGTGACAGCAGTAATGACCTTGCCATGTTTACTTATGGTAAACACACCGTGGCTCTGGGGCATCACGACCCTGTGCTCGATCCGTATACGGAGTATGTCACAGATACTGTGGAAAATGACGGACTGATGAAATCAATGGCTCATTACGGACTGATTTGATTCACCCCCCTTCTGGCTCGTTGCCCTCCCCGTTCACTATTGCGGCAGTCGTCAAGGTCTTGTGCAAGCCCGGACTTTGCCTCATTACCCGCGTATATACCAAAATCCGCCCGACAGATTTTCTCTGTCAGACGGATTTTTGCTTTTATTTATGCATTTTTAATGCTCTTAATCTTATATTTTCTCGGGTATTCCTCGGTGAACGGGTTCTGTTCCTCGCGGTCTTCCACTTCCAGATACGGTCTGTGGTGTCCCACATAACGGTATGCCGGACGGATGATCTTACCGGCGTTGACCAGTTCCTCCAGACGGTGTGCGGACCATCCTGCCATACGGGAGATCGCAAAGATCGGGGTGAACAGCTCTCTCGGGATGCCAAGCATCGTGTAAACGAATCCACTGTAAAAATCGACATTTGCACATACCGGTTTGAATAGTTTTCTCTTGTGCATGATCAGTTCACCTGCAATCTCTTCCACTTTCTCATACAGGGCAAATTCTCTGGTCTTTCCTTTTTCTTCTGCCAGGAATTTTGCATAACGTTTCAGGATCACTTCACGCGGGTCGCTCAGTGTATATACCGCATGTCCCATACCATAGATCAGGCCTGCATGGTCAAAGACCTTCTTATCCAGAATATCATTCAGATAATCTCTCAGAGATTCTTCATTTTCCCAGTCCGGGCAGTTTTCCATGATATTTTCAAACATGTCCTGAACTTTCAGATTAGCACCACCGTGTTTCGGTCCTTTCAGGGAACCGATAGATGCCGCTACAGCAGAATAGGTATCCGTTCCGGAAGATGTTACCACATGATTGGTAAATGTGGAGTTGTTACCACCACCATGCTCTGCGTGAAGAACCAGTGCAATGTCCAGAACTTTTGCTTCCAGTTCGGTAAACTGACCGTCTTCACGAAGCATATACAGGATATTCTCGGAAAAGCTGTACTCTTTCTTCGGGTTTTTGATCAACAGGTTTTCATCCTGACGGAAATGCCGGTAGGAATGATAAGAATATACAGCGATCAGCGGCATTTTTGCAATCAGCTGCATGGACTGGCGCAGGGCATTTTCCACGCTGGTGTTATCCGGATTATCATCGTAGGTGTACAGAGTCAGCACACATCGCTGCATGGCATTCATGATATTTTCGTTGGATGCTTTCATGACAACATCACGGATAAAACGGTTGTTCAGATTCATCATATCCGACAGCAGATCATTAAACATCGCTGACTGTCTTGCGTTCGGGATACGTCCGAACAGCAGTGTATAGATGACTTCCTCGAAGCCTTTTTTTCTTTTCTCCAGGCTCGCCACCATATCCGCTACGTTATATCCCTGGAAAAATAACTGTCCGTCTGCTGGGATCTTTCTTCCGTCTTCATACGTATAACCGACAACGTCCGAGATCTCTGTCAGACCGGTCAGTACACCTTTTCCGCTGGAGTCACGCAAACCTCTTTTTACATCATATTCCTGATACAGGTTCTGATCGATCCGGCCGGATGCCAGACAGTACTGTAACAGTTCGCTAAACTCTCGTTTATGTTCTTCTTCTATGTTCAGAAATTCTTCTGCTCCCATGGGAATTCCTCCTTGTTTCTCTCTATTTTTCCTGCTCTTACAGATTCTCAGCGATTGCTTTGATAAATCCTTCACTGTTTAATACGGTCGGATTTTCCATGGTTGTGATCAGAGCCAGGTCTTTTGTCATCTTTCCTTCTTCGATGGTGCGAATGGTCGCTTCTTCCAGACGATCTGCAAAATCCATCAGTTCTTTGTTGCCATCCAGTTCTCCACGTTTTCTCAGGGCACCGCTCCATGCAAAGATGGTTGCCACGGAGTTTGT
>ENA-OQHI01001380-OQHI01001380.1-human-gut-metagenome-genome-assembly--contig:-NODE-1380-length-11651-cov-16.140833_pt1 | contig 11651 bp, 8 predicted proteins | sample MGYA00242561_ERZ504713 | MGnify/ENA primary metagenome ERZ504713 (study PRJEB26092, sample SAMD00036217) | human gut metagenome | host: Homo sapiens | study: EMG produced TPA metagenomics assembly of... | reverse complement strand
GGCGGCCTTCAGCCTCTGCTTTTTTCAAGTTTTTCCAACCTTCGGCACACCTTATTATATATTATCTTATTCAAAAGAACCCATGCGAAGCATGTTTACTTCCATTTCTGTCAGATAACGCCAGTCTCCACGACGCAGACCTTTCTTGGTCAGTCCGGCAAAATAAACACGATCCAGCTTAATTACCCGATAGCCCAGTGACTCAAAAATACGACGGACAATTCGGTTTTTACCAGAATGGATCTCAATACCTACCTGTGACTTGTCTGTATCCGAAGCATAGCTGACTGCATCTGCATGAATTTCTCCGTCATCCAGAGTAATGCCCTGTACGATCTGATCCAAATCAGCCTTCGTTACATTTTTATCACAATATACATGGTAAATCTTCTTCTTCAGGAACTTCGGATGAGTCAGCTTAGAAGCCAGATCACCGTCATTGGTAAGCAACAGCACACCAGTTGTGTTCCGGTCCAGACGACCTACCGGATAAATACGTTCCTTGCAGGCACCTTTTACAAAGTCCATCACGGTTTTACGTTCCTGAGGATCATCAGAAGTAGTCACACAATCTTTCGGCTTATTCAGCAATACGTAAACTTTACGTTCGATATTTACCGGCTGATCGTGGAACTTGACTTCATCCGTACGTTTCACCTTTGTTCCCAGTTCGGTAACCACCTCACCATTAACGGAAACTACGCCTGCTGTGATAAATTCATCAGCCTCACGACGAGAACATACACCTGCATTGGCCAGGAACTTGTTCAGACGGATCGGTTCATTCGGATCGGTCAGGATATCCTTGTACTCGATCTGCTTCTTCATGCTATACTTCGCATTCGGATTGTATCCTGCGGTACGCGGGCTCCACGCTCGTGGGCGTAGCGTGCGCCTTCCTCGAAATCCTCGAGGCTCAGGTTTTTCGGCGCGCTGCGCATGCCGAACGCCTTGCCGCCGCAGTAGACGGCGTCCGCACCGTAATCGACCGCGGTTTTCAGTCCCCTCAAATTGCCTGCGGGGGCCAACACTTCTGGCTTGTTTCTTCTTTGCACGGATGTTCCTCTTACTCGTAAAAGACCATCAGATATTGTCGTAGATTCACGGGACAGGCAAAGCCCGTCCAGCCGTTACGCAAGCTCGGGCTACGCCAGCTCGCGTGCGACGGCGGCGAGTACGTCCACGGCGTCGGCGAACTCTTCCGGCGTGGTGTAGGAGTAGCTCAGGCGCAGGGAGTTGTCGGCGGCGAAATCGTAGATGTCGCCGGGGTTGAGCAGCACGCCACGTTCGGCGGCCAGCTGGAACAGGCGGTTCATGCGTATCGGCCGGTCGAAGGTCATCCAAATGTAGAAGCCGCCGGACGGCACGTTCCAGTGGGCGAGCCCGTCCATTTTCTCCTGCAGCGTAACGAGCGCGCGGTCGCGGCGGTGCCGCAGCTCCCGTTTCAGGCCGGCCACGTATTCGTCGTACATGCCGTTCGTGAGGAATCGCGCGAACGTCCACTGGCTCAGCACGCTCGCACCGTAGTCCATCTGCATTTTCACGTCGGCGAGCCGCTGCACGATCGGTTCGGCGGCGACCAGCCATCCGATGCGCAAGCCGGGAGCCAGCGACTTGGACGCGCTGCCGAGCGTGATGACCATGCCGGTCTCATCGAGGGCCTTCAGCGACGGCAGCGGGGCATCATCCTCGAAATACAGGTCGCGGTAGGCGCCGTCCTCGATGATCGGCAGTCGGCTGTCCACGGAAAGCTCGACCAGTTCATGCCGGCGTTTGTCGCTCATGGTGACGCCTGTCGGATTGTGATTGGTCGGAATCGTGTACAGGATCGCATTGCCTTTGCGGTTGCGCGCGTTGAGCGGCGCCGGACGGCCGGCGTCAAGCTCCCCTTCCGCCAGCAGGCCGCGCAATGCCTGCACGTTGAGGCCGTCGTCGTCCATCGGCACGCCTTCCAGATGCATGCCGGCCGACTGGAACACCTGCAGCGACTTGATGTAGCTCGGCGATTCCGCGTATACGGTGGTGCCGGCCGGCAGCAGGCTCACCGAAATCATCTGCAGCGCCTGCAACGCGCCGGATGTGACCAGCACCTGGCTTGCCGTGCAGTCGACGCCGGTGGCGCGCATGTGCGCCGCGATGGCCTCGCGCAGTTCGGGCAGGCCTTCGGGCGGCGGGTAGCCGAGCGTTTCGATCTCGTCCGCGGCCTCGCCGAGCACCTGCCGCCACATGGCTTTCGGAAAGAGCCGCGGGTCGAGCTCGCCGGTGCCGATGCGCGTCATGTTCGGCGTGAACTCGTACCGGTTGATGGCTTGGATGGTGTCGTTGTTGGCTTTGAAGAAGCCGGAATCCACGTAATCGGCCCAGTCGGGCGCGCCCGGCAGCATCAGCGACCACGTGTTGCTGACGATTCGCGTGCCCGCTCCATGCTGCCCTTCGACGATGCCGTAGTCGGACAGCTCGTTGATGGCTGCGATGACGGTGGACCGGTTCACGCCGAACCATTCGGCGAGCGCGCGTTGCGACGGCAGACGCGAGCCAATCGGCCAGTTGCCGCTGTGCACCTGTTCGCACATGTATCCGACGATTTGTTCGGTGACGGGTTCACCGGTGGTACGGTCCGGTTTCCAATCGATGTTCAGCGGCGCGATGCGTGCCATGACGCTCCTTCACATTGGTGGTGTCGGTATGGTTCGGCGTTTTCCGTGGTCGGCGCATCTGCTTTCTGACAGTGGACCGTCCTGCGATTGGCTGAGCCAAACCTCAGCTTTTGGCTGGTTGCCTATTGTAGCAACACCTATACAATATGACACTGGTTACGTTGTTTTTCGCAGAATAGAGGTTTTTCCTGCGATTACAAAATGAGCGATTTGGTTGGTTTTGGCTGGGTTGATTACAACCAACCAAATATGTTTGGATGGATAAGAGGCGAGTATGGGATTCTTTTTCCAAGGGCTGACGTTGGGATTGGCGTATGTCGCGCCGATCGGTATGCAGAATCTGTTCGTCATCGATTCGGCGCTGACCAAGCCGCGCCGCCGCGCGCTGCTGACCGCGCTGATCGTACTGTTCTTCGACGTGTCGTTGTCGCTGTCCTGCTTTTTCGGCATCGGCAAGCTCATGCAGGACCACGCATGGCTGAAGCTGGCCATTCTGGCGATCGGCGGCTTGGTGGTCATCCGTATCGGCGCGGGTCTGCTGTTTCCCGGCAAGGGTGGCGATGATGGCGCCGCGCAAACGCCGCAGTCGCAGACCTCGCAATCGCAGGGCCTTGCGCAACGCGTCACTTCGAAATTCGGCGGCGACAGCGAGCTGCTGCACACCATCGTCACCGCCGGTGTGGTGACGTGGTGCAATCCGCAGGCCATCATCGACGGCACGCTGATGCTCGGCGCGTTCAGCGCGACGCTTACCGTCGGTCAGTCCACGCCGTTCATCACCGGCGTGGAAACCGCGTCGGCACTGTGGTTCTTCGGCATCACCCTGCTGGTGTCGCTGTTCAGCCACAAGTTCAGCCCGCGAATCGTCACCGCGATGAACCGCGTGTGTGGCGCGGTGGTGGTGCTGTACGGCGTCAAACTACTAGCTGATTTCGTGATGGCCGTGCTGTAATCCCCGATAGCCGTCCGGTTCCGCAAAAACGTATGCCCGTCCGTGTTTTGCTGCCCGAGCTGAGTGGTTGGGTTAACAAAATGCGGACGGGCAGTGCTTTTTCAGCCGAGGAAGGCGAGCTCCTCGTCAGTGAGTTCGAGCTCGTCGGCCTTCAGGGAGTCGAGGATGGTTTCGGGACGGTGTGCGCCCGGAATCACGAACATGTGGTCGCCCTTGGCCAGCTCCCAAGCCAGCACCACGCGCTGGTAGCTCACGCCATGCTTGGCGGCCACTTCGCGGAACGGGTCGAACAGATGCTCGTCGTACGGGTGGCGGTAGCCGCCGAGCGGACTCCAGCACACGAAGGCGAGACCTTCCTTCGCGCAGTATTCCAACGTGTCCTGGGTTTCCAGATGGATCGGCGAATACTGGTTCTGCACGGCAACGAGCTTGTCGCCGAGAATCTCCTGTGCGATTTTGAGCTGTTCGATGCTCACGTTGGACACACCCGCCCACTGGGCAACGCCCTGGTCGAGCAGCGCCTTGATACCTTCGCAGGACTCGTTGTACGGCACTTCCGGATCGTGGCGATGCAGGTAGAGCAGGTCGATCGAGTCGACGCCGAGCGCCTGCGCGGACTGCTTGCCGTATTCGATGAGGTGTTCCGGCTTGCCGTCGCGCGGCCAGATCGGCTTGTCGCCATCCCACGCGCGGCGCAGACCGACCTTGGTGGCCACGGTGACTTCCTCACGCGGCCCCTTCCATGTGTCCAGCGCTTCGCGGACCAGCTTTTCGCCGGTCTGTTCCTCTTCGCCCGGCGTGTAGTAGGCCCATGCCGTGTCGATGTGGCGGCAGCCGGCGTCAAGCGAGGCGTGCAGGGTTTCGATGCCGACGTCGTGGCCCCGGTTGTTTTCAATGGTTAGCGGCATCTCGCCGTGGCCGATGGCGGTGGTGTGGAACGGTCCGAGATTACGGAACAACGTCATGTCTTCTCCTTCGAAAGTGGTGTCTTCCGGCAGACGCGAGCCGGTTGGAGCCGGGTCGGAACCAAGTCGGACGGCATCTCGTTCAGGTTCTGCCAATGGAAAAGCCTACCAATCGCCATGGGCGAAAGGTAGGCTTTTCAAGCCGGACCGGGCGTGGGCAAACACAATGCCGACAATCGCAATGTCATAGGGCGTCACGTTGTCCGACGGCGGGCGGCATGTCGTGGATCAGCGGCCACCGCCGCCTCCACCGCCGCCGCCTCCGCCACCGCCGCCGAAGCCGCCACCGGAGAAGGATCCGCCAGATCCACCGGATGACGATGGAGCCGCAGCGGAAATCGTGGAACTGACCGAATCGAAACCGGAACTCAGCTGCGAACCGATATCGCCAATGCCGCCCATGAACTGCGATCCGCCAAACGCACCGGTCGACATGCCTCCCATAGTGGACATACCATTCCACGCGTGGGAGCGATACGTCCAATAGCCGAGGGAATCGTACCCATACGCGTCAAGCCATTGCGGATCGTTGACTTCGGGGTACGCCTTGGCGAATTCCCTTGCCACCTTGTCGGAAATGCCGAAGGCGGCCGCATAGACCATATACCAGTTCCACATCACCAAATCGAGCGCACCACGGTCGGAGAAATTGGAGAAATCCTCCATATACCGTTTGAGTCCCAAGCATTCTCCGGCATAGGTCTGTCCGGATTCGGTGAGGCCTTCCTTGCGTCCGGTAGCTAAACAGAACGTGCCGACGCATGCGAACGCGCCGCCGAAGCACAACGCCACCGCGATATTGCTTCCAATATTGACCAGCATTCCAATCACGCCAAAGACCATGGCGAAGATGGTGGGCGCTATCCAACGTCCGCTGACATCCCTGACCGCGTTCAATTGCAGGAATTCAATATCGCAGGCATTGGTGAAATGGTTCATCTCCTGATAGCCGTTCTCCCAGCTGGAGCAAGCCTCCTTCATCTGGTTAAAGTCGAATACCGGCGAACCCACGCGTGCGGAAATACGAATCAGCAGTTGCAGGCAGGCTTCCTCGGAGCGACTCAGACCAAGGGTTTCCCGATGGGATAGCGCCTGAGGCAGAATCACCAACGTACTAGTACTTGACGCGGCAGAGGCACGGGATGGATCGGAGGAAATCATGCGCGCCATATCGGCCGCGTTCGCCCTGCTCAGGTCGATGCCACGATACATGTCGGCAGGTCCCGGATATACGGCGAGCGCTTTCTTGACCACCAATGCCAGCACCGTCGCCGTCATGGCACGCGAGGACTGTTCACCCTTGGAATCGTCCACCACATCGATCAGATGCGCGGCGCTGGCTGGGCTGACTTGCGGCGACTCACGCCAGTATTCGATGCCGCCGTGGTAGGTGGCTTCACGGTTCGAAGAGACCACGCCACGAATCGCCAGTACGCAGCACAGTCCGCCCAAAATCAGACATACCAGCCAACCTGCGACCGTAAGCTGGGCTTTGTGCCGCTGGCCGTCACGCCATTGCTGCTCCTTGTTTGCTTCCGTGGATTTCAATTCGTCCAGATAGTCGCCGGAACGCACACGTTCGACGCCACTTGCCCCGGCATTGTCGAATGCGGCGACGAGGTCGACGTACTGGTTCGTGCGCAGGTCACTGACGGTGAAATGCAACGTGCCGTCCGTGTCGCGAGACGTTTGAGATGTGGCCTCAGTGTGCAGCCATGCCCACGAATCGTCGGAACCTATGCCTTTGGGGAAGCGCACGGTGCCGGTGACTTTGCCAGCCGGCACCTGGTTGTCTTCGGGGAACATCTCCCACATGAGATTCGTCACGTCACTATGCTGCGTGCCCATGTTATGAAACGTCATGGTCACGTCGAATTTGAGACTGCTCTGTTTGACGGTGGCGGGAATGTTCCAGCCGATTTCGATTTGTTTGTCATTGTCCGAACCGTTGGGGTCAAGCCCGCCGGTGGCAGAGTCGAATGGTTCCGGATAGTTGGAGCCGATTGTGGTGTCGGCGATGTACCAATGTCCGGCATATTCCGATTCCCATTCACTGTCGGATACATCGCTCGGCAACTGCGGTGCGATCTGCGTGTATTGCTCGCCGGTGGACGCGTTCGTCACGGAGATGTCGGTGATGTTCGTCAGATCCTGGTTGCGCAGTTTGAACGTCAGATACAGTTGCTTCCACGGTTTCGTGTCGCCGTCATCATTCTCGCGTCTCTTCAGCTGGTAGTCCAGATGTTCCGTGAAACGGATGTCGCCGTTGCTTTGCAGCTGCGCGTCAAAATCGACGGAACGGTAGCTTAGATCGGCTTCGTCGCCGGAGACGAAGAACAGCAGGAGCGCTACAACGAGCACCGCAACAAATGCGGCACCCGCCGCGAGCAGTCCTCCACGGACACGTTTCGCATCCATATACCATCACCCTTTCTTCCTGCGTATACCGTGTGCCACTCGTATATGCGTATCGCACATGTCAGCGTCCTCCGAACGAACCGCCGCCGGAACCACCGCCACCGCCGTCGAAACCGCCACCGGAGAAGGAACCGCCGGAACCACCGCCACCGAAACCCGAGCCACCGGAGGACGGTGCCGCCATGGAAATCGTGTTGCGCACGTCGGCGAAACTGGAGCTGAGCTGCGCGCCGAAATCGCCATAATTCGCACTGAACACCGACGCGGCGGCAACACTTGCACCCACCGCAGCGCCAGTGGACGCGCCCATAACGCTGCTGGAATGCAACGGCATGTACATGTACGACGAAGCGGCATGCTCATCCAGCCACTGAGGATCGGCCACTTCCGGATATGCTTTGGTCAGCTGCGCCATCACCTTGTCGGAAATGCCGAATGCGGTGGCATACACCATATATCGGCCCCACAATGTCATATCAAGCACGCCACGGTCACTGAAATCACTGAAATCAAGCAGATAGCGCTTCAGCCCAGCCACTTGGCCACCATATTTCTGACCATTGTCGGTCAATGCATGATATTTGCCATACACCAACGCGAATGCGCAGGCCAGCACGACAGGCACACAGATGCTCATCGTCACTGCGATCTCACCTCTCTCCGCGTACTGCACGCCCTTATAGAACGCGAAAACAAGACCAAGAATGCCGACCAGATTATTCAGGAATCCCCTCGATGAATCAACGGCGCGCAGATTGTCGAATTCCGTGGAGCAGGCGGTATCGAAATCCTGTAGCAACTTGTAGCCCTTTTTGTAGTGTTTGAACGCCTTGTTCATCTGTTTGAGATCGAATACCTGCGTATCCCTCAACCGGGAAGACGCTTTGAGCAGGATGTCAAGCGCCGCATGTTCGGATGAGCTCAGCAGCAGCGAACCGATGTCATTGCGCGCCACCGGCATGATGACGATGGTGCTGGTCTTCTTCATCTTGCGTGCGGTTGCGGCGTCGGAGCCGAGCCTGCCCGCCACTGATGCCGCGTTGGTCGTGGTCAGGTCGATGCCGTCATACAGTTTCGCCGGTCCGGGATAGATGGCGATTGCCCCTTTTGACGCGAGCGACATCACAGTGGAGGACATTTGCCGATTGACTAGTTTGTCGCCGTTTTTTATTTTGCCTGAACCGAGAATCGAAGATGACGCGCTCATGACATCATTCATCCGTGCCGCGGCGGCCGGACTCATGTAGGGCAAATCGCGGTAATATTCGACATCGCCTTTGTATTGCGACTTACGGAAGCTGGTGATACCGAGGTACAGCGATCCCATAATGAACGCCAGGCCGATCAGGGCCGAAACAGCCCAACCGGTCACTCGCTTGACCGCTTGATCATGCTGCTTATCGCGCCATTCCTCCTCTTTCTGAGTTTCGCTATCGATGAGCTCTTGCTTGTGGTTGCCGCTTATCTTGCGTTCCACACCTTGCGATTTCGAGACATCGAACATGGCCACGACGTCCAGATAGTCGCCTGCACGCACGTCATCGGCCGAGAAGAGCAGCGACCCGTTCTTGCCGCGTTTCGCGGTGGACGTGTTCTTGGTATGCAACCATGCCCAAGAATTCTTCTTGGTGACGCCGTCTGGGAACGTGACCTTGCCGGTCACCTTGCCAATCGGAATCTGGTTTGTCGTGCCGAATGGCTCCCATTGGAAAGAGACGACGTCGTCATAGGCGGTGCTTACGCCATGCATGGTCATGGACACATCGAATTTGAGGCTGTCAGCGGACGCAGTTTCCGGAATGTTCCAGCCGATTTCCAAAGTCTTATCGGATGAGGAGTCAGCTTTCAAACCATCTGTTTCAGGATTGAACGGTTGGGGATCTCTGAGTACGCTGACATCCGCGATATACCACTGACCTGCGTGTTCAGCGTTCCAATCGGTGACATCATTGGGATTCACAAATCTACCTTGGATGTACGTTTCGTTGTTGGTGACATCCTTCACGCTGATATCACTGATATTCGTCAGATTATTGGCTTTTAGCGTGTACTGCTGGTACATCTGTTTCCAATCAAAGCCACGGTCATTCAGCTTCATATCAATATGCTGCGTGATTTTGAGGTCGCCATTCTTAAGCACCATAACATCGTAATCGAGCGTACGATAGCTCAAATCTGGTTCGACGTCGGACGTCAAATTCACATCCAGAAAAGTGACGCCCAACAGCAGCGCGGCCGCGACCACCGCAGACAGCATACCGATCAGCGCACGTCTGATATTCATAAGTTCTCTCTTGACCCTCTATGCAGGCAGTCCGCGAGAAGCCGACATACCGTATAGACAAAAAGGGAGTACCGGCGAAGTATCCACCCCGTCAGCGCTCCCCTTCTTTTGTATGGAAATGCTGTATGGAAACGCTCAGAACTTGACCTGCGGAGCCTGACGGTCCGCTTCGTCGACCTGGAAGTACGCCGCCTGCTCGAAGTGGAACAGTCCGGCGATGATGTTGGTCGGCACGACCTCGATCTTGGTGTTGTACTTCTGCACCACATCGTTATAGAACTGGCGGGCGTAGGCGATTTTCTCCTCGAGCGCCTTGAGCTGGGCCTGCAGGTCCAAGAAGTTCTGGTTGGCCTGCAGCTGCGGATACGCTTCGGCCACGGCCTGGAGGTTCATGATCGCGCGGCTCAGCTGGTTTTCGGCTTGGATGCGCTGTGCCACATCACCGGACTGCGCCGCCTGGAGTGCGCTGGCGCGGGCCTGGGTCACCTGTGTGAACACCTGCGATTCATGGGCAGCGTACCCCTTGACGGTCTCCACGAGATTCGGGATGAGGTCGGCGCGCTGCTTGAGCTGCACGTCGATCTGCGCCCAGCCGTTTTTGACGCGGTTGCGCAATGTGACCAGACCGTTGTAGGCGGACACTCCCCACAGCACTATCAGGACGATGACAATGAGTGCAATAATGCCGAATATCATGTGAAAATCCTTGCTTCTTTGCTTGTTTATTTGTCTAATTTTCGCATGAGGGCTACACATTTCGTTGTATTGTCGGTTTTTCCATGCACCCGTAAATCGATTGATGCCAATATTCGCACAGCATGTCGAACGTACGAAAAACCCACCCCTTACGGAGTGGGTTTTTCGTTAGATTACCTATCGGCTTCGCTGCGAAGGATCCGTGAGAAGACGTCAGTCTTCGAATGCTGAGCCGTCAAGCGAGAAGCCCAGTGGGCTTCTCGTAGGTGAAGTGAGCAGCTTCGCTGCGAAGGATCCGTGAGAAGACGTCAGTCTTCGAACGGATCAAAGTCGCGGCGCACGCGGCGACGCGGACGCTCGGAGCGCTCTTCGCGATCGGCACGGTACTCGTCGTAGTTCTCGTCGGCGGCGTAACGCGGGTTGCGGTCGTCACGACGGCTACCACGGCGACGGTCGGAACGGCGGTCATCGCGATCGTAGTCACGGTCATCGCGATCGGAACGACGGCGACGCGGACGATCATCATAATCACGATCATCGCGATCGGAACGGGACGAACGGCGGTCGTCACGATCGTAGTCGCGATCGTCACGGTCGGAACGACGGCGACGCGGACGATCATCATAATCACGATCGTCATCGCGATCGGAACGACGGCGACGCGGACGATCATCATAATCACGATCATCGCGATCGTCGGAACGACGGCGGTCGTCACGACGGCCACGGCCGCCACGGCGGTCATCGCGATCGCCACGGTCACGACGCGGAGCGGAGGATTCCTGATCCTCGAAGCCCGGGATGGCCAGCGAGATCTTGCCGCGATCGTCAACACCCTGCACGACCACCTCAACGGTGTCGCCTTCCTTGAGCACGTCTTCGACGGCGTCGATGCGCTCGCCGTTGGCGAGGTTGCGGATCTGGGAGATGTGCAGCAGACCGTCGGTGCCCGGGGTCAGGTTCACGAAGGCGCCGAAGGAGGTGGTCTTCACGACCTTGCCGTTGTAGGTCTCGCCGGCTTCCGGCACGTGCGGGTTGGCGATCTGGTCGATGATCTCCTTGGCCTTCTCGGCGGCCTCGCCGCCTTCGGAGGAGATGTACACGGTGCCGTCATCCTCGATGGCGATTTCGGCGCCGGTGTCTTCCTGGATCTGGTTGATCATCTTGCCCTTCGGTCCGATGACCTCGCCGATCTTGTCCACCGGAACGGTGGTGGTGATGATGCGCGGCGCGTACGGGCTCATCTCGGCCGGGCCGTCGATGCACTCGTTGATGACTTCGAGGATGGTGGTGCGGGCTTCCTTGGCCTGCTGCAGAGCGGACGCCAGGATGTCGGCCGGAATGCCGTCGAGCTTGGTGTCGAGCTGCAGGGCGGTGATGAATTCGGAGGTGCCGGCCACCTTGAAGTCCATGTCGCCGAAGGCGTCTTCGGCGCCGAGGATGTCGGTGAGCGTCTTGTAGATGTGCTGGCCGTCGACGTCGCCGGACACGAGGCCCATGGCGATGCCTGCGACCGGAGCCTTCAGCGGAACGCCAGCGGCGAGCAGGGACAGCGTGGAGGCGCAGACGGAACCCATGGAGGTGGAACCGTTGGAGCCGATTGCCTCGGAGACCTGACGGATGGCGTACGGGAACTCCTCACGGCTCGGCAGCACCGGCACGAGGGCCTTCTCGGCGAG
>ENA-OQHI01001364-OQHI01001364.1-human-gut-metagenome-genome-assembly--contig:-NODE-1364-length-11729-cov-3.696876_pt1 | contig 11729 bp, 8 predicted proteins | sample MGYA00242561_ERZ504713 | MGnify/ENA primary metagenome ERZ504713 (study PRJEB26092, sample SAMD00036217) | human gut metagenome | host: Homo sapiens | study: EMG produced TPA metagenomics assembly of... | reverse complement strand
TCAAATAAATTCGTTATTAAGACAAAGAAACTTGAAGGCGATGAATTTGATGCATTTGAAAAATTATTAATTGAAAAATTTGGTGCCGTAGACAGCAAGGATAATTTCCAGAACACTATGATTTCTGCAACAGTAAGTAAAGAAATGAGAAGTGATGCTGTATGGGCAACAATCATTGCAACAATATGTATGTTAATCTATATTTGGATTAGATTTAAGGACATTAAGTTTGCTTCAGCAGCTGTAATTGCATTAATTCATGACGTACTTGTTGTTATTGGATTCTATGCAGTATCAAGAGTAGCAGTAGGAACAACATTTATTGCATGTCTTCTTACAATTGTAGGTTATTCTATCAATGCTACAATCGTTATTTTTGACCGTATACGTGAGAACCTTCACAGTGGTTCCAGAGAAAAACTGGCAGAAATTGTAAACACAAGTATCACTCAGACTCTTACAAGAAGTATTTATACCTCTTTTACAACTTTTGTTATGGTAGCTGTTCTTTATATCATGGGTGTTTCTTCTATCCGTGAATTTGCAGCACCTCTGATGGTTGGTGTTCTTGTCGGTGCATATTCTTCTGTATGTATTACAGGTGCGTTGTGGTATGTGATGAAAAAGAAATTTGCAGGAAAAGGACAGCCGGCAATTGCTGCAGCTTCCGCATCTGCAAAGTCCTCTTCAAAGCCGAAGAAAGCACGTGATGTATCACAGAAAGATCCGACTCAGCCAAAGAAGAAAAACAGAAAAAGAGTAGCTGAACGGCTGGCTGCCGAAGAAGCAGCTAAAAAACAGCAGAATGATGATGCTGAATAAAACAATAATTGTCTGAAAAACAGGCAGACAGAAATATCCCGGGGTAAAACTCCGGGATATTTTTATGAGGAGAGAAAATATATGGAGAAATGGGTAATAGCAGCAAAAAGAGCAGATTTTAACCAGATCGGTCAACAGTTTCATATTGATCCGGTGATTGCGAGACTGATCAGGAACAGAGATGTGATCGGAGAAGATAAGATAAGAGAGTATCTGTCAGGAACAGTACAAGAGCTTCCTTCTCCCTGGCTGATGAAGGATATGGAAAAAGCTGTAGATATCCTGGAGAAAAAAATATCGCAGAAAGCAAAAGTCCGTATTATTGGTGATTATGATATTGATGGTGTGACCTCTACATACATTTTAATGAAAGGCCTTGCGAGGATCGGAGCAGATGTGGATACTTATATTCCGGACAGAGTTGCAGACGGATATGGGATTCATGCACATCTTATAGAAAGAGCGGAAACGGACCGGATCGATACGATCGTGACCTGTGATAATGGAATTGCTGCGGCTGCTGAAATCCAGATGGCAAAGGATAAGGGAATGACAGTGATTATTACAGATCATCATGAGGTTCCTTACAGGGAGGAAAAGGGAGAACGCCAGATGGTGCTTCCGCCGGCAGATGCGATTTTGAATCCGAAACAATATGATTGTCCATACCCGAATAAAAACCTGTGTGGGGCAGTGGTGGCCTTTAAATATATTGCAGCACTTTACGAGAGATTTGGTGTTCCGGCAGAGGAGCTGGAAGATTATTATGAACTGGCGGCTATTGCAACAGTAGGAGATGTTATGGATCTTCAGGGAGAGAACAGGATTCTGGTAAAAGAAGGACTGTACCGTCTGAAAAATACCAAAAATCAAGGATTGCAGGAACTGATCCGAGCAAATTCTCTGGAAGATGCTAAAATCACAGCTTATCATATCGGATTTGTGCTGGGACCATGTATCAATGCCAGTGGCAGACTGGATACAGCTGCCCGTTCTCTTGCACTTCTCAATGCAAAAACAAAGGAAGAAGCAGCAAGGCTTGCCGGAGATCTTACAGCTCTTAATCAGAGCCGAAAAGCTCTCACTGAGAAAGGAAAAGAAGAGGCAATCCGGATCATAGAGACTACAGAGCTGAAAAATGACAGAGTACTGGTAGTTTATCTTCCAGATTGTCATGAAAGTCTTGCCGGTATTATAGCAGGCAGGATCAGGGAAAAATATCACAGGCCTGCCTTTGTATTGACGGGCGGTGAGACAAGTGCAAAAGGAAGCGGAAGATCAATAGAAAGTTACTCTATGTATGAAGAACTGGTAAAATGTGCAGACCTGATGATACAGTTTGGAGGTCATCCGATGGCAGCAGGTCTTTCTATAGAAGAAAAAAATATAGAAGAATTCCGGAGACGTCTCAATGTCAACTGTACGTTGATGGACGAAGAATTGCGTCCTAAGATCGTGATTGATGTGCCGATGCCTGTGTCTTATATTACAAAAGAACTGGTAGAACAGATTTCGCTTCTGGAACCCTTTGGAAAAGGGAATACAAAACCGGTCTTTGCACAGAAAAATCTCAGAGTGCTTGATTACAGTATTATCGGGAAAAATAAAAATGTAGTAAAATTAAAACTTCTCGATCCGCAGGGGATTTCAGTGGAAGGCATTTATTTCGGAGAAGCAGAGGATTTTGTGAACTTTATCAGGGAAAAAGACAGTATTTCTGTTACTTATTATCCGGAGATCAACAGATTCAGGGGACGAGAGAGTCTTCAGATTATTATTCAGAATTACTGTTAATATTACCGCCTGTTTTGTAACCGCCGGTAAGCCTGGAAATACAAATGTCAGGGCTTAACAGTAACTTGATTCTGAAATAAAAAGGTGATATACTATAAAATATTTATGAGCGAACAGCAATATAACACACACTGGAGGAGAAATAAAATGAAGAAAATTGAAGATTATGTATTAAGTATACCGGATTTTCCTGAACCGGGGATTATTTTCAGAGATATTACAAGTGTTCTGCAGGATGCGGATGGCCTGCAGTTGGCCATCGACTCCATGCAGGACTGTCTTAAGGATATAGATGTGGACGTGATTGCAGGAACAGAGTCCAGAGGCTTTATCTTTGGTGTACCGATCGCATATAATCTTCATAAACCATTTGTACCGATTCGTAAAAAAGGCAAACTTCCCCGCGAAACAGTATCTGTAAGCTATGATCTGGAATATGGCAGTGCAGAGATTGAAATGCATAAAGATTCCATAAAACCAGGTCAGAAAGTGGTTATCGTTGATGATCTGATCGCAACAGGCGGTACGATCGAAGCAGCGATCAAGCTGGTGGAACAGCTTGGCGGTGAGGTTGTCAAGGTTGTATTTCTCATGGAACTTGCAGGTTTAAAGGGACGCGAAAGACTGAATGGGTATGATGTAGCGTCCGTAATTTGTTATGATGGTAAATAGGCACAGCTGATTGTGCAGGACAGGCAGGTGGGAGCATATGACAGAGATAACAAAAAGTACAGAAGCAAAAAAAGATGAAATGCAGGTTGAAAAAGAGAAGCTGGAATCTGTAAAGAGAGCAGATGCGGCAGTAAAGACCATGCATGATTTTACAAGTCCGGAGGTGCTTTATAAAGAACTGATAAACAGTGTTCTGAAGTATCATCCATCAACAGATATTTCCATGATAGAGAAGGCATATAAGGTTGCAAGTGAAGCTCATGAAGGACAGAAGAGAAAGTCTGGAGAGCCATATATCATTCATCCTTTGTGTGTTGCCATCATTCTGGCAGATCTGGAACTTGACAAAGAAACGATAGTTGCAGGTCTTCTTCATGATGCAGTTGAAGATACCTGGATGACCTATGAGGAAGTGGAGAAGGAATTTGGTTCAGAGGTTGCACTTCTTGTGGATGGTGTTACCAAGCTGGGACAGTTATCTTATTCTGCGGATAAAGTAGAAGTTCAGGCAGAGAACCTCAGAAAGATGTTTCTTGCCATGGCTAAGGATATCAGAGTTATTCTGATCAAGCTTGCAGACCGTCTTCATAATATGCGTACCTTACAGTATATGCGTCCTGAAAAGCAGCAGGAAAAGGCCAGAGAGACCATGGATATTTATGCTCCTATTGCCATGCGTCTGGGTATTTCCAAGATAAAGGTAGAGCTGGATGACCTGTCGCTGAAATACCTTAAGCCGGATGTATATTATGACCTGGTGCATAAGGTTGCCCTGCGTAAAAGCGAGAGAGAACAGTTTGTAGGTGCGATCGTAAAAGAAGTTAAGAAGCATATGGATGATGCCAATATTAAGGCGCAGGTGGACGGACGTGTAAAACACTTTTTCAGCATCTACAAGAAGATGGTAAATCAGGATAAGACTATTGATCAGATTTATGATTTATTTGCTGTCCGTATTCTTGTAGATACAGTGAAGGATTGTTATGCTGCCCTTGGTGTGATCCATGAGATGTATAAGCCGATTCCGGGACGGTTTAAAGATTATATTGCCATGCCGAAACCCAATATGTATCAGTCATTGCATACCACATTGATCGGACCTAACGGACAGCCCTTTGAAATCCAGATTCGTACTTATGAAATGCACAGAACTGCAGAATATGGTATCGCTGCACACTGGAAATATAAGGAGTCGTCTGACGGAAAAGCTCCTGTAGGTAAGAGTGAGGAAGAGAAACTGAACTGGCTGCGTCAGATTCTGGAATGGCAGAGAGACATGTCTGATAACAAAGAATTCATGAGTCTTCTGAAGAATGACCTGGATCTTTTTGCGGACAGTGTTTACTGTTTTACTCCACAGGGAGATGTTAAAACACTTCCAAGTGGTTCTACACCGGTGGATTTTGCATACAGTGTTCACAGTGCAGTCGGAAATAAGATGGTAGGTGCCAGAGTTAACGGTAAGCTGGTTCCTATTGAATATGAGATCAAAAACGGTGACCGTATTGAGATCATTACTTCCCAGAATTCTCAGGGACCAAGCCGCGACTGGCTGAAACTGGTTAAGAGTACTCAGGCAAAGAACAAGATTAACCAGTGGTTCAAGAAGGAATTAAAAGAAGATAATATTCTTAAAGGTAAGGAGATGCTTGCGCAGTATGCGCGCGCAAAGGGATTTAAGATTGCAAATTATACAAAAAACCAGTATCTGGAAGCTGTTTTGCGTAAATATGGTTTCAGGGACTGGGATTCAGTACTTGCTGCAATTGGTCATGGCGGATTGAAAGAAGGTCAGGTTTTCAATAAGCTGGTAGAGGCTTATGATAAGGAAAATAAGAAGAATCTGACAGATGAGCAGGTTCTTGAGGCTGCTTCTGAGACACAGGAGAAGCTTCACATTGCCAAGAGCAAGAGTGGAATTGTGGTAAAAGGAATCCATGATGTGGCAGTCCGTTTTTCCAAGTGCTGTAATCCAATCCCGGGTGACGAGATTGTAGGCTTTGTTACAAGAGGACGTGGAATCACAATCCATCGTACAGATTGCGTCAATGTGCTGAATATGTCTGAGACAGACAGGACACGACTGATTGAGGCAGAGTGGCAGCAGCCTGATACCAAGGAAAAAGAGAAGTATACGGCTGAGATTCAGGTTTATGCAAATAACCGTACAGGGCTTCTTGTGGATCTTTCTAAAATATTTACAGAACGTAAGATCGACCTGCGAAGTATCAACAGCCGTACAAGCAAGCAGGAGAAGGCAACTATTTCCATGAGTTTTGAGATTGGAAGCAAAGAGGAACTGCGTTCCCTGATCGAGAAGATCCGTCAGGTAGAGAGTGTCATTGACGTAGAGAGAACTACAGGCTGATCATGGAAAAATCTGCTGGAACATTATTTTATGGAACTGCTGCAGATTGACAGAAAGGAATAACATGAAGAATTTAGAATTACAGAAATGTATATTAGGACCTGTATATACAAATTGCTATCTCCTTAAGAATAAAGAAACCGGAGAACTGATCATTGTTGATCCCGCAGATTGTCCGGAGAAGATTGAAATGAAGATTTCCCGGATGAATGGAAAACCGGTGGCGATTCTTCTTACCCATGGACATTTTGACCACATTCTGGCTGCACAGGCAGTAAAGGAGAAATATAATATTCCGATTTATGCCTGTCGTCAGGAAGAGGAGATGCTCCGCGAACCTTCGATCAATATGACTGTACATTATGGACAGGGATGTTCTATTGTGCCGGATGTATTTCTGGAGGATCTGGATGTTATCAGACTGGCGGGATTTTCCGTTCAGATGATCCATACACCGGGACATACCAAAGGAAGCTGCTGTTATTATCTGAAAGATGAAGGTGTATTGTTCAGCGGTGATACAGTGTTCTATGGCTCTGTTGGAAGAACGGATTTTCCGGGTGGAAGTACAGCAGAAATCGTGAGAAGTCTCCATAAACTGGTAGATTCGCTTCCTGAAGAGACCGAGGTTTTCCCCGGACATGATGCATCTACCACTATTGGTTATGAAAAGAGGTATAATCCATTTGTGTAAAATAGGCATTCTGTTTGAGAACAGAGATTTTGAACATGATGTTTATGAACTGATCAAAGCGTTTTATCCCGAAGCGGAGATACATACTCTTTATGAAAATGCTGAAGCAGAGTATGACCTCCGCTTCAGTGTGGAACAGGATAATGACAGTTATATCATAAAATACGAAAGGACAGAGAATCTGTCGAAACAGGAAACAGAGCAAAAAGGGGTAATTTCCGCAGACATACTTTCTAAAGAGAATGCAGGCTGTGGAATACAGGATGCTCATGCTCTGAGAAAAGAGAATAAAGATAATATCAAATATGCTCTGTATCAGTTGTTGGTAAAACTGACGGGCAGAACTCTTCCATGGGGAAATCTGACAGGAATACGTCCTGCCAAACTGGCAATGGGAATGATCGAATCCGGAATGAAAAATACGGAAGCAGCCCGGGAGATGCGTGAGAGATATCTGGTAAGTCCGCAGAAAACAGCGCTTGCCATCACTATTGCAAACAGGGAAAGAGAGATTCTGAAGGATATTGACTATGAAAATGGATACAGCCTTTATATTGGAATCCCGTTTTGCCCAAGAATCTGTCTGTATTGTTCCTTCAGCTCCTATCCGCTGAAAGTGTGGGAGAAGAGAACAGATGAATATGTGGAAGCTCTCTGCCGGGAGGTAAGAGAGACTGCTCTTATGATGAAGGGAAGAAAACTGGACACCATCTATATTGGCGGCGGTACCCCGACTACACTGCTTCCACATCAGATCCGTAAGCTCCTGGATACAGTGGGAGAAGCTTTTGGCTATGAAGGACTGGCAGAGTTTACTGTGGAAGCCGGCAGACCGGACAGTATTACACGTGAAAAGCTGATGGCGATCAGGGAGTATCCGGTAACAAGAATTTCCGTAAATCCACAGACTATGAATCAGGAAACCCTGGATATTATCGGCCGCAGACATACTGTGGAGCAGACAAAAGAAGCGTTTCATCTGGCACGAGAGCTGGGATACGATAACATTAACATGGATCTGATCGTAGGTCTTCCGGGTGAGGATATTCACATGGTAGAGCGGACTCTTGAACAGGTTCGTGAACTGGCACCGGACAGTATTACCGTACATTCACTGGCAGTGAAACGTGCAGCAAGGCTGAATATTTTTAAAGAGAAATATCAGGAAATGTCTTTTGAGAATAATCAGGAAATTATGGATCTGACCATGAAAACTGCGTATGAAATGGGAATGGGTCCTTATTATCTGTACAGACAGAAGAATATGAAGGGAAATTTTGAAAATGTTGGCTATGCAAAGGTTGACAAAGCGGGAATTTACAATATACTGATTATGGAGGAAAAACAGCCTATCATCGCACTGGGGGCAGGCGGTTCTTCCAAGCTGGTCTTTGACCATGGACAGAGAATTGAACGTGTGGAGAATGTAAAAGACGTTTCTAATTATATTTCCCGCATTGATGAGATGATCGAGAGAAAACGGACAGCAATAGCTACCTGGCTGTAGGATGTGGAGGTAACATTTTGGACACAGTACAAAAGACAGCGGCAGGTTCACAGCAGAGGATCCTGGAATTTGACCTTGCTTCTGAACTGCATCATGGAATGCTGGTAAGTAATCTGGCTTATGCGGTTGCAGAGGAGATGGGACTGCCGCATGAACAGTGCTATGAGCTTGCAATAGCAGGAATGCTCCATGATATAGGAAAGCTGAAGCTGACAAGTTATATTAACGGACAGGAGCAGGATCCTCTGGTGATCGAGGAACTGAAGTATGTCCGGATGCATTCTACATTGGGATATGAGGAACTTAAAGGGCAGGGATATTCGGATTTTGTATTGGAGAGTATCCTGTACCATCATGAGAATTATGATGGCAGTGGATATCCGTCCAATAAAGCAGGTGATGACATACCCATAGGTGCCCGGATACTCAGAGTCTGCGATGTATATGCAGCATTGATCTCTGACAGACCATACAGAAGAGGATTTGATATTTCTTCAGTTATGGAGTTGATGATCGATGAAGTAAAAAATTTTGATATGCAGGTTTTTCTTGCGTTTCAGAGAGTGGTTCATAATGGAGACGGGCAGAATTTTTATAAAAGAGGAGGACAACATGGCATTAAAGAAGAAACCGGTAACCGGTATGAAGGACATTTTACCAAAAGAGATGGAAATCCGTAATTATGTGATGAACATGATTCGTGAAACATACGGAACATTTGGCTTTTCATCTATAGAGACACCATGTGTGGAGCATATTGAAAATCTTTCCAGTAAACAGGGCGGAGAGAATGAGAAACTTATTTTCAAGATCCTGAAACGTGGGGAGAAACTGAAACTTGCGGAAGCAGAGAAAGAAAGTGATCTGGTTGACTCCGGACTTCGCTACGATCTGACTGTGCCGCTTTCCAGATATTATTCCAACAACGCAAATGAGCTTCCGGCTCCTTTTAAGGCACTTCAGATGGGCAATGTGTGGAGAGCAGACAGACCGCAGAGAGGACGTTTCCGTCAGTTTATGCAGTGTGATATTGATATTCTGGGTGAGTCTACTTATCTGGCTGAGATCGAACTGGTTCTTGCTACCACAACGTTGCTCGGAAAGCTGGATTTCCATAACTTTACGATTCGCATCAACGACAGAAAAATCTTAAAAGCGATGGCGCAGTACAGTGGATTCCCACAGGAAAGCTTTGACACTGTGTTTATCATTCTGGACAAGATGGACAAGATTGGTTTGGAAGGTGTTGCAGAAGAACTGGAGAAGGAAGGATTTGCAAAAGAGAGCATTGATACCTACCTTGGACTTTTCAAAGAGATCACTTCTGACATTGAGGGTGTGCGTTACTGCAAAGAGAAATTAAAAGATGTTCTGGATCCAAAGGTTGCTGAGGACCTTGAAACAATCATTTCTACTGTAGATTCTGTTAAGACAGCAGATTTTAAGATGTCTTTCGATCCGACTTTGGTACGTGGAATGTCTTATTATACAGGACCGATTTTTGAAATCTCTATGGATGAGTTTGGCGGCAGCGTAGGCGGCGGTGGACGCTATGATGAGATGATCGGTAAATTTACAGGAAACAATACATCTGCCTGCGGATTTTCAATTGGATTCGAGAGAATCGTAATGCTTCTTCTTGAGAGAAATTATGAAATCCCGACAAAGAATGGTAAGAAAGCATATCTTATCGAGAAGAATATGCCGGCAGACAAGATGCTGACGATTCTGAAACAGGCTCAGGAAGAGCGTAATGCCGGAACACAGATCAATATTTCTATTATGAAGAAGAATAAGAAATTCCAGAAAGATCAGATGACAGCAGAGGGCTATACAGAGTTTGTAGAATTCTTTAAAGACAGAATGTAATAATTCGTAACTGTTCAGCAACATTGCGAGATAGCAGACTGCCGGATAGTTACAACAATTCTTATAATATAGAAAGCATGAAAAGAGGAAAGAAACATGGCTGAAAGTATGCAGGGACTGCACAGAACATGCCGATGTGCAGAAGTAACAAAGGAAATGATCGGCAAAGAAGTTGTCCTTATGGGATGGGTTCAGAAAGCCCGCGATAAAGGCGGAATTATTTTCGTAGATTTAAGAGACCGTTCCGGTATCATGCAGCTGATTTTTGAGAATGGCAGCATTGATGAAGAAGGTTTTGCAAAAGCAGGTAAGCTGAGAAGTGAATTCGTAATCGCTGTTACCGGTGTGGTAGAAGAAAGAGGCGGCGCTGTTAACAAGAATCTTGCAACAGGTGAAATTGAGCTTCGCGTAAAATCCCTTCGTGTTCTGTCTGAAGCAGAGGTACCTCCGTTCCCAATTGAAGAGAACAGCAAGACAAAAGATGAAATCCGCCTGAAATATCGTTATCTTGACTTAAGAAGACCTGACCTTCAGAAGAATATTATGCTTAAGAGCAAAGTCATGATGCTTACAAGACAGTTCTTCGCAAAAGAAGGATTCCTTGAAATTGAAACTCCGATGCTTGGTAAGAGTACACCGGAAGGTGCAAGAGATTATCTGGTACCGTCTCGTGTTCATCCGGGACATTTCTATGGTCTGCCACAGTCTCCGCAGCTGTACAAACAGCTTCTGATGTGCTCTGGTTATGACCGTTATATCCAGATTGCAAGATGTTTCCGTGACGAAGACCTTCGTGCGGACAGACAGCCGGAATTTACCCAGATCGATATGGAACTCTCTTTTGTAGATGTTGATGACGTAATTGATGTAAATGAGAGATTCCTTGCTTATCTGTTCAAGGAAGTACTTGATATTGATGTAAAACTTCCAATCCAGCGTATCACATGGCAGGAAGCTATGGACAGATTTGGTTCTGATAAACCGGATATGCGTTTCGGAATGGAACTTCATGATGTAAGTGATGTAGTTAAAAACTGTGGATTCAGCGTGTTTACTTCTGCGTTGGAAAATGGCGGCAGTGTTCGTGGTATCAATGCAGAAGGACAGGGCGCTATGCCACGTAAGAAAATTGACAAACTGGTTGAGTTTGCCAAAGGTTACGGTGCAAAAGGCCTTGCATACATTGCAATCGCTGAAGATGGCACAAGAAAATCTTCTTTTGCTAAATTCATGACAGATGAAGAGATGGATGTTCTGGTAGCAGCTATGGATGGTAAAGCAGGAGACTTACTTCTGTTTGCAGCAGATAAGAAGAAACTGGTTTATGATGTACTTGGCGCACTTCGTCTGGAACTTGCAAAGCAGATGGATCTTCTTGATAAGAATGAGTATCGTTTCGTATGGGTAACAGAGTTCCCGCTTCTTGAATGGAGTGAAGAAGAGAATCGTTTCACAGCAATGCATCATCCATTTACCATGCTTATGGAAGAGGACCTTCCACTTCTGGATACAGATCCTGGAAAAGTTCGTGCAAAAGCATATGATATCGTATTAAACGGTAATGAAATTGGTGGAGGAAGTGTCAGAATCCATCAGGATGATATTCAGGAGAGAATGTTTGAAGCACTTGGATTCACAAAAGAAGCTGCTCACGAGCAGTTCGGATTCCTTCTGGACGCATTCAAATATGGAGTTCCGCCTCACGCCGGACTGGCATACGGACTTGACCGTCTGGTAATGCTTATGGCGAAAGTTGACAGCATCCGTGACGTAATCGCATTCCCGAAGGTTAAAGATGCTTCCTGTCTGATGACTCAGTCTCCGAGCCGCGTAAGCGAGGAGCAGTTAAAAGAACTGGAACTGGAAGTAAGACCGGAGGAAGTAACTGAATAAGGAGGGAGCTTACAATTCAGACGTTTTTGATTGTATGCCCGTTGGTATTCCTTGCAGGATTAGTTGATTCTATCGCAGGCGGGGGTGGGTTGATCTTCCTGCCTGCGTAT
>ENA-OQHI01001350-OQHI01001350.1-human-gut-metagenome-genome-assembly--contig:-NODE-1350-length-11802-cov-3.951727_pt1 | contig 11802 bp, 7 predicted proteins | sample MGYA00242561_ERZ504713 | MGnify/ENA primary metagenome ERZ504713 (study PRJEB26092, sample SAMD00036217) | human gut metagenome | host: Homo sapiens | study: EMG produced TPA metagenomics assembly of... | reverse complement strand
CAGGGAGATATCTACAAAGGAGCTTACGAGGGACTTTACTGTACACCATGTGAATCCTTCTGGACAGAGTCTCAGCTTGTAGACGGCAAATGTCCGGACTGCGGACGTGAAGTAAAACCGGCAAAAGAGGAAGCTTATTTCTTCAAAATGAGCAAATACGCAGACCGTCTGATCGATTACATTAACACACATCCTGAGTTTATCCAGCCGGTATCCCGTAAGAACGAGATGATGAACAACTTCTTACTTCCGGGCTTGCAGGATTTATGTGTATCCAGAACATCCTTCAGTTGGGGAATCCCGGTAGATTTTGATCCGAAACATGTTGTTTATGTATGGCTTGACGCACTGACCAACTACATTACAAAAATTGGTTATGACCCGGATGGTTCTTCTGAGTTGTTTCAGAAAAACTGGCCTGCAGATTTACACTTAATTGGAAAGGATATCGTCCGTTTCCATACGATTTACTGGCCGATCTTCTTAATGGCATTGGATCTGCCATTGCCAAAACAGGTGTTTGGCCATCCATGGCTTTTACAGGGCGGCGATAAGATGAGCAAATCCAAAGGAAACGTGATCTATGCAGACGATATGGTAAGACTGTTCGGCGTAGACGCAACCCGTTACTTCGTACTTCATGAGATGCCATTTGAAAATGACGGTGTTATTTCCTGGGAGCTGATGGTAGAGCGTCTGAACTCTGATCTTGCAAATACACTTGGAAACCTTGTAAACAGAACTGTTTCTATGACAAACAAATACTTCGGCGGAACAGTAGAAGATAAGGGTGTTGTAGAAGATGTAGATGCAGAATTGAAAGCAGTTGTAGAGAATGCTTCTAAAGCAGTTGATGCTAAGATGGCAGACCTCCGCGTTGCCGATGCGATTACAGAAATCTTCAATCTGTTCAAACGCTGCAATAAATATATTGATGAGACAACTCCTTGGGTACTCGGAAAAGATGAATCCAAGAAGGATCGCCTTTCTACAGTACTTTGGAATCTGATCCAGAGCATTTCTGAAGGTGCAAGACTTCTTGAATCTTTTATGCCTTCTACAAGTAAGAAGATCCTTGAGCAGCTTGGTAACGGACATGTAACAGAGAAACCGGAGATCCTGTTCCAGCGAATGGATCTCGAAGAGGTTATGAAGAAAGTTGAAGAACTTCATCCGAAGGTAGAAGAAAAGAAAGAGGAAGAAGCTGTTATCGACATTGAGCCGAAAGATGAGATCACATTTGAGCAGTTCGGAGCAATGCAGTTCCAGGTTGGAGAGATCATTGCATGTGAGGCTGTAAAGAAATCCAAAAAGCTTCTCTGCTCTCAGGTAAAAGTTGGAAGCCAGGTAAAACAGATCGTATCCGGAATCAAAGCACATTACACACCGGAAGAAATGGTTGGTAAGAAAGTTATGGTTCTTGTAAACCTGAAACCTGCGAAGCTGGCAGGCGTACTTTCAGAGGGAATGTTGCTTTGTGCAGAAGATGCAGAAGGTAACCTTGCACTGATGACACCGGAAAAAGAAATGCCGGCTGGAGCAGAAATCTGTTAATTGAAATGTTTAAAAATTCAGACAATTACAACCAAAGCAGATAATAAATAAAAAATATAAAAAAATCAAATGAATATATTGACAAATTAGACGCCGAATGTTATTATATAACCATCAAAGAGAGAAAGAAATCTCCCAAAGATATTTAACTAAGAAGGCAAAAGTAACAGATGCCTGATTAGATTAAAAATACAAGTTCAACAGGAGGTCAGTCCCATGGACAGTATAGTTTCAGATTTTTATCAATATGTCAGTGGTATGATGAGTGAAGGTTCCTGTGAAGAAAGAGACCTTTGCCAAGCGTAAAAGTCCAGTAGAAAGAAAAGAAGATCAAAGATCGGAGAGTACGGAAACTGGAAGCAAAGAGAAAAAGATGAATCACTCATAGATGTATTGAATAAAAATACCGCATATAACATAGAATGAAAAATGTGTAAAGAAACATTGAAAGGACATGTTATAATCTCAGATTTGTTATAAAAGCAGGAATGACTTGACAGAAGATTTAATACATAAAGTATTGAATGGATATGAAAATCATTCAGGTGATAAAATAACAGACGACAAAGGTCTCACAGGAACGTAGAATCGAGAATAATCTCCGATACAAAATATAAAATTATAATAATAATACAATTAAATAACACTAAAAATGCACTTTCAAAAGGAATTGAAGGTGCATTTTTTTGACATTACAGACCTCATATGGTAGAATAATGAAAGAGTATCGGCTAGTGCCTAATGGACACATTCAGACCAAAACTAATATTTCAATGACAATGAGGTGAGTACAGTGGATAAGTATGAATATAAGTTAAAGACAGAAGAGATGCTGGAACTTATGGAAGATGGAGAATACAGAAAAGCAGCGGCAGCAGCAGATCTGATTGACTGGAAGCGTGTCCGTAACGCAGGGATGCTGATGAATGTCAGTGATATTTATGAAAAAACAAAAGAGTATCAGAAGAGCTATGATGTGATGAATCTTGCATATCGCCGTTCTGAAGGAAGCCGCAAGGTGATCTATAAGTTATGTTCTCTTGCAATTAAGACAAAGAATATAGATGAAGCAATTGACTATTATGACGAATTTATCCAGATTGCACCGAAAGATCCGAATAGGCATATCCTTAGATATCAGATCTTAAGAGCGCAGAGAGCGCCGATCGAACAGCAGATTGAGGCTCTGGAGGAATTTAAGAAGGCAGAATATATTGAAGAGTGGGCTTATGAACTGGCGAAGCTTTATCGCGAAGCAGGTATGATGACAGAATGTCTGGAAGAGTGTGATGATCTGATCCTCTGGTTCAGCGAGGGTAAGTATGTTTATAAGGCAATGGAACTGAAGATGCAGTATAAGCCATTGTCACCATCGCAGCAGCAGAAATATGATCACAGATATGAGAAGCTTTCTTCAGAGACAGAAGAAATACCGGATCTGACTTCCTATTTAGGAGAAGACGAGGAAAAAGATTCTGCGTCAGAAGGAGCCGAAGCACTTGGAGATACAAGATCAATCGGGCTGACAGAGCAGCCGGTGATGGAGAACGACAGTACTTCCGATGTGATTGACACGGATGCGGTTACTTTGGAAGCGGCAGAAGAGCCGGATGCCGAAGTAGAAAATCAGGAAGAAGCAGGAGTAGAAACAGCAGAAGTTATAGAAGTTTCCGAGGATGAGTCAGAAGTTCAGCCGGCAACGGTAGAGACAAGTGGAGATAAGAGAACACTTAGCAAAGATACTGCTTCCATACCGATTGTCAGTAAGAATCCGGTAAAACCAGTCAAGAAGAAACTTGGAGATACGATGCGGTTAGATGAAGCTCTACAGCAATTACTCAATCCGAAACCGGAAGTTCAGGCAGAACCGGGAGAAGAAGTCGAACCGGATATGACAGATCTGGAAGAGGATATTGCAGCAATTGAGGATGTAGAAGATCTTGAGATCGTGAATCAACTGACAGAAGAGAAGAAAGCTGAGGAAGCCAGTAAAGAACGAGTAGTTCCATCAGGGATGAAAGAATTGATACCGGAACCGGAGACAGAAGAAGAACTTATAGAACAGGCAGTGGAGGAGACTTCAGAAGATGTCCCAGAAGATGCAGTTGCTATAGAAGCAGGGGAAGCAGAACCGGAAGAAGTTCTTGAAGTAGAAGAGGCAGAACCGGAAGAGGAAGAAATCCTTGAAGTAGAAGAAGCAGAACCGGAAGAGGAAGAAATCCTTGAAATAGATGAAGCTGAGTCAGAAGATCTGACAGATGAATCAGAAGATTTGTCTGAGGTGGAGGAACTGATCTCAGAAACTGAAGTTGTCAATGATGAAGATGATTCAGAAGGAGCAGCAGTAAGAGAGACTATGGACAATAAAAATAATGAAGAACCAATTTTATCACCAGAGATACAGAAACTGATTGATGAGATTGAAGGTGTTATTCCGGAAGAGGAAGAAGTAGATGCAACAGTAAGTTCAGAAGAAGTTCTTGAGGTAGAAGAAGAACCACATGAAAATATGGGAGAGCTTGCGGATGATCTCAGACTCGGTGAGGATGAGTACGAAGATTATGATGCGTATGACTGGGATGATGCAGAAGAGTTTGACGAAGACGATATTTTAGATGATTATGAAGAGTCTGATGACGATTTGTTGGATGATTATGAAGAGTCTGATGACGATCTGCCGGATGATTATGAAGACGCTGATGATGATCTGTTCAGTGAGGAAGAAGGATATGATGATCTGGATGCCTATGGTTATGAAGAAGACGATGAGGATGATGAAGTAATCAATCCAAGAGATCTTTTCACAGCAGAAGATAAGATTTCAGATGATGATCTTCTTGGTCTGAATTCTTATGAAGAAGTGCCAAATTTTGAAGATGAATTCAGCGTGAATCCAGCGCATAGTGAGGAACCGGATGACAGAGAGATCCCGGATGAAGATGACGGAATTGATATCATGTCTGCGACGACACCATTGAGTCGTAAAGAGACTGCGAAATTGATCGCAACAGGTAAGACATCACCATTACCATTAGATGAGATTGCAGATGCAATGTCTGATACAGGATTTATCGTACATGGTCGTTATGATCTTGAAACACAGAGTGGAATCGGTACAAGAGCAGGGCTTACAGAGGAACAGAAAAAACTCTTCTCTTATTTTGTACCTGTGCGTGGTATGAGTGAGCAGCTGGTAGATGTACTTGAGCAGGATAAGAACTGTACAAACCGCAAAGGAACTTCCAGAACAGGAAACCTTCTGATTATTGGAAATAAAGGAAATGGAAAGACAGTCCTTGCTGTTGATGTTGTAAAGGCAATCCAGAAGCAGCGTGATATTCGTCAGGGTAAGGTTGCAATTGTGACAGGTGAGTCACTGAATAAGAAGAGAATCGGAGACATTTTCCGTAAACTGTACGGCGGTGCACTGATCATTGAAAAAGCCGGACAGATGAACGAAAAAACACTCGCCAAGCTGAACAAAGCAATGGAGCAGGATACAGGAGAACTTCTGGTAGTTCTTGAAGAGCAGAGAAAACCACTGGACAGACTTCTTTCTTCCAACAGAGAATTCAGAAGAAAATTTACTTCCAGACTTGAAGTGCCGATCTTTATTAATGATGAGCTTGTAACATTTGGACAGACTTATGCTCAGGAGAATGGTTACAGAATCGATGAGATGGGAATCCTTGCACTGTACAGTAAGATTGATTCTTTACAGAGAGAAGATCATGCAGTAACAGTAGCAGAAGTGAAAGAAGTGATGGATGATGCGATCGCTCATTCACAGAAAGCTTCCGCAAAGAAGCTTGTAAAGAGAGTATTTGGAAAGAATACAGATTCTTCCGACAGAATTCTGCTTTCAGAGAAAGATTTCAACATTTAATGACATATATTTGTTAAGAATTAATAGACAGTCAGTAAAACGACTGTCTATTTTTGTGCAATAATACATTTTCTCTTTCTTTTTTATACAGTATCAAGTATAATAAAACTATAGTGTTCAAGGGTAGAATGAAACTTTGTTACCAATTGAATGATTCGGTAATGTGCCTTGATCTATAAGAAATTGTATGGTTTTTAAATCATTACAATCAGGAATATATTTGAGCAGTGAGGTGGCTTTATGGTTAAGAAAAACAGCACGAAGACGAAAGTGCAGCCTTATGAGATCGGAGAACTTGACCATTATCTTTTTGGGCAGGGAAATCATTATGAGATTTATAAAAAGATGGGTGCCCATGAGGTGACAAAGAACGGAAAAAGAGGAGTATATTTTGCGGTATGGGCTCCTAATGCAGTAAACGTTTCTGTAATCGGAGAGTTTAATGACTGGGATGAGACGAAAGATAAGATGAAGAGAGGGGAGCCTCTCGGAATATATACATGCTTCGTTCCGGAGGCGAAGAAAGGGGATTTGTATAAGTTCTGTATAGAGACACAGGCGGGTGAGAAGATATATAAAGCAGATCCATTTGCTAATTATGCAGAGCTCCGACCGGGAACAGCATCCAGAATTACAGACATTTCTAATCTGAACTGGTCAGACAGTAAGTGGATGACTGCTCGTGAGAAATGGGATAACAAAGAAGAACCAGTGTCTATTTATGAAGTACATATGGGTTCCTGGATGAGACATCCTGGAAGAGAAGATGAAGGATTCTATACATATCGTGAGTTTGCAGAAGCAATTACAAAGTATGTAAAAGAGATGGGATATACTCATGTCGAGTTGATGGGAATCGCAGAGCATCCGTTTGACGGTTCCTGGGGATATCAGGTGACTGGATATTATGCACCAACTTCACGCTATGGAACACCGGAAGATTTTGCATATATGGTGAATTACCTTCATAAGAATAATATCGGTGTTATTCTTGACTGGGTACCGGCGCATTTCCCGAAAGATGCACATGGTCTGGCAGATTTTGACGGAACACCGACATTCGAATATCCAGATCCGAGAAAGGGCGAGCATCCTGATTGGGGAACGAAGGTTTTCAATTATGAAAAACCGGAAGTTTCTAACTTCCTTTTGGCGAATGCATTGTTCTGGGTTGAACATTATCATGTAGACGGACTTCGTGTAGATGCAGTGGCATCTATGCTGTATCTGGACTACGGAAGAGAAGATGGACAGTGGATTCCGAATAAATTTGGCGGAAATGAGAATCTTGAGGCGATTGCATTCTTTAAACATCTGAATTCTGTAGTTTGCGGAAGAAATAAAGGCGTTATGATGATCGCAGAAGAGTCTACAGCATGGCCGAAAGTGACAGGATCTCCTGAGGATGACGGACTTGGATTTACTTTGAAGTGGAATATGGGATGGATGCATGACTTTACAGAGTACATGAAACTGGATCCTTATTTTAGAAAAAATGCACATCACATGATGACATTTTCTATGGAATATGCATATTCAGAGAACTATATTCTTGTACTTTCTCATGATGAGGTTGTTCATCTGAAATGCTCCATGTTGAATAAGATGCCGGGAGAAGGATGGGATAAGTTCCGCAACTTGAAGGTGGCATATGCATTTATGATGGGACATCCTGGAAAGAAGCTTCTCTTTATGGGACAGGAGTTCGCACAGCTTCGTGAGTGGAGTGAAGAGAGAGAACTGGATTGGTTCCTTCTTGCAGAAGAACCGCATCAGCAGATTCAGAACTGGTATAAAGATTTGCTTCATCTTTATAAGAAGAATAAGGCATTGTATGAGTTGGATAATGATCCGAAGGGATTTGACTGGATCAATAAGGATGATATCTTCCGGAGTATTTTTAGTTTCACAAGACATTCAAAAGATGGTAAGAAAAATCTGCTCTTTGTATGCAATTTTACACCGGTAGACAGACCGGATTACCGTGTTGGTGTTCCGAGAAGAAAGCAGTTTAAGCTTGTTCTTAACAGTGATGAGACAAAATACGGCGGATCAGGAGAGGAACGCCAATTGGTTTACAAGCCAGAGAAACAGGAATGTGATGGTCAGAAATATTCCTTTGCATATCCTCTTCCGGGATATGGTGTGGCAGTATTTGAGTATTAAGTTGTATGGTATGATATTTTCTACGAATAGATGGAACAGGAATTAGACATACATTGATTTGCCCCTGCATAGATTGTAAAAAACAAACTATGCAGGGGCTTTTCTATGAGAGAATATATTGAGGAGCGTGCAGTGGAAATTGCAAATTATATTATAGAAAATAATGCGACAGTGAGACAGACAGCAAAACAGTTTCGGATTAGTAAGAGTACGGTGCATAAGGATGTTACAGAACGTCTGCTTCAGATCAATCCATCATTGGCTCATGAAACGCGTAAGGTTTTAGACACTAACAAATCAGAACGTCACATCCGGGGAGGGCTCGCTACCAGAGAAAAATATTTACACTTGCATGCTTCCAATTATTGAAGTTAATGTTACAATAAAAGAAGATATTCAATCGGAAACACGGACATTGAGAGGAGACTGTTCAAATGCGGGTGGCAATCGTTGAAAGGGATGAAAAAGTATTAGAAGAACTGAAAAAAGGTTTAAAACGCGTAGATCCGAATTACGAGTTGGCGGGGATTGCAGGGAATGGACAGTCTGCATATGAGATGATAACAGTTATGCAGCCAAATCTTGTTATCATGGACATTGGGCTTCCGCGGATGAATGGGTTAAATCTTTTGAGAAAATTACGCACGGAAGGACGTGAGTTCCGTGTGATTATTATAACAAAGGATGAAGATTTTCAACAGGCAAAGCAGGCAATCGATCTGGGGGTGGACGGATATTTAGTACAGCCGTTTCAGCCGATGGAGCTTAAGAAGGCATTAAGCCGTATTCATGAAAAAATCAGGAATGAATATTGGATGCAGGCTTCTTTTACTGTTGAAAATATTCTGTTAAGCTGCAGATATGGAGAAATTATATCGAATCAAAAGTTAAATGAAATGACTATCCGGAAATTTGGTTTTACAGTGGATGATCCGGGATATTTATTTACGGTTTCAATGGCAGACGAATACGAGGAGCAGAAGGAAAATATACGTGGATTTCTCGAAGAAATCTGTAGACGTGAGTGTGGATTTTCGGCATCTGTTATATGTTCGGATCGATGGAAACAGGTGTATCTGATCATTTACCGGGTACGTGAAGCAAGGAACTGGAAAGAATATTTTCAAAAAAATGTGGTTACTGGGTTATGTAGGAATTTTCCGGGGACAATTATTTGTGTATGGATAGAGACAAAACAGCTGATAAAGCTGGCAGATGCAATGATTCAGGCAGGAAGTCTCATGGAATGGAATCTTCTTCAGCCGCGAGGAGTTTTAATCTGTCAGCAGACAGTTGAGAAATTTGAAGCTGTTCCGGTGCGTTATCCGGTAGAATTAGAACAACGAATGCGAGAAATGATTTTCGATGAAAACAAGAAAGGAATTGCCAGACAATTTCAACTTGTTTGTGAGGAAATGAAAAGAGAAAAATATTTTCCAAAAGAAATAAAATACAGTATCATTCGTTTTTGTATGGCAGCTGGATTAAATTATAGAAATTATGGCGGGGAGATTGACGAAACAGAAATCCTGAGTCTTATGCAGCAGATTACCTGTGCCATCAGCTGGAAACAGATAGAGAAAGCGATTCAAGGCTTGGAACGGATGATATCATATGAGCATAAATTTGAGCAGTACAGTACGCTTATCCAAAAAGCAATGGAAATTATAAGAAAAGAATATGACAGTGGTATTACATTGGAAGAAGCAGCGAGCCAGCTTTATGTATCGGAAGAATACCTGAGTTCTCAGTTTAAGAAGGAAACAGGATATAATTTTACAGAAACTGTGAGGAAATACAGGATAGAAAAAATAAAGGAGCTTCTTAGGACAACAAAATATAAGATGAATCAGATTGCGGGGCTTGTCGGTTACTCTGATCCCAAATATATGAGTAAGGTGTTTAAAGAGGAGGAAGGAATTTTACCGACGGAATACAGACGTAACTCCAATGGGATTTCATAATTAGGAGTAATTTCATATTGCTTATAGAAAAAAGTAGAGAATAAGAGGCATATTTAATTAAAAAAATACACTTTTATAAAAAATTTCGCCCTTTTAAATATAAAAAATGTGCTATGATATATATGAAAAGTGAAAAGGATTTCATAGCCGTTGAGGCAGAAAGAGGTGAAAAGAATGAGCACAATGAACATTACTTTCAAACACCCGGATGAGATCATTGATTTCTTGAAAACAGTATGTAAATTTGACTTTAACATGGACATGAGAAGAGGACGGGCAGTAGTAGATGCGAAGTCATTACTTGGAATCATGAATCTGGGATTGAATAACGTGATTGAACTGCAGATGTATGCAGATGATTGCACAGAACTTGAAAGACAGCTAGAAAGATTTGTAGCATAAAATGGAACATAAAAATGGGATGTCGGGCATTTGTTCGGCATCTTTTTTGTTCTGGATAGATCAGAAGGGGAATAATTACCGCGTATAGTAATAGAAATTGTGGATAAGATTTTATTTTACATAAACAAATACTTGTAAATCAATGATTCCTCTACTATAATGAAGAACAGAAAAAAATATATAGATAAAGCAAATAGTTTTGATTGGATTTGACAGGAGGAAAGATTTGAAGAAAGAATTAGTGATTGTCCTTGACTTCGGTGGACAGTATAACCAGCTGGTCGCAAGACGTGTCAGGGAGTGTAATGTATATTGTGAAATTTATTCATATAAGACAGATATTGAAAAGATCAAAGCAATGAATCCGAAAGGAATCATTCTCACAGGCGGACCGAACAGCTGTTATGAGCCGGATTCACCGACTTATTCAGAAGAACTGTTCAAGCTTGGTATTCCGGTTCTCGGACTGTGTTATGGTGCACAGCTGATGTCACATGTACTTGGTGGAAAAGTTGAGCGTGCAGATGTAAGAGAATACGGTAAGACAGAAGTTATTATTGATAAAAAAGACTCCAAAGTATTTGAGGGTGTTTCAGAGACAACAACATGTTGGATGAGCCATTTTGATTATATTTCAAAAATTGCTCCGGGATTTGAAATTACAGCACACACTGCTGACTGTCCGGTTGCAGCAGCTGAGAACGCAGCCGAGAAACTGTATGCAATCCAGTTCCATCCAGAAGTACTTCATACAGTAGAAGGAACAAAGATGATCAACAACTTTGTAAAAAATGTATGTGAATGTGCAGGTGACTGGAAGATGGATGCTTTTGTTGAGAATACAATCGCAGAGATCCGCGAGAAGGTTGGAGACGGAAGAGTATTGCTCGCACTGTCAGGTGGGGTTGACTCTTCAGTGGCAGCAGGCCTTCTTTCCAAAGCTATTGGAAAACAGCTTACTTGTGTATTCGTAGATCATGGTCTTCTTCGTAAAAATGAAGGTGATGAAGTTGAAGCAATCTTCGGACCAGAAGGACAGTTCGATCTGAACTTTATCCGCGTAAATGCACAGGAAAGATATTATAACAAACTTGCAGGCGTTACAGATCCAGAAGCAAAACGTAAGATCATCGGTGAAGAATTCATCCGTATCTTCGAAGAAGAAGCAAAGAAGATCGGTACTGTTGAATTCCTTGCACAGGGAACAATTTATCCGGATGTTGTAGAAAGTGGTCTTGGCGGAGAATCCGCAGTGATCAAATCTCATCATAATGTAGGAGGACTTCCGGATTTTGTAGATTTCAAAGAAATCATTGAGCCGCTTCGTGATCTTTTCAAAGATGAAGTTCGTAAAGCAGGACTTGAGCTCGGACTTCCTGAAAGACTCGTATTCCGTCAGCCATTCCCAGGACCGGGACTTGGAGTACGTATCATCGGCGAAGTAACAGCTGAGAAAGTTCGTATCGTTCAGGATGCAGATGCTATTTATCGTGAAGAGATTGAAAATGCCGGACTTGATAAGACAATTGGTCAGTATTTTGCAGCACTTACGAATATGAGAAGCGTTGGTGTTATGGGTGATGAGAGAACTTATGATTATGCTGTAGCTCTTAGAGCCGTTAATACGATTGATTTCATGACTGCAGAGGCAGCGGAGATTCCGTATGAAGTTCTGAATAAAGTGATGAGCAGAGTTATAAATGAAGTTCGTGGGGTGAATAGAATATTCTATGATCTGACGAGTAAGCCACCGGGAACGATTGAGTTTGAATAGCGGACGAAATTGCGAAAAAGCCCGTAAATAAAGGCTTTGCGGGGTGTCTGGATAGC
>ENA-OQHI01001348-OQHI01001348.1-human-gut-metagenome-genome-assembly--contig:-NODE-1348-length-11825-cov-4.325587_pt1 | contig 11825 bp, 9 predicted proteins | sample MGYA00242561_ERZ504713 | MGnify/ENA primary metagenome ERZ504713 (study PRJEB26092, sample SAMD00036217) | human gut metagenome | host: Homo sapiens | study: EMG produced TPA metagenomics assembly of... | reverse complement strand
CGTCAGCACGCCTGCAGATATCTTCCTTGTCTTTCGCACTCTGCTGAACTGTCTTAAATGCATTATTTACGAGGATTGCTATAGAACGCTTTATTATAATAAATCATATTTCACTATATCAAGCTTAGCTGCACCATCAGCAAAGAAAGAAATCCCCTTTGCTTCCTGCTTTGTAAGAATAACCGCAGACATAACCTGCTCGCCGTCATTAATAAATACTTCCACACTAAACTTATCCAAAATCACACGCAGTTTTAGTTCATTGCTGTCACCGTTTACCAGACAACTGCTCTGATGAACCAGCGCCCGTTCGCTTCCTGAGAATTTTCTATCGATTTTTAAAACAGATTCATCCGGACGGAAGCATAATGTAGAATGATATTTCTCATTCTCTGCAAAACAGAGTTCAAATTTTTTATAAAGATTGTCTTTATCTGCCGGTCGTATCACAAGTTCCAGATCTACCGTTCGTCCTTCAATCTGATCCAGTGTGAGCCTGGTATCTTTTATCACAACATTGTTATACTCGACTTTGCTTGCACGCATGGCATTAAGTTCTCTGACCGGAACCTGATACAATCTTCCGTTTTTAACAGACAGTTCTCTTGGAAGACTCATTTGTGCGAACCATCCAGAGTCATTGCATCGATATGCAAGCGTATCCCAGTTCTGCATCCAGGCGATCATAATTCTTCGTCCATCCGGTGCAAGCAGTGTCTGCATTGCGTAATAGTCAATTCCGTAATCAACACCTTGACAAAACTGTTCCTTTAAAGTATGTGTCTCAGGATCCAACTCCCCAATAATACATAACGTTCCATTTCCATTATGAAATTCTAATCCTTCCGGAAGCATATCCTGTGGACTTGTCAGAAGCACATATTTGCCGTCCAATTCAAAGAAATCCGGGCATTCCCACATTTTTCCATAACGATTTTGATTCTTTGCCAGAATGCTTACAAATTCCCATTCAAAGCCATTTTTACTTCTGTAAAGAAGGATCTGTCCGCTTCCATCAGCCGGACGACTTCCTATAACACAATAAAAGTTTCCATCGTTCCCTTTCCAGATTTTGGGATCACGAAAGTCTACTTTACTAGCCCCCTTTGGAAGATCTTTGGCTGTCAGAACCGGATTCTTATCATACTTTTCATAATCCTTACCATCTCCAACTGCCACTGCCTGTGTCTGAATATCCCTTACAGTTCCGTCTTCCAGTTTCTCCTGATTTACAGAAGTATACATAAGCAACTGTCTGCCATCCTCTAATTCTATGGCACTTCCTGAAAAACAGCCGAATTTATCATAATCTTCATCCGGTGCCAATGCAGTCGGAACATAGTTCCAATGCAATAAATCCTTACTCACTACATGTCCCCAGTGCATACTGTCCCAATGTGTGCTATACGGATTATACTGGTAGAACAAATGATACTCTCCTTTATAATAGGAAAATCCATTTGGATCATTCATCCAGCCAACATAAGGAGTTATATGAAAGGCTGGTCTTTCTTCCTCTTTGATCTGCTGTCCCTGTATAAATTCATATTTTCTTGCCTTTTCCAACATTTCGCTCATATAGTTCCTCCTGTCAAAATAATATCTTCTCTTATTTTTCACTGCTTAATGAATCCTGATACTGGTCAAAATATTTTTGCTTGATTGAAAGGTAATCGGAAAGCCCGTACTTCTCCATTTTTTTCAGATAAGAATCCCATTCTTCATCAATTCCTCCGTTCAGGATCCAATCTGCTTTCTTCTGTTCTGCATATTTCTTAATATCTGTATCATACTGTGACACTTTGTTTGTATCATCAATACTCATAAATACATTAGGATAAACATATTTGCTGTTCATATCCTGTAAATATGTCTCATGCATATTATCCAGACGCCATTTCGCATCTTCCGGCTGTGTTACATATACGTCATAATATTCATTTAATATAGCGAGAGGACCATTTACAGATTGCGCTTCACGTACTTCCACCGGTGACTGATCTCCTAAGTCCATATGCTTTAACATTTTTTCGCCATCTTTGTTTACAGACAGCTCAAAAATATTAAAGGAATCCTTCTCTCCATAGGTTCCCCAGTTATTTTGCGGAGACTGAAGGGGTGCATACATCTGATCGATCCATGCGGCAGCAAGTGCCGTGTTACGACAGCTGGTAGTAAGCACACATCTTCCTCTGTCAAAACCGCTGGTCTCACTGTTGTTCTGTCTGGTGATATTTCTCATTCCATCCGGTCCGGTCAGTGCCGGAAGCATCACATAATCCGTATTGTTGTCTATATTAGCAATATCCCATGTGAAGCAAAGTCCATAACGGTGATTCTTTCCTTTTGCAACATAAGTAGACCATTCCTGTGTAAATGCTTCCGGATCGATCAGATTCTCTGTCACAAGTTTATGCAGCCATTTGATACCTTCTTTGTATCCTTCCTGAACCGTTGTATAAATCACCTTACCTTCATCTGTTACAGCAAAATGATCTCCTGTATCCCCATAACCATCTCCGAATCCATTTATTAAGATTGAAGGATCCTGATCTCCGTTATTGATAATAAATGACATTGGTATTACATCACCTTCAATGGAAAACTCTTGTTTCAGATCATCTGCATGATCTCGAAATTGAATCAGTACCTGCTCCAGTTCATCTGTTGTGGTTGGAATCTCAAGACCAAGATAATCAAGCCACTTCTTATTAATATAAGGAATATCTCCAATGGCCTGAATTGCTTCTTTTCCGGAACCAAGCTGTTCAATCCACGGAAAAGAGTAAATATGTCCATCCGGTGCTGTACACATGGTTCTGTATTCCGGGTATTTTTCAAACACAGCCTGAAGGTTTGGCATATATTTGTCAATCAGATTTTCCAGCGGAATAATTATTCCCTGCTTTGCATAACGCAACAGATCATAATCACTCATGCCTGCATTAAACAGTCCATCCGGCAGATTTCCAAACTGAGCCAACGCCAGATTCTTTTTATCTGAAAACTGATCTGATACAAAGCAGGTCCAGTCAATATGAACATTTGTCTGTTCTTCCATTCTCTGGAAAATCACTCTTTTATTTGGATCCTGTGTTGAAGTGGCCGGTGCACTGGTAATAAAAGAAAGCTCCTCTGTTTCTTTCAATGGAAACTGTACATCCGATACCGGTGTATCCGGATTAATCTCAGCATCAAGCCTCTGCTGTTTTCCACACCCCATTATACTTACCATCATTGTTAAAGAAAGTCCAAGTGCAAGCAAACTTCTTACTCTGTTTTTCTTCATATCTGTATCATTCCTTTCTTTAGCCTTTTACCGATCCAACCATAATTCCTTTATCAAAATATTTCTGGAAAAATGGATACATCACTAAAAGTGGTAAACTTGATACTACAATTGTTGCATATTTCAACTGTTCTGCTACCTTTGCCATCTCTGCTGTGCTTTGGATATCTGCAATCATTCCCGGCTGTGGAGTATTCTGCACCAGGATTGAACGCAGTACCAGCTGCAGTGGCTGAAGATTTGCATCGTTCAGATAAATCATCGCATCAAAGTAGCTATTCCACATTCCGACAAATGACCACAGTGCCAGTACTGCAATGATTGGTTTACATACCGGCATCATAATTTTGAAAAAATGCTGAATTTCATTAGCACCGTCAATTGCAGATGCTTCTCTTAATTCTGCCGGAATTGACTGATAATAAGTTCTTGCAAGAATCATATTCCAAACGTTAAATGCTCCCGGAATCAAAACCGCCCATACTGTATTTACCATATGCAGCTGATTGATCAAAATAAATGTTGGAATCATTCCTCCCCCAAAAAACATTGTGATCAGAAAAATCAGATTAAAAAATTTTCTTCCCACAAATTCTTTTTTAGACAGAGGAAAGGCTGCCAGTAATGTTACAAAAACTGAGATCACTGTAAATGCAAATGAATACAGAAAAGAATTCAAAAATCCGCGCCAGATCATCTCATTCTCCAGTACTCTTCTATAAGCATCCAAAGTCCAGTCCTTAATATCAGAGCTCAGTCCCTGATTATTCAAAACAGTAGGATCCATAAAAGATGCAAGTACTACATATATAATTGGAATCGCAATAGAAAGCACAAACAGTCCAAGAATCGTGAATCCAATTCCAAGGATCAGACGATCTGTCCTTGAATATTTTCTCTTTTTTTTCTCCATCTCTTCTCCCTCTTTTCTATAATCCTTCTCCGTCATTCAGTTTCTTAACAACACAGTTTACAAAGATCAACAAGATAACATTTATAACCGAATTGAAGAGACCTACCGCTGTCGAATATCCATAATCTCCGTTCAGAAGTCCAATACGATATACATATGTAGACAGGATTTCTGATGCCGGCAAGTTCATGTCTGTCTGTAAAGCATATGCTTTTTCAAAACCTATACTCATAATATTTCCGGCCTGTAAAATAAACTGAATTACAATAATATTTTTAATTGCCGGCAACTCTACATACCAGATCTGCTGCAGAAGATTTGCTCCATCCATGGTCGCTGCTTCTTCCAGCTCCTTGCTTGCATTTGCCAATGCTGCTGTATACATGATAGAGGACCATCCTGCTGCTTGCCAGATTCCGCTTGCAATATAAATTGTTCGGAATGCAGAAGGCATTGTCATCCAGTTTGTGCTAATTCCGAGCACTTTGTTCAGCGGTCCTACAGGTGATAAAAGCATACGAACCATACCGCAAAGTACGATGACTGAAATAAAATTCGGCATATAGATCAAAAGCTGAACTTTCTTTTTAATCCCTGTCTTACGGATGCGATTTAGAAGCAATGCAAGAATAATCGGAACCGGGAATCCCCACAACAGTCCATAGATACTCAATTTTAATGTATTCATCAGATAATTCATAAAATCTGGTGAAGATAAAAATCGCCTAAAATACTCAAGTCCTACCCAGGGACTACCAAGAACTCCTTTTATTACATTGTAGTCTTCAAAAGCTATCAGGAGACCACCCATTGGGAGATACTTAAAAATAATTGTCAGTAAAAGCCCTGGCATTAGGAAGAAAAGATATAACTGCCAGTTTTTCTTCATATAAGTCATCTTTTCTCTCCACGTTCGTTTGCTCACGGACTTTGCTTGATTTTGCATTCTTTTCATGCACTTCTTCCTCCATTCCTTTAACCTTGTGGAAAACCGGTTACGTAACCGGTTACTTTATGGTTTGATATTACTATATTCTTCTCTTTCTGTCAACACTTTTGCGCAATAAAATAACCGGTTACGTAAGCGGTTATTTTAGTGTTGCGTTTTTCCATGAAAATTGCTATACTAAAAAATATTATGAACCATCAGCCATCATATTGAAGGAGATTCAACTTTTATGAGTAAAAAACAGGTAACTTTTGCAGATATTGCGGAATATACCAATTTTTCAAAAACTACAATATCAAGATATTTCAATCACCCGGATTCACTGACGGTTGAAAACCAGGAAAAGATTTCACAGGCTCTTGATACACTTGGATATAAAAAGAATAAGCTGGCAAAGGTTCTGGCAAATGGAAAAAGTGAATTTATCGGAATCATTGTTCCAAACCTTTACCTGCACTATTATTCTGAGATGCTGACACAATTCCTTTCCAGCTACAGTGATTATCACTATAAATTTCTTGTTTTCGCCAGTGAACATGGCGCTGAAGAAGAACAACAGTACATTGAAGAACTTCTGTCTTATCAGATTGAAGGACTGATTGTTTTAAGTCACACTCTTCCATCTGAGAAACTTGCTTCCTATCAGATTCCTGTCATCGCAATTGAACGCGAAGCAGAATATATCAGCAGTGTCAATACTGATAACTATATGGGTGCACTTCAAGCTACTTCCCTGTTGATTCGGGATAAATGTGACATATTAATTCATATAAATGTCAATGTAAATAAATCCATCCCGGCTTATGACCGAATCCGAGCCTTTCAGGCTACTTGCGAAGAATATCATATTCCATATGATATAGATCTTAGTGTAGAAGGTGATTCTTATCATGAGATTTTAAACGTAATCCGAGAGATTTTCAATAAAATAGAAGCAAAATACCCCAATCAAAAAAAAGGTATCTTTCTCGCGAATGATACCTATGCAAATATGTTTCTTAATTTAATTTTCCAAAAATATGGAACATTTCCTTCTACTTATGAGATCGTTGGATTTGACAACTCTCCGATTGCCAGCGAGGCAATCCTTCCAATCACAACCATCGGCCAGCAGATTGATGTGATTGCAAAGACTGCCATGGATCTTCTTGTCCAACAGATGGAAGAGCAGAAAAAGCGTGTTCCCAAACCATTAGGTGAACCTATTCATAAACAAATTGCCCCTGTATTAATTCGCCGTAATACAACAAAATAATTTATTTTTCATGATTGAGAACGTTGTCTCCAGTGCCAGGACCTGATTACCGGTTCCGGCGCTGTCTTCTGATATCTGCAGATACTGAGCAGTAATCCGAGCAGGATATAAGATGTCAGCATACCTGATCTTCCTGTTCCAAAGAACGGACAGTAGATTCCCATATTACAGACTCCTCCCAGATTTTCTAATATAAAAACTACGGTCTGAATCAGGAACAATGCTGTGCATCCTGTCCCCATCACCATACCAAGCTGGTTCTTCTGATTTAATGAAATCTTAGCAAACCGAAGGATCAGAACCACCAGACAAAGAACCAGTAGAATACCTGCCAGGATTCCATAAGCAGCTACCACACTGGCAAGCAGATGGACACTTCCGTCTACGGATGTCAGAAGTTCTTTAAACTGCGGATTGCCATGAAATGCTGAGCTTCCGGAAAGCATTTCCCGAATCACATTGACGCTTGGGAAATCTGCTGCATGATCACCGATTGATAATATAGCCGCTATACGCTCTTTCTGGTAAGCCTTGCCAAAACACCAGAGGCCTCCCGCAAGCAGAACCGGTATCAGAACGACTACTGCTCCGATTCCCGTAAGTACTGCTTTTTTACAAACCTGAAACCAGCCTTTGTGAACAGCCACCGCCAGAACCACACAATAAACCACTTCCAGTATCATTGCCCCAATCAGACTCTGGCTTCTTATAATCAGGAAATATGTTGGAATGACCATCCAAAGGATTGCCTTTAAAATTCCTCGGTATCCCTGACCTCTGTAACTATATAATACAGCTGCAAACAACGGAATTGTCAGCCAGAGTAAATCAATCAGATTCAATCCAAAATTGCCGAATGGCATTCTAATATATCTGGTTGATCCATTCATTTTCGCACCGGCAACCTGCAGTCCAATGAAAAGTAACACCTGATATGCGATCAAGATTGGTTTTGCATAAACCGCAATCCTCGTATAATCCATATAGCAAATACCAATCATCAGCACAAGTCCAAGCAAAAGTGCCGGCAGTTCCAGCGACGTATGCCAACTGGATGACATTCCTGTCCAGAACAATTCTTCTGTTTTTCCTGCACTCTGCTCAATACCTAAAGCAGTCTGATACATAACACTTCGTAAAAGATAGCCTGCAAAACTTAATCCAATGATCAGCGCAATCATTCCCCACGCCATTGTCGGCCGGTGGGTCCTATCCATCTCAAGCCCGACTTCTACCGGATCACCCATTTCTCGAACCGCAGCTTCTTCTGCTTCTGTCTGACTCATTCCTTCACTTAGGAATTCTGCTTTCTGATCCTCAATATGATCATTGATCTCCTGTTCTATCGTCCCTCTTGCCATCTTACAGCGAATCTGTTCTGTTAATGTATGTAAATACTCCTCTCGTCTCATCAAACATCACCCTTTCTAACAAACTGCTGCATTCAGCACATTCACTACAGCCGATGAATAAATTTTCCACTCTTCTTTCTTCTCTTCTAAAACTTTCCTCCCGGTTTTCGTAATACTGTAATACTTACGAACCTTACCACCGACCTCTTTCTCATAAACTGTCAGATATTTCTTATCTTCCATTCCATGAAGCAATGGATATAACGTTCCCGCCTTTAATTCAAACACATTCTGGGACTTTTCTCTTAAGGTCTCGATCATCTCGTAACCATACATATCCTTTTCAGATAAAAGCTTTAATAACAACATCGTTGTGCTTCCTGATACCAGACTTCTGTCAACTGCCATAACAATTCCTCCTAATCTTCTGATTTTACGTTAACCGTACACTTCTTAACATTCTCCTTGCGAAATGAAACTCATCTTGCAGTATATATATCGATTATCTATATATCTTAGCTCGATTATATATCGGTTATCTATATATGTCAATAAAATCTTCCAAAATTCTTTGCATTTTTTGTTTTTTGGATACAAAAACTATACTATATGTGAAAAATATGTTATAATTTGTGTACACATTATGCAGTATAAATACATACTAGCCATACAATTCAAGTTGTTGAACTAATTTAGGAGGAGAATTATGACTGATTCTGTTACAAATAAGATCATTCTAAGTGCCGACAGTACCTGTGACCTGGATCAGGAACTGAAAGAACGTTATCATGTACACTATTTTCCACTCCACATCATTCTGGATGGAAAAGATTATAAGGACGGCATTGACATTACACCGGAAGAAATTTATCAGAAATATTACGATGAAAAAATCCTTCCAAAGACAGCTGCTGTCAATGTTGCGGAATATATTGAACATTTTAAACCATGGGTCAATGAAGGCTATGAAGTGATCCATATCAATCTTGGCAGCTCACTTTCCAGTGCTCATCAAAACTGCTGTATTGCTGCTGAAGAGCTCGGGCATGTTCATGTGATTGACAGTTGTTCTCTCTCCACCGGAACCGGACTTCTCGTAACCGATGCCGGTCGGATGATCGAGCAGGGATTGAAAGCGGAAGACATTGCCGAAGCTCTTCGCGAACGCACAAAGCATTGTCATGCCAGCTTTATTTTGGATACGCTGACATTTCTACATGCCGGTGGGCGCTGTTCGGCGGTCGCTGCTCTCGGAGCAAATGTTCTGAAATTAAAGCCATGTATTGAAGTCAGCACGGAAGACGGAAGCATGAATGTCGGAAAAAAATACAGAGGAACGCTTGATAAAGTTCTTGTGAAATATGTAAAAGACAAACTTGCTGCTTATCCGGATATTGATCCATCGCTGATCTTCATCACGCATTCAGGAATTGATCCGGAATATATTAAACTTGTTAAAAATACAATCGAAGAAGCTATGCATTTTGATGAGATCCATATAACAAAAGCAAGCTGTACGATTTCCAGCCATTGTGGACCAAATACGCTTGGAATTTTATTTGAAACCTGCTAAGGAGGAGACGCCTATGACGAATACAAAACCAGTTTTTCATGGAAGTGATATTGAGAAAATCAGTGAGTATTATCATATCGACCAAAACAGTATTACAAACTTTGCCGGAAATGTAAATCCACTCGGACTTTCCCCTTCTGTTAAGGAAGCTGTTGCGGCTCATGTGGACCTCTTTTCTTCTTATCCTGACCGAGATTATAAATCGCTTCGCAACACAATTGCTGAGTACTGCGATGTTCCTGCTGATTTCATCCTGCCGGGCAACGGTTCAAGCGAACTGATTTCACTTTTGATTGAAACAAGAGCACCGAAACGCACTCTGATTCTTGGTCCAACCTATTCTGAATACTCCAGAGAACTTTCTTTCTCCGGAAGTACACAGGACTATTATCATCTTCAGGAAGCGGAAGATTTTGAATTAGATGTAGAAGATCTTTGCCGGACTTTATTAAACGGATATGATTTTCTGATTCTCTGCAATCCGAACAATCCAACTTCTTCTGCCATCTTAAAAGATGAAATGCGTGCATTGCTTTCCTTTTGTGCAAACCGCGATATCTTTGTCATGATTGATGAAACGTATGTAGAATTTGCACCTTCCGTTCAGGAAGTAACCGCTGTTCCATACACAAAAGATTTCTCTAATCTCATGGTACTGCGCGGTGTATCAAAATTCTATGCAGCTCCGGGAATGCGTTTTGGATACGGCATTACCGGAAATAAAGAATTCTTATCTCAGATGAAAGAAAAGCAGATTCCATGGTCCTTAAACAGCCTTGGAGCATATGCCGGCGAGCAGATGTTCAAAGACACTTCCTACATCCGTCAGACACGCTCATTAATCCTGACGGAACGTGACCGGATGTTTCTTGAATTAAAAAAGATGTCTTCTTTCAAGGTTTATTTTCCATATGGAAACTTTATCCTTGTGAAGATTTTAAAGCCAGAAGTAACTTCTTTCGATGTATTCGAAGCTTGTATAAAAGAAGGACTTATGATCCGCGACTGCTCTTCTTTCCAATGTCTGGATGGCGAATTCGTCCGCTTCTGCATTATGAAACCAGAAGATAATGACCGGCTCTTAAAAGTATTGAAAACAATTTAATGATACCAAGGACAAAAGGTCTGAAACCACCGGTGCTTGCACAAAGGTCTTTCTTAAAAAACGGGAGAATCTGATCCAACGATTCTCCCGCTTTTCTTCTTATTCTTTCTTTTGGTTTTGTACTTCCTTGCTTTTTCTATGATTCTACAGCTGTTTTCTAACAACAAGATAATCATCTCCATTCCGATAATATGGACATTGATAATGCTGATTTGTCATCAGACGGATGTAATCATCCTCATCCATATTCTTATCACAGAGATAACACTCATACTCCTCATCATAAATATAATAAGTGCATGTTTCACAGCTGGTTCTTGACTCTTTACTCAATTTTCTCTCTCCATTTCCCGCCCGTTGCAGAGCCTGTAGCATTGCATTCTGTTGCTGTTCGTTCTATGTGCAGCTGGCAACTCTTTTCTTAGTATCATACCATGTTTCCATAGATTGCGTCCACTTTTCTGTCTAATGCAATTACCTTAAACGCAATTAATAGCCTGTATTTTTTGTATTTTATTTCTTATTTTCTGTATATTTGAATTATTTTTAACTTTTTTCTGATTTTCTATTGACAAATACCTATCTGTGAGTTAATATAGAATCAACAAAAGGAAACGAAATAAAAAACAAAAAGGAGGACAAACCACCAGACACTTAATCCTTTCATTAAAATTAATTTTAAAGAAACAGAGGTATAGTCCAATGGGAAGGTAGATTAAATCCTTAAAAATCTAAAGAAAGAGGTACAGACCACCAGAAAGAGTAATTTAAAAAACGGAAACGATATTTAAAGAGAGAGAGGTAGAATCCAATGGGATAGTTCATTAAATCATCAAACAAATAAATTGAAAGAGGTAAATTCCAATGGGACGATAAGTTAAAATCCAAAAATAGATAAACAAAGAATCGAAAGAAGGATATTCCAATGGGATAATTAAATGAAATAAAATATAAAATCACTATTTGAGATAATAGTTTCAGATAGATATCAAGTAAATAAGGAGGAATATTCCAATGGATGGAATAGCAAAGTGAAGATCCACTGTATAGCGTAGGTGCATACGGTGGATTTTCTTTTGTCTCTTTTTCGTGGATATCCCGGATAATCAGATGGGGGAAATAAAAAGGGGCAAAGCTTTTTATGCTTCCACCCCATCACTTTAAAATGTTTAAAGTCTCATCATCTCTTCACAAAGTACTCTTCATACCATACAAGGAACGTATAGATTGTCCATACTTTTCTCCAGTTATCAGAATTTCCTCCAACATATTCATCAAAAATCGCATTGATTGCATCCACATCAAAGAATTTCTCTGCAATATCACTGTGGAAGAGACGCTGTACGTCCTGATTATATCTCTCATCAGCCATCCAGATACGGATTGGTA
>ENA-OQHI01001346-OQHI01001346.1-human-gut-metagenome-genome-assembly--contig:-NODE-1346-length-11831-cov-4.018377_pt1 | contig 11831 bp, 9 predicted proteins | sample MGYA00242561_ERZ504713 | MGnify/ENA primary metagenome ERZ504713 (study PRJEB26092, sample SAMD00036217) | human gut metagenome | host: Homo sapiens | study: EMG produced TPA metagenomics assembly of... | reverse complement strand
AAGGCAGACCAGCTGGCAAAAGAAAAAATTTCCGCACAGATTAAAAGCATACGCAGAGAGATCCGTGATACTGAGGAACAGAAGAATCAGCTTGGAGAACAGGAAGATGTGCTTCGCATGAATGAAGAAAGTAACGGATATCATCTTCTTGACGAACGAATCGGGGCACTGGAAACAAGAAATCAGGCACAGATCGCGGGAATGTGTATGACTGCATTTCTGGCACTGGCAGGGGCGTTACTTCTGGCACTGGAGGCAGGAAGTACGATTCCGGCGGTACTGGTAGGAGTTGCCGGTGTTTTGGCGTTTATTGCAGAGCTGAATTTTGAAATGCGTACAGTACGTGAACTGGAAAAACGCAAAAGAATGAAGTCCAGATGGATCGCAAGACAGAATAAGCTGGAAGGCGGCCGCAGCAGTCTGGAGGAAGAATTACGTGAAAAAAATATGGAACTTTCCAATCTGACAGAAGAACTTCGTGAAATGGAAGAGTATGCGTATCTGCCTCTGATGGAAGAAGTTGAGATCGATGCGCTGAATCTGGCAATGGATACGATTGATAAACTGTCGGAACAGATGTATCGTCAGACAGGAAACAGACTGGTGAGGACGATGTCGGAGACTCTCAGCGGAATTACCGGTGGTACCTGTCATGAACTGATGGTTGACGATGAATTTCATATCAGCGTTGATACAGGGAAAGAAGTACTGCCGATTGAAAATCTGCGTCTGATCATGGTTGAACAGATCTATCTTGCGATGAGACTGGCCGCAGGAGAACTCCTGTGTGGCGCAGAAAAGCTTCCGGTCATCTTTGATGAAATGTTCTGCGCCTTTGATCCGAAAAGGCTGGAAACAGCTGTTTTATGGATTACAGGGTCTGGGCGTCAGGTGATCATAAGTACAAGCAAAAAACAGGAATTGGATGTGTTACAGAAAACAGGACTTTCTGTCAATGAGATTTCTTTATGACTGAGAAGAGAATAAAAAACACCCTGCAGATTTTTCTGCAGGGTGTTTTGCATTGTGCTGTGAAGAAGTGACAGGATTTATTTGTCATACTGAGCCATGTAATTATTGACGCATTTTTTGATTCTGTCTGCAGGGTTGAGCAGATGGCTGACAGACATATCATGATTCAGTGTATCAATGATCAGAGCGATATATTTACTCAGATCGCAGCTGATATAGTAGTCTCTTGCGAGAAGCTCCGGATCCTGATAAACAAGGTTTGTAGTAAGCAGTTTATCAAAGGTTCCTTTTGCGTATGCTGCGTCGAATTTTTCCATTCCCTCTGTGAAGAGTCCGAAAGTTGTGCAGATAAAGATCTTGCCGGCACCACGTTTTTTCAGAAGAGATGCAATCTCCAGAATGCTGCTTCCTGAGGAAATCATATCATCGATCAGGATAACATCTTTGCCTTCAAGTTTTGGGCCGAGGAATTCATAGGCTGCGATTGGGTGACGGCCTTTAACTACTTTGGTGTAGTCGAGACGTCTGTAGTACATACCCATATCTACACCGAGAACGTTTGCAAGGTAGATCGCTCTGCGCATGCTTCCTTCATCCGGGCTGATGATCATGAAGTGATCATTGTCAATATGAAGACCTTCTACATTTTTGAGGAGAGCCTTGATGAACTGATAGGACGGCTGGATAGTTTCAAAACCATGCAGTGGAGTTGCGTTCTGTACACGTGAATCATGAGCATCGAATGTAATGATATTTTCTACGCCCATTTTTGTCAGTTCTTGGAGTGCGGATGCACAGTCAAGGGATTCACGTCCGATACGTTTGCTCTGGCGGCTCTCATAGAGATATGGCATGATCACATTGACTCTGCGGGCTTTGCCGCCGACTGCAGCAATGGCACGTTTCAGATCCTGAAAATGATCATCAGGTGACATCATGTTGGTGTATCCGCTGATCGTGTAGTTGATACTGTGGTTGCAGACATCAACCATAACATAAATATCGTCACCACGTACGGATTCACTGATCTCGCCTTTTCCTTCACCGGAACCGAAACGAGGGGTTTTGACATTGATGATATAGGAATCACGCTGATATCCTTCAAAAGCGCAGGTGCCTAATTCAGGGTTCTCACGCTCTTTTCTCCATTTTACAAGCCATTCATTTACTTTTTCGCCAAGGGGGCGGCAGCTATCGAGGGGAATAAGCCCCAGCCTTCCTACAGGAAGTGTTGTCAGTTCCTTGTTGTTTAACTGTGCCATCGTTTATTTTCCTCCTAAAAATATTTTCTGTATTCGGATGTCTTTGCCGATAAGCTTCAGCATCTGGTAATTACTTGCTATCCGGGAAAAAGTTCTCTCGGAATAGGTGGCTGAAAAATCTTCAAGTTTCAGATTCGTAGATATGATCGTGGATTTACGACGGGAAATACGTTCGTTAATACACAAAAATAACTGCGAGGAGACAAAACTGTTGGTAAGCTCTGTCCCAAGATCATCTATGATCAGAAGATCACAGTCAAGGATAAAATCATCACCCGGGTCTGTTTCGGATTTTCTGGAAAAAGCTGTCTGAGCCAGACGGTCAAACAGATCAAATGCAGAAAAATACAGAACACAGTGTGCGGTTTTGAGAAGCTCGCTGGCAATACAGTGAGAGAGAAAGGTCTTGCCTACTCCGGTGCTGCCGTACAGAAACAGGTTCTGTGCGCGCTTGTCAAAATCATCTACAAAGTTCCGAGCAGTATTATAAGCCCGTTTTGCTGTTTCGCGGGCTGTTAATCCGGTTGCTTCGTTCTTCATTGTATCAGAATACCAGTCAAAAGAAAAGTGTTCAAAGTTCTCTTTTTTGAGAATCTCTTTCAGATTTGACTGTGTGTACAGTAATTCGACCTCGGATTTTTTGAAACAGGAACATTTTTGTCCGTCAACATAGCCAGTATCCTGACAGAGTGGACAGAAATAATGAGGTTCCAGATAATCATCAGAAAATCCGTTGCTGCGAAGAAGTGTACGGCGTTCCTGAGCCAGAGCGGCCACGTCTTTTTTGAGATCTTCTACAGTATCGGATTCGCCCAGCAGAAGAGAACGGGCTTTTCTGGCACTCAAGGCTGCAACCTCCTGATCAATCTCCAGCAGGCGTGGAACACGGATAAATGCTTCTTTGCGGCGTTCTTCCAGATCATGCTGCACCTGGGACTGACGCCGGCTGTATTCTCTCATAATAATATCATACTGAAAATTCTGTAAAGCCACGGTACTCTCCTTTACTGGGTTACTGTTCACTTCGTTCACGGTAACTTTACTGGTTCAATAGATGCTTCTCATATTCGTCGAAGTTGTATTCTCGCTGCTGGAAGTTATTGAAACGGTTATTGGAAGGCTGTGCAGGTTTGGAGGATGCTGCTTTTCGGTCCTGACGGCGTTTCTTGTGTTCGGTATCCAGAGTATGGATGTCATCGATCGTATGTACATCTTTCTTTTTCCAGCCTTCCAGAATCTTGTCTGTATACTGGAAGCTGGCCTGACCTGTCTGAAGGACAGTACGGTTGCAGGCTTCCTGGATGACCTCCATGGAAAAGCCATAGGTTCGAAGCCAGGTGTCCATCAGTGTGATCTCTGTCTCTACGGGATTGCGGTTGGTGATTCCGAGAGCCTTGAGAATAGAAAAATAGTCTTTATTATATCGGGAGCCGGACTGCTTGGCTTCTTCCACAGAGGTAATCCCCTCCTCAGCCCAGGCAAGAGCCACCTTCTCGATGTAGCGGATGCTCTTGTGATTGTGGCCCACGCAATATTCAATCAGATATTCGACCAGGTCAGCAGACATGCCAAGGCCATCATAGAAGAAAAGCATCTTTTGAATTTCTGTAGGTGAAAGTGTTTTGCCAAGATATTGTTCGGCTACATAAAGAAGCTGGATGATATCTTCGTTTTGTTTCAGTTCATTTACACGGTCCGGAGTAAGTGCTTCTGTACGGACAACAGGCTGGTCCTTCGGCTGTTCGGAAGTAACGGAAATCTCATCCTGCACGGCATCCGTCGGACAGGAAGGAGCTACAGGAGTGAGAAGAGAAATTCCGCAAAGCTTATTATTGTCTGTGAAATCAAGAGTAAGAAGCTGCTGTTTGGCCCAGTATTTCAGTGCACGGAGAATATCTCTCTCGGTGCAGAGAAGACGGTCTGCCATCTGCTCCAGACTGAAAGAAACCGGAGCACTGGAAAGTGCACGTAAAAGGTAGATATATACTTTTACAAACTCTCCATTAGCTTCCGGCATATAATTATCAATAAATGTGTTCGATAAGATCGTAACCTCCGGGAGGGAGGCATTATGTAATGTGATCATTGCCATGAAATATCGCTCACTTTCCGATGCTGTTCATTTCATCAGGATATTACCTGTGAACAGTTATGACTTTTCCGCAATAATGCGGCTGTTTTGGAACACTTGGATTATAGCACAACATTTTTCAAATGAGAATAGGCGATTTTTTTACAGAGGATTTCCACAAATGAATGTGGATAATGTGGATAATGTGGAAAGTACATGGAGGATAAAATTATGTGCAACCGCGAAAAATGGCGAAATTTCGTATATTATCGCAAAAAATATGAAAAATCGACAAAATATTATGTGAACCAGTTTTGCATAAAAAATCCACATGCCCTACGCATATAAAAATGTGTATAAACATGTGGATAATGTGGATAACTTATTTGCCAAGGAGTTGTTCGCCAATATTTACAACGTCTCCGGCGCCCATAGTTATCAACAGGTCGCCCTGTGTACAATTTTCTAATAAAAAGTTTTCAATCTCGTCGAAGGTCGGGAAGTATTCACATGGAGTACCGAGTTCGACGATTTTTTCCTGCAGATTTCTGGAAGAAATGCCAAGATTATCCGTTTCACGTGCAGCATAGATATCAGCCAGTACGACGTGATCTGCAAGGGTAAGAGCTTTGGCAAATTCCGGAAGAAGGGCTTTGGTACGTGTATAAGTATGAGGCTGGAATACACACCAGATCTTCTTATGTGGATAATTTTTGGCTGCGTGAAGGGTGGCTTCAATCTCTGTCGGATGATGCGCATAATCATCAATGATCGTTACATCGCCAATTTTGCCCTTATACTGGAATCTGCGGTCTGTACCGCCGAAATCTTTCAGACCATCAAAGATCACTTCTGTAGACAGGTCAAGAAGCTGTCCTGCAGCGATAGATGCCAGAGCATTGGATACATTGTGAATGCCAGGCACTTTCAGAGAACATGTGCCCAGGTCTTCTCCGTTGTGAAGAACATGGAAGGTTGCATGGCCAAGTTCGTCATAAGTAATGTCTGTGGCTGTGTATTCAGCATCGTGTTCCAGACCGTAGGTGATCACTTTACATGGAAGATTTTCTGTGATCATTTCGTATTTTGGTGTATCTGCATTAATGATGAGAGCACCTTCTGCCGGGAGAAGTTCTGCAAATTTGCGGAAGGAATGACGGATATCATCAATATCTTTGAAGAAATCAAGATGATCCGCATCAATATTCAGAATGATCCCGATGGTTGGGAAAAAGCTCAGGAAGCTGTTGGTATATTCGCATGCTTCTGTCAGGAAGGTTTCAGACTGTCCAACACGGATATTACCGCCGATTGCAGGCAGGATACCGCCTACACTGATGGTCGGGTCACATTCACCTTTGAGAAGAATGTGAGAAAGCATGGATGTGGTCGTGGTTTTGCCATGTGTTCCGGCAACTGCGATGGAAGTATCATAGTTGCGCATGATCTGACCAAGAAGCTGCGCTCTGGTCAGCATCGGAATGCCTTTTTCTTTTGCACATGCAAATTCCGGGTTATCCGGGTGAATAGCTGCTGTATAGACAACCACCTGAACAGAATCGGAAATATTGGAGGCGCGCTGACCATAGTAAATTTTCGCACCTTTGCTTTCCAGAAGACTGGTCAGAGGGCTTTTTTTGGAATCAGAACCGGAAATTGTAAAACCTTCTTCAAGAAGAATTTCAGCCAGTCCACTCATACTGATGCCGCCGATACCAATGAAATGGATGGAGAGCGGTTTATGAAAGTCTATCTGATACATAATAAAAATCTCCTTATCTTTAATGCTTTTTATTATACCTCTGTCAGATAAAAATGAAAAGTGTTACTTTTTATGAGAACAATGTGCAAATGTACCAATATAATAGAAGAATAATTGTGCAAAACATACATAAAAAGTACTGCATTGTTTTTCTGGAGTAAAAAAAACGTGTGCAAAAAATATAAAAAACAGAAGAAAAAAACAAAAAAATTGTAAATTATGTTCACGGATGCAAAAAAGTATGATATAATGGAAAATCATAACATACAAGAGGTGATTGCGAGATGATGAAAAAAGAAATGATCGCCATGCTTCTGGCGGGTGGTCAGGGCAGCAGACTGGGAGTACTGACACAAAAGGTTGCGAAACCTGCAGTCGCTTTTGGCGGTAAATACCGCATTATTGATTTTCCATTAAGTAACTGTATTAATTCTGGTATCGACACAGTTGGTGTACTGACACAGTATCAGCCGCTGCGTCTGAATACGCATATCGGAATTGGTATTCCGTGGGATCTGGATCGAAATGAGGGCGGTGTTACGGTACTTCCTCCATATGAGAAGAGTACAAACAGTGAATGGTATACAGGAACCGCTAATGCGATCTTTCAGAATCTGGATTACATGCAGCAGTACAATCCGGATTATGTATTGATTCTGTCAGGTGACCATATTTATAAAATGGATTATGAAGTGATGCTGAATTATCATAAGGCAAACAAGGCAGATGTCACGATTGCCTGTATGCCGGTTCCGATGGAGGAAGCCAGCCGTTTCGGCATCATGGTAACTGATGGATCAGGGCGTGTGACAGAATTTGAAGAGAAACCGGAGAAACCAAGCAGTAATCTTGCTTCCATGGGAATTTACATATTTAGCTGGCCGGTACTCAAAGAGGCACTGATCGCGCTGAAAGATCAGAGCAACTGTGATTTTGGAAAACATATTCTTCCTTATTGTAAAGAGAACGGACAGAGACTGTTCGCATATGAATACAATGGCTACTGGAAAGATGTGGGAACACTTGGATCTTACTGGGAGGCCAATATGGAGTTGATCGATATCATACCGGAGTTCAACCTCTATGAAGAATTCTGGAAGATCTACACCAAGGGTGATATCATTCCACCGCAGTATATTGCAGAAGATGCCGTGACAGACCAGTGCATTATCGGCGAAGGTGCGGAAATCTATGGCGAAGTTCATCATTCAGTGATAGGACCAAATGTAGTGATCGGTAAGGGCACTGTGGTACGCGATTCGATCATTATGAGAAATACAGTGATCGGAGAAGATTCCGTTCTGGATAAAGCAATCGTGGCAGAGAATGTTACGGTTGGCAATCATGTAACACTTGGATGTGGCGAAGAAGCAGAAAATGTGCTGAAGCCGGCTGTATATGCATTCGGACTTGCGACTGTGGGAGAACAGAGCGTAATTCCGGATAACGTTAAAATAGGAAGAAATACTGCAATATCCGGAGTGACAGCGACAGAAGATTATCCGGGAGGAATCCTGGAAAGTGGACAGATCATTAAAGCAAAGGATGGTGAGCAGGCATGAGAGCAATTGGAATTATTCTGGCCGGCGGAAATAACAACCGCATGAGAGAACTGTCGGACAAGAGGGCGATTGCAGCGATGCCTGTTGCAGGAAGTTATCGAAGCATCGATTTTGCCCTGAGCAACATGGCAAATTCCCATGTTCAGAAAGTTGCAGTTCTGACGCAGTACAATGCAAGATCGTTAAATGAACATTTGAGTTCCTCAAAATGGTGGGATTTTGGAAGAAAGCAGGGAGGTCTGTTTGTATTCACTCCTACGATTACCAAGAATAACAGCTTATGGTATCAGGGAACAGCAGATGCCATTTATCAGAATATTGATTTTTTGAAAAAGAGTCATGAACCTTATGCAATCATTGCATCCGGTGACTGTGTGTATAAGATGGACTATAATAAAGTCCTTGAATATCATATTGCGAAACGGGCAGATATTACAGTTGTCTGCACAACATGCCGGGACCAGAAAGAGGTAGAGCGCTTTGGTGTGCTTCGTATGAATGACGATGGCAGAATCGTGGAGTTCGAAGAGAAACCGATCGTTTCTTCTTATAATACAATATCAACAGGTATTTACGTTGTAAGAAGAAGGCTGCTGATCGAACTGATCGAGCGGGCTGCACAGGAAGGCAGACATGATTTTGTAAATGACATTCTGATTCGTTACAAAAACCTGAAACGAATTTATGGTTATAAGACAGAGGATTACTGGAGTAATATTTCTGATGCAGAAGCTTATTATCGTACCAATATGGCATTTCTGCAGCCGGAGATCCGTAATTATTTCTTCAGACAGGAACCGGGAATCAAAACAAAGATCGACGATCTTCCGCCGGCCAAGTATAATCCTGGGGCAGAGGTGAAGAACAGTCTTGTTGCGAGTGGCTGCATTATCAATGGTACAGTAGAGAATTCAGTACTGTTCAAGAGTGTATATGTCGGCAATAATTGTGTGATAAGGAATTCAGTGATCCTTAATGATGTGTATATCGGAGATAACACTGTCATAGAGAACTGTATTGTTGAGAGCCGGGATACGATTCGGGCGAATTCCAGCTATAAAGGCGAAGACGGAAAAGTCAGGATCGTTGTTGAAAAAAATGAACGCTATGGATTATAATTGCTGAAGACAGCAGCTTGTAATCTGTAAAATAAAGAAATGCGTATGAAAATGAAAGGGGCAGGCACGATGAATATTACAGACGTACGTGTGAGAAAAGTTGCGAAGGAAGGAAAGATGAAGGCGGTCGTTTCGATTACGATTGATGAAGAATTTGTAGTTCATGATATCAAAGTAATTGAAGGCGAGAAGGGACTGTTTATTGCAATGCCGAGCCGCAAAGCTACAGATGGTGAATACAGAGACATTGCGCATCCGATCAATTCCCGTACCAGAGATAGGATCCAGACACTGATTCTTGAAAAGTATCAGGAAATGCTGGATGCAGAACCGGAAGAGGAACTGGAAGAAGCAGTTGAATAAATACAGTGGCTGCAGACAGATCAGCCGATTTTTGAATCTCTAAATAAGAATTAATAAGATCCGGGGACATGGGATAAATCCTGTGTTCCTGGATCTTTTATGTTTCTGGAAAAATATGTAAAAAATGAAATGATTCTGTAATAATTTAGAATTTTGGAGGCAAAATCTACTGGATTTCAGGGTATAAAAATGTGAAATGTTACATGAATGTTACAAAAATGAAATGAAAGTATTGATTATTTGTGAGAATGTGTTATACTTAACGTACAAAATATTTAAGAGGTGTTTTTATGAAGAGTAAGAAAGTTCTTTCACTGCTGCTGGCATGTGCAGTGACCGTATCTATGGGAACAACCGTATTTGCTTCCACAGAAGATCAGATTGCAGCTGCACAGGCACAGAAGCAGGAAGCACAGGCAGGACTTGCGCAGGCCCAGGCGAATATCAGCGGGCTGGAAAGCAAGAAACAGGAACTGGAGTCCTACCTTGCAGAACTGAATTCCCAATATAATGAACTTACAGACAGTATTTCACAGCTCAGCATTGAGGCTGCCGAGAAAGAAGAGGAGCTTAAGAATGTAAAGGCTCAGCTTGAAGTGGCAAAGCAGAATGCACAGGACCAGTACGAGGCAATGAAGATTCGTATCCAGTACATGTACGAGCATGGTGGAAGTACTATGCTTGAAATGCTTCTGTCATCTGACAATCTTTCTGATTTTATGAATCAGGCAAACAATGTGGCTACAATTTCTACATATGACAGAAACATGCTGAAGAAATATGAGGAGACACAGGAAGCAATCAAGACTCAGGAAACTCAGGTCGAAGAAGAGTCTGCTTCTATTGGAAATCTTCTTACAGAGAAAAGCTCTAAGCAGCAGGAAGTACAGAATCTGGTGGCATCGACCAGTGACAATATCAATTCCTATGTAAACCAGATCAGTGCAAGTCAGGAAGAAGCAGATACTCTTATGGCTCAGGTGAACAGTGCAGACAGTAGTATTTCACAGCTGATGGAAGAGGCTGAACAGGAAAAAGCTGCAGCGGCAGAAGCAGCAGCCGCACAGGAAACAGCAGAAGCTGCACAGGATGAAAATACAGATGAAGAAACAGATGAAGAAACAGATGTAGTGGATGAATCTGGAGATGCTTCAGAAGCACAGGATACTTCTTCCGGCGGTGAAGATACCACATATACAGAGGATACATCTTCAACGGACAGCAGTGATTACTCCGAAGATACATCTTCAGACAGTGCAACAGCTGAAGAGACGAGCAGTAGTTCTTCTGATACAAGTTCTTCAGAGACCAGCTCTTCCAGTCAGGGAACTTACCTTGGTAATTTTAAACTGACAGGATACTGTAACTGCGCACAGTGCTGCGGAACAGCTGGAAATGCAACCGCAAGTGGTACAACACCGGTGGCAGGACGTACTGTTGCAATGGCAGGGGTACCGTTTGGAACCAAACTTCTGATCAATGGAAATGTTTATACAGTAGAAGATCTCGGAACTCCTTATGGCCATGTTGACATTTACTGTAGCAGTCACAGCGAGGCACTGAGTTTTGGATTACAGTATGCGGATGTATACCAGTTAAATTAAATATAAGAATAATAAAAAGAGCTGTCTGGTTATGATGACCAGACAGCTCTTTTGACTGAAAACATATCAGATTGTGTATTACAGGTAAGGTGTTCCGGGAATCTCCGGATAACTTCCCATGCCGATCAGAAGTTCCAGTCCAACTTGACGGGCTTCCAGTACCGCTGCTTTAACAGCGCTGGCATCGCCGGAGATACCGAGAATCACTTCGTTAGAGTGACTGGTCCCGATACTTGGCGTCATATAACAGGTGATATTTACAGCAGATGCTTTCATAGCGGTATCGGCCATTACAAGACCAATTGCAGCAGGAGATCCTGCCATGAAGCCGAATGCCTCGCCTGGTACGGCATGAAATGCTTTCTGCAGTGCAGCTCCCGCGCTTGCGGAATAAGTGAATTCCAGATGACCGGATTCGCTGATATAAAGCTCCCCTGCATTTTTCTTTGTAAGTTCGAGGCCAAGCTCGATTGCATGACGTACATCTGAAACATCATTGCCGCCAATTACAATATAGTTTCCATGACCACCCCAACCTTTGGTGTCTCGTGGAAATTCAATGGAAAGAACTTCGGTGTTGGTTGCTTTTACGGCATCATCGATTGCTGTGATCTGTCCGGCAGCACCTGTTCGGGAACTGAAAAGTCCAAGGGCGTGGTATTTCATTCCAACATTCATTTCTTTTAATAATGTATCATCAATACCGGAAATCACCAGTCCGATCGTATCCAGGACGGTTGTTCCGACAAATTCTGTTCTTGTACAGTGCGTACTGATACTCTTTACGTCGATCATGAGAAGACTCCTGTTCCGTCTGCCTGGGGCAGACGTTTTTTTCTTTATGATTGTTAAATAAATATCCTATTTATAAATATAATCTATTTTATGCTTACTTGCAAGAGAAAGAATGTGCCAGGCCACGTTGAAAAAGCTGACTGGGATTCGTGACTAAATTCGTGACCGTTGATTTCACACCCATTTTCCGGAATCTCTTTTTAAACGCAAAAAAACACCGAAACTCTTGATTTGCAAGAATTTCGGCGCCCCTGCCAAGTAGTCGAAGTGACAGGAGTTGAACCTGCGGCCTCTGCGTCCCGAACGCAGCGCTCTACCAAAC
>ENA-OQHI01001322-OQHI01001322.1-human-gut-metagenome-genome-assembly--contig:-NODE-1322-length-11985-cov-6.684918_pt1 | contig 11985 bp, 11 predicted proteins | sample MGYA00242561_ERZ504713 | MGnify/ENA primary metagenome ERZ504713 (study PRJEB26092, sample SAMD00036217) | human gut metagenome | host: Homo sapiens | study: EMG produced TPA metagenomics assembly of... | reverse complement strand
TATTGGTGTATTCCATTATATATTATCTGTACAAAAAATACCCCCTCTGTGTCTAAAATAAGTTTACCACTTCACTATAAGAAAGCATAAAGACAGCAGACCCCTCTCAGTCGCCCTGCGGGCGCCAGCTCCCCCCGAGGGGAGCCTTTCACTACATCCTGCACAATCCAAAACTTGCAAAGCTATGAATTCTGTGGTATATTAGACATAGAAAAAGACAACCGCCCACAAGGTGGGTTGCCTGAGTAACAAAGTTTTAGAAAGCCACTTCTTACCCCGCAAAGTGTAGGAGTGGTTTTCTTTTTATTGCGCACAAATTCAAAACTTGCAAAGCTATGAATTCTGTGGTATATTAGATATAGAAAAGACAACCGCCCACAGAGGTGGGTTGCCGAGTTTAGTTAAGAAAAATCCGCTCCGAGCTCGCCAAAGTCAAGGGGCGGTTTTTCTATGTCCGTAACTTTTTTACTATTTGTTCTTAAAAATGAACGTAAGTAATGCTACGATAAAAATTCCAAAGGACATTAAATCCTGAAAGCTGAAATATACCATAGACATCACCTCCATTCGTATAGAATGAAGGCAATCACACCCCGTGAACCGGTTGTCAAAAACATTCTATCATAAAATTTCAACTAAAGCAATAAAATGTTTGTTTATAAAGGAGAGCTGGCAATGCCAAAGAAAAAGACAGCATTGACAATAGAAGAACGCTTGCAGCAGGCGCTGGTGCCTGCGGAGGAACAGCCTTATGAGGTGCCGGAGAATTGGGTATGGGTTAGGCTTGGAAGTCTTGCTGATGTAAAAGGTGGAAAACGTTTGCCGAAGGGAACAACTTTTTCGGAAAATATTACTAAACACCCTTATATAAGAGTAACAGATTTTAATGCTATTGGAGTTTCTTTGGAAGGGTTGAAATATATTGACGAAGATGTATACGAAAAAATTTCTAGATATACCATTTCTTCAGACGATATATATGTTTCGATAGCAGGTAGCATTGGTAAAGTTGGTATTATTCCGTCATGTATTGATGGTGCTAATTTAACGGAAAATGCAGCAAAAATTACTAACATCAAGGGGATAAATCAAAAATATCTTTGCTTGTTTTTGAAATCTGAATTTGCTCAATATCAAATGCAAAGTGCAACGATTGCTACAACACAAGCAAAGTTGGCATTGTTTAGAATAGAATCCCTTACTTTCCCTCTCCCTCCACTCTCCGAACAGCAACGCATTGTCGAGCGCATCGAGGAGCTTTTTGCCAAGCTCGACGAATCGAAGGAAAGACTGCAGGAGGTTGCCGACAGCTTTGCCGTGCGCAAGGCAGGAATTCTGCACAAGGCGTTTACGGGTGAGCTGACAAAGCAGTGGCGCCGTGAAAATGGCGTGAGCGATGAAAGTTGGGAAGAGAAGAAGCTATCTGAAATAACTGAGAATCAAGATTCTAAACGTATTCCTTTGTCTAAGTCACAACGTGATAATATGAATCGAATATATGATTATTATGGTGCTTCTGGAATTATTGATAAAGTTGATGACTATATATTTGAAGGCAAGAAACTTTTGATTGGAGAAGATGGTGCTAATCTGGTTACTAGAAGTAAGGATATAGCTTTTATTGCGGATGGTAAGTACTGGGTAAATAATCATGCACATATTTTAGATGTAAAGGATACAGTGTTGCTTATGTATTTATGTCATTATATTAATAATATGGATTTGATTCCATATGTTACAGGCAGTGCTCAACCTAAACTTACTCAAGCTAAAATGAATAATATAAAGATTTTTCTCCCCACCCTCCCCGAACAGCACGAAATCGTGCGCCTCATCGACGACCTGCTGGCACGCGAACGCTCCGCACAGCAGGCAACGGAGCAGGCGCTGGCAAGCATCGACCTTATGAAGAAATCCATCCTGGCGCGTGCCTTCCGCGGTGAGCTGGGCACGAACAAAGCGAGCGAAGCGAGCGCGCTGGAGCTTTTAAAGCAGGTGCTGGCGGAAAATTGAAGCTGAATAAAAATCAAGACCTTGGCAGCGGCAAAAGCTGATGCTAAGGTCTTTTTGTTATACTTTGCGTCTGAGCATATCGGCAATACGCTTTTGATTTTCCAGTGCTGTCAACGCTCTTTCGTACAGCAGCATTTGCAGCTTGGCTTTGAATGGCTACAGCTTGGGCGAGCCTTCGATAGTGTAAACAACATTATCGTCCTTATCGGTGTACAGGCTTTTGAGCAGCGCATACTGCGTGCCATCGTTATTATACAAATAAAGCTGCGTCATGCTGGCTGCAGTTTTCAGCTCCGGCCTGGTGGCCTGCAGCTTAGGCAGCATTTCCTTATTGTAGCGTAGCTCGGCTGAAAGTAGTAAAAAAAGCTTGTCGCCCTGGCGCAATGCCTGCAAATTATCCTTATCAAGATATAAGTCGCCAGCGCTGGTGCTGGTTATTTTCTCCATGTTAGCGTTGTTATCAGTGCCTGCGCCAGCGAAGGCTGTGCAAGTGCAGGCAAGCGCAAAAATCAGCGTCAGTAAAATAAGTAATTTTTTCATCATTAAGTCTCGCCTTTATTTATAGTAGAAGAAGCTTTTCCTTTATCATACAATTTTTGGCGCGATAAGTAAAGCAGCCAATATTCTTGCTGTGCACTTCTCCGGGATACTGCTTTTTGAATAAATGCGCCAGAAAAACTCTTTTGTTAAAGTATTACAGGCAGCTTTGCTTTTTGCGGCATAAACTTTAACCTAATCCGCCAGAAGTCCTCCACCTATAAGGTGGGGGATGAAGGTGGGTCTGGCGAATTTACGTAAGTAATTGAGCCAGACAATTGCTCCGTAGATAGCGTTATGATATAATCAGTCATAGAAGTGAAAGGGCTGATTATACTATGAAATTAGACAATAATAACCATTCAGTGTTCTTGCTGTATTACCATCTTGTTCTGGTAGTAAAGTACCGTCGTAAGGTGTTTTCCGACCAGATGAGCCAATATGCAAAAGACATATTTGTTCGCATAGGCTCTTCATATAACATCACATTGGAAGAATGGAACCATGATCAAGACCATGTACATATCATGTTTCGTGCCCATCCTAATACAGAGATGTCGAAATTCATCAACGCTTACAAAAGTGCCAGTTCTAGGCTAATCAAAAAAGATTTTCCGGAAGTTAGGCGTAAATTGTGGAAGGAAATGTTTTGGTCAAGAAGCTATTGCCTGCTGACGACAGGCGGTGCTCCTATTGAGACAATTCGTAAATACATAGAAAATCAAGGCAGGTGATTATAGTGAATAAGGCATACCGATATAGGCTCTCCCCGACAATTGAACAGAAGATTATGTTCGCCAAGACTTTCGGCTGTGCCAGATTCATCTATAACAAGATGCTTGGAGATCGTCTTGATTACTATAAGGAAACAGGCGAGAGGCTGCACAGTACAAGAAAGAATTTCCTTGGCTGAAAGAGGTTGACAGCCTTGCTCTCGCCAATGCCCAAATAAACCTGAACAAGGCGTATAACAACTTTTGGAGCAATAGGAAGCATTTTGGCAAGCCGCACTTCAAGTCGAAGAAAACAGGTCATGCTTCATATTCTACGAACAACCAACATGGCTCTGTAAGAATCGAGGGAAACAAAGTCAAGCTGCCTAAAATAGGCTGGGTGAAGCTGTGTCTGCATCGTCGATTGATGGAGAATAGCACCATAAAGACTGTAACCATAAGCAAAACACCGTCAGGAAAATACTATATCAGCATTTTGGTGGAGTATGAAAACCAAATACTTCCCATTATACCGAAGGATTTTCTTGGATTGGATTTTGCTATGCACGGGCTGTATGTTGCTTCCGATGAGAACAATGCCGATTATCCAAATTTCTTACGGGAAGCCGAAAAGAGATTGGTCAAGGCACAAAGAAAACTCTCCAAGAGACAAAAAGGGAGCCGTAACAGGAATAAACAAAGACTGCGTGTGGCTGTACTCCATGAGAAAATTGCTAATCAACGCCGTGACTTCCTGCATAAGAAAGCTCGTTATCTTGCAGACCGCTATGATGCGATTGGCATAGAGGACATTAGTGTAAAGGCCATGGCGAAGCGAAAGAAGGGTGGCAAGTTCAGCTTTGGTAAATCCATATCCGACAATGGCTGGAGCATGTTCACAAGTATGCTGGAATACAAACTTGCATGGCAGGGTAAGCAACTTATCAAGATAGACAAATGGTATCCGAGCAGTCAGCTATGCCATGTCTGTGGCTACCAGAACAATGACACCAAAGACTTATCTGTGCGGGAATGGTATTGCCCTAAGTGTGGCAGTCATCATAACCGTGACAAGAACGCTGCAATAAATATTAGAGAAGAAGCTAGGCGAATATCTGCCTAGCGTAACTCATAAAGTACCGTGGGTCGCACGGGAATCTACGCCTGTGGAGAGAGTGTAAGTCGCCATAACTCTTCGGAGTTAGTGGTGCTGTTCTCGCTGAAGCAGGAAGCTCCCGCTTCTATAGGCAGGGGTACGTTCACATTTACTTCATGCTTTTACTCTGCTATACTATAAATGTACAAGCGTTGAGGAGGTGCAGTCATGCCATTGGAATATTATTTTATGCTGGCGGGCCTTGTCCTGTTGCTGATAGAATTTGTGGTGCCGGGCTTCGGAATTTTCGGTGTCAGCGGCATGGTGTGCCTGACAGTCGGCGGCTTTTACGTTTTGGGCGGCAATGCCTGGGCGGCGCTGGTGCTGCTGGCAGTGTATCTGTTTTTGGTGTTGGTAATTACGCTGCTGTGCGTGTATCTGCCTAAGGAAAGCAAGTATAATCCCTTTGTGCTGTGGACACGTCAAAAAAACAGCGAGGGCTACACCGGCGGCAAAAACTGGAGCATGCTGGTGGGCAAAAGAGGCACAGCCTTGACTACGCTGCGTCCTGCAGGCACAATTCTGGTGGACGGCAAGCGTCTTGACGTAAGCAGTCAGGGAGATTATATCGAAAAGTCTGCGCCCGTGATTATCGTGCGGGTAGAGGGCAGCAAAATTTTTGTAGAACAGACGAAGGAGTGACATTATGGATTTGTTATTCAGTATGATTTTCGGCAGTGGCTTTGCAGTAATCATTGCTATTGCCGGTATTGCTATTTTTCTTAACTTTGTGCCGTTGGGCCTGTGGATTTCCGCAATTGCTGCCGGTGTTAACGTGGGCATTTTCAACCTTATCGGTATGCGTTTGCGCCGTGTGCCCGCGTCGCAGATTGTGCTGCCTTTGATTAAGGCGAACAAGGCAGGTCTTGACGTAAACGTCAACCAGCTGGAGGCACATTATCTGGCAGGCGGTAACGTGGACCGCGTTATCGATGCGCTGATTGCGGCGCACAGAGCGCAAATTGAGCTGAGCTTTGAGCGTGGCTGTGCCATTGACCTTGCGGGACGCAACGTGCTGGAGGCTGTGCAGATGAGCGTTAACCCCGAGGTTATCGAAACTCCGGTAGTAAGTGCTGTTGCCAAGGACGGCATTGAGCTGAAGGTAAAGGCACGCGTAACCGTGCGCGCCAACATTGACCGCCTGGTAGGCGGTGCCGGCGAAGCAACGATTATTGCGCGTGTCGGCGAAGGCATTGTAACAAACGTAGGTTCCAGCGCCGACCACAGCAAGGTACTGGAAAACCCCGACTATATTTCCAAAACAGTTTTGGATAAAGGCTTGGATGCAGGTACTGCTTTTGAAATTCTTTCCATTGATATTGCGGACGTAGATGTAGGCCGTAACATTGGTGCTGCGCTGATGACCGACCAAGCGGAGGCTGACAAGCGCATTGCTCAGGCACGCGCTGAGGAACGCCGTGCGATGGCTGTTGCCAAGGAGCAGGAAATGAAGGCCTATACGCAGGAAATGCAGGCGAAGGTTGTGGAGGCACAGGCTAAGGTGCCGACAGCTATGGCGGAGGCACTGGCCAACGGCCGCTTGGGTGTAATGGATTACTACCGCCTGAACAACATTCAGGCAGATACGCAGATGCGCCGCACGATTGCCGAGGTAAGCCCGGAGGGCGAGGAAAAGCCTGAGGGCAGTAAATAAGCGAGGTGTAGCTTATGGGTGGTTTATTTGACCATGATTTAATCCCTCTGCTATTTGTGCTCATAATGCTGGCCAACGTATTTTTGGACAGGCGCAAACGCCGCAGACGCAGGCAGCAGCGGCAGGAGCTGCCGCAGGAGCCGCAGCCGACGCAGGCAGAGCAGCAAACGCAGGCAAGGCCTAAGGACCTTGCCGCCGAGTTTGAACGCCGTCTGAAAAAGACGACGGAGGAGGCGCAGGCACGCAAGCGTCAAAGCAGCCGCGAAAGCGGCGTAGTGCATGACGGAACGCGTGTGCGCCGTGATGATGGCAGCAGAGTTCACCGTGACGGTGAAGCATTGCATGACCACACTGGCAGGATTCACCGCGAAAACGAAGACCTAGTGCATGACAGGGGCAAGGTTTATTACGATCCCCGCGGTGATTATAGCTATGATGAAGCGAAGATGAACGCTGCTGCGGCAGCGTTTAACGCGCGCTACGCGCAGGCGCAGCCTGCAGCGAAAAAGCGCGTCAAGCTGAAGCATGCGGCGCTGGTCAACGGCATTATCATGGCAGAGGTATTAGGAAAACCGCGCGCTCTGAACCCCTACGAGGAGCGCTGATTTAAAGATTCTCGCACACAGTAAGGAGATGTTGGAGAATGCTGGAAAAGCTGGATTTGAGTAAAAAAGTGTCCAAGGAAGAATACAACAGGCAGATGGAAGTGCTGGGTGAACGCCTGGGAAAGGCGCAGCGCCTGGCCCGCGATGCCAAAAGACCGATTATCATCGTGTTTGAGGGCTGGCGCGGTGCACGCCGCAGTGCGCTGATTAACGAAATGATGCAGCAGATGGATGCCCGCGGCTTTAATGTTTATTCCAGCGTGCGCTTGCGCGGTGTAATGCAGGAACAGCCGTTTTTCAGTGCCTTCTGGAAGCGGCTGCCGGCGTTGGGACATATTGCTGTTTATCATCGCAGCTGGTATTATCTGAAAAACGCCAACGAGCTGGCGGATAAAGAGGATAACACCAAGTATCCTGCTGTTTCCTTTGAGCATATCAACAACTTTGAAAAAATGCTTACGGATGATAATTATCTTGTGCTTAAATTTTTCCTGCATCTTTCAGCGGAGCAGCAAAAGAAAAATATCGCCAAGAATGCCAAAACACTGGGCAAGGCGTGGCGTGACCTGAATCCGGCTCTTGATGAAAGCGACAACTACGATAAATTTTTGCCGCATTACGAAAAAATGCTGGAGGCCACCGATACGGTAAACGCTCCTTGGTACCTGATTGCCGACGATGATCCGCGCAGCGCGCGTCTGGAGGTTTTCACCAAGATTGCCGACGCTATCGAAAAGGCTGTGCAGATGCCTGCAGAGCCTGCTGCCGACAAGCGCACTGCGGCCACCTACGATGTGCTGAGCAAGATTGACGCCAATAAGGAGCTTACTAAAGAAGAATATAAGGAAAAGCTCGATAAGTACCAGAAAAAGCTGACACAGCTGCAGATTGAAATGTTTAAGGCGCAGATTCCGGTAGTCATCGGCTTTGAGGGCTGGGACGCTGCCGGTAAGGGCGGCGCTATCCGCAGACTGACGGCGGCTTTGGATCCGTTGGGCTTCCATGTGCATCCGATTGCGGCGCCGAACGTGGTTGAAAAGCAGTTCCATTATCAGTGGCGCTTCTGGACCAGACTGCCGCAGCCGGGCACTATAGCGATTTTTGACCGCACATGGTACGGCCGTGTTATGGTGGAGCGTATCGAAGGCTTTGCCAAACCGCAGGAATGGCAGCGTGCCTACGATGAAATCAAGGATATGGAGGCGCAGTGGAGCGAGCACGGTATCGCCATTGCCAAATTCTGGCTGCAGATTGACAAGGAGGAGCAGCTGCGACGCTTCAATGACCGTCAGGCTGACCCCAATAAGCAGTGGAAAATTACGGACGAGGATTGGCGTAACCGTGATAAATGGGATGCCTATGAAGCGGCAGTCAACGAAATGCTGGTGCGCACCGATACCTCGTATGCACCGTGGACTGTGGTCGAGGGCAACAATAAATATTATGCCCGCTTAAAGGTTTTGAAAACAGTTATCGATTTGTTTGAACGTAAGCTGGCAGAAAAAAATCAGTAAAATACAAGAGGATATCAGCGTAATTTTGCGCTGATATTTTCTTAATAGATTATAGATACTCGGAGAGGAAATGCTTTGTCCTGGATAATCAAAAACTACATTAAAGAAACAAGAGAAAACGAAACCGGCGCGCAGGTGTATCCGCCGGGCTTACGCCATCCGGTAGCGTTTATTTACCCCAACGTCTACCATCTGGGCATGTCGAACCTTGGTATGCACATTTTGTATCAGATGATTAACGAGCGCGGTGACAGTGCCTGCGAGCGCTTCTTTTTGCCGGATAAACGCTTGCAGCAGGAGCATATCAAAAGCAAAACACCGCTGCTGAGCTTGGAAAACCAGCGTCCGCTGGCAGATTTTGACGTTATCTTCGTCATGCTGTCCTTTGAAATGGATTATGATAATCTGCTGACGGTGCTGGATTTGGGCAATATCCGCCTGCGGGCGGCGGAGCGCAATCAGCGCGAGCCTTTGGTGATTATCGGCGGTCCCTGTGCCACCTTTAATCCCGAGCCGCTGGCTGCTGTGGCTGACGCCTTTGTTATCGGCGAGGGCGAGGAAACAGTGCAGCATGTGCTGGATACCATCTACCGCGAGGAAAGCAAGCAAGAGCGCTTGGCGGCGCTGGCGCAGGTGCCGGGCGTTTATGTTCCCAGCCTGTATACGGCGCAGTACGATGATGAGGGCGAGTTTACCGCCCTGCTGCCGCAGGAAGGCGCGCCTGCGAAGGTTGCGCGCCAGTGGGCGCGTGATATCGACGCTTATCCGCACACCTCTGCTATCGTGACGAACGGAACGGAATTTGAGGATATGTTTATCGTCGAGGTGGCGCGTGGCTGCGGCCGTCACTGCCGCTTCTGCATGGCAGGCTATTGCTTCCGCAAGCCGCGTCCGCGTAAGCTGGAAAATATTTTGGCGGATATCGCCAAGCGTCCCGAGCGCACGAAAAAGGTGGGCCTGATGGGCGCTGCCGTTTCCGACCATCCGCAGATGGCGGAGCTGACGGAATACTTAGTAGAGCATAAGATACCGTTTTCTGTGGCCAGCATGCGCGCTGATATGCTCACGGAGCAGATTGCGCATGCGTTGGCGCAGAGCGGACAGCGCACGATGACCGTAGCGCCGGAGGCAGGCAGCGAGCGGATGCGCGCTGCGATTAACAAGGGCATTACGGAGGAGCACGTTTATAATTCTATCGAATTGGCTGCTGCTGCCGGTATGCGCAACATCAAGCTGTATTATATGATCGGTCTGCCGGGAGAAGAGGACGAGGATATCGTCGAAACGGTGGAGATGATTAAACGCGTGCGTGCCAAAATGGACGCGGTGGGTAACAAGGGCGAGCTAGTTATTTCGGTCAACGGCTTTGTGCCCAAGCCCTTTACGCCGTACCAGTGGGCGCCGCTGTGTAATGTGCGTACGCTGAAGAAGCGCTTTAAAATTTTGGGCGACGGTCTGAAGAAGGAAAAGCGCATCAAGCTGATTACCGAATCGCTGAAGGAAACCGTGGTGCAGTCCGTGCTGGCGCGCGGCAGCAGACGTATCGGCGAAGCGCTGCTGAAGGCGCATGTGGAAGGCCGCAGCCTGAAGCAGGTGCTGAAGGAGCAGGGCCTTGATGCCGAGGAGCTGGCGGAGCGTGAGCTGCAGGTCGGCCAGCCGCTGCCGTGGCAGCATCTGGACATGGGCGTAACGCAGGAATATCTTGCTGCCGAGCTGCAGCGCAGCGAGAGCGGCAAATTTACGCCGATGTGCTTTGACGGCTGCCGTCGCTGCGGTGTCTGCCGGGAATAATGCAAAAGCCGGCGTTGGCAGTGCCAGTGACTGCGATTGCCGAAAAATGCCTGATTCGCTAAAAAAATTAAGCATCCCTACACTTTTTGCAGTAAAAGTGTGGGGATGCTTTTGTTGTTTTACGCTATAATGATGCTGAGGAACCCAGCTTTTGCTGCTTCGGAAGCGGTAACAACCCTTCCGTCTGCTCGCCGATGCTCGCAGCCACCTCCCCTTACAGGGGAGATATAAAGGAATTGCAAAACTTTAAGGTTGATAATTCATTTATATGTTCTGCGGGTAACCGAAAGACAGATGCTTGTTGTAAAAAATAAGCAGCCTGTGTCTGAAATTTGTTGACTGAGGGATTTTGTACCGCCATCAAGGGAGGGATATACATATGAAAAAGAATTTGTTTTTGGGCATGACCTTGGGGATGGCGCTCTTGGCCAACACCGCTTTTGCTCATCTCAGCGGCGGTTATCTTTCGGATATTATTGATGAACATCCGCGCTGGCCGTTGGCAACTCAATGTATTGCTACGGATGTTAACTTAAGAACAGAGCCTAACACAAACTGTGAGGTAGTAACCATGCTGCAAAACGGCGATAAATTTTATGCAAGAAAGGTAGTGTTTATACCTAACAGTAAATATTTGTGGGTGTACGGAACTACCGAAAAAGGCTACAGAGGCTACATGTATAACCAATTTATAGGTGCGTTGCCGGATGGCCAATATGCTCATTCGGATGAAGGACGCTTTCAGGCTGCGGTAGAGGCAAACTGGATTAACGATCCCGCCGGCTATGCAGCAGGCTACAGCTACAGCATGGGCAGAATAGAACATGCCGACGATATGAATATTGCTTATGACCTTAATAAGGTGCAGGTAGGTCCGCGAGTGTTCTACACGAGAGCCTTTGACGGAAAAACCTATCAGGTAGTGATTAACAAGGCTTCCGGCGAGATGGCAGGCTACGCAGTCGGACAGCATTTTGCTAAGAAAGAGCGGAATAATTTTTACGATATGATGCGGAGAATCGGCTGGCACGAGTCTGCTGTTGATGTTGAGGAGCCGACAAACAGTATCGTGTGGGAAAAATCTGTGCTTGATGCGGATGGCTTTGACAGACCTGCCAAGCAGCTGATTATTACGCTGAATGATAATGACGTGATTGAGAGCTTTACTTACATCAATTATGATCTTGATTAGCTTGCCTGAAAAATTTATCCCTGAAATGCAAAAAACCTGCTCTTTTCAGAGCAGGTCAGCTTGTAAGAATTAAGCCATAGCGTTGATTCTCTTTGCAAGTCTGGATTTTTTGCGAGCTGCAGCATTCTTATGGATAATGCCTTTGCGAGCTGCTTTATCGAGCAAACCGGAAGCAGTAGCCATAGTAGCTTGAGCGTCTTCTTTAGCGCCGGTTTTAGCCAGAGCCTCTACTTTGCGGGAAGCATTGCGGAGAGCTGCTTTAATCGGAGCGTTTTTAGCACGACGTTCTGCGTCGGTCTTTACACTGCGGATGGAAGATTTAATGTTCGGCAACGAATTTCACCTCCTGAATTTTCTTGTACTGCATTATTCTACCACGAATGCGAGCATTATGCAAGAGAAAATCACAAATATGCCTGCCTGTTCCTGTAAAAAATATTTTGCGGACGCTTGACCTGGAGCTGACTCCAAATGCTAAAATATAAGCAGAAAGCAGGAAACAATCCTGGCAGGAGGTAAGCGGGATGAAAATAAACGAAGTAAGCAAAATATATGACATTACAGCGGACACGCTGCGTTATTATGAGCGCATCGGCCTGATTCCGACAGTCAACCGCAATGAAAGCGGTATTCGCGACTACACCGAAACAGACTGCAACTGGGTAAACTTTGCCAAATGCATGCGTGCGGCAGGCATTTCGGTAGAAAGCCTGATTGAATATGTGGCGCTGTTTCAGCAGGGCGACAAAACGCGTGCGGCACGCAAGGAAATTTTAATAGAGGAGCGTGCCAAGCTGCTTGAGCGCATGG
>ENA-OQHI01001321-OQHI01001321.1-human-gut-metagenome-genome-assembly--contig:-NODE-1321-length-11990-cov-3.800470_pt1 | contig 11990 bp, 17 predicted proteins | sample MGYA00242561_ERZ504713 | MGnify/ENA primary metagenome ERZ504713 (study PRJEB26092, sample SAMD00036217) | human gut metagenome | host: Homo sapiens | study: EMG produced TPA metagenomics assembly of... | reverse complement strand
CGGAAAACAAAAGAGGTCATTTCAGGATTTGGTTGATCGTGGAGCAAAAAGTAAAGCGGATGCTGTGGCACTCGCTCTTTTCCGCTATCGTTGTATTTGTACAAGTGTAGTGGCAGCTGTGCAATCGCTTCTGACAGTACACGCACACAGGCATACACCGCAATATGCTGCAAGGCTGTTCTGTCGGTGACACGTTTGCCGCTGTTCGCTCGTCCGAAAAAATATGTGTAGGACGGTGAATCATAGCTGTTGGTCGGCTTATCTCTGGACTTAAAAAGTCCGGTGAAAATTCCCATAAAAATCAACTCCTTTAGACGTAAAAAGCACCTTTCGTTAGAAAGGTGCTTTTGTGTTTACTTTGCAAATAAAGTCATTTGACGCATAGTCAAAACGCTATTGTTCAAGTAATCGTATTTGCCATGATAATAACTGTTAATTTGTCGGATTATGCTTGCGTCATTTAACTCGATGATTTTCAACGAATTATAATCAATGCCTGTACCGTCAAACCTACCTATTATAAAGCGATTGAATTCATCTCCATTTGACAAAAGCAAATCGAATAAGACATCACATGGAGTTTGAAGCATTGATGTCAACTCGCAAGAAATGTTCGATAATTCTTGTAGTGGATTTTCAAATGATATTGCATAGACTATGGCAGAAAAAAAAGTGGATTTAGCCTGTTTTATCTCATATGTCATACACAACACCTCCTCATCGCACTTATGAAACTATGCTATAGTATATCCTTTCTTGATGTAACTAATCACCTCCATAAACTTATCATATGCAACATCACGGCTGGTGATGATTGCAGTCTGAAAATCGTCTCCGGATGCATGACCATATGGATGCCTATTTTTATTGTAAAACACATATAATTTTCTCAGTAATTCTGCAACATCACTTGAAAGTGAATCTGCATAATGTTGAGTCATGATTATAGAACCGTCTTTTGTATAAAAATATTCTTTAAAGCCATCATGCCCCTCGCAATTAAGCCCGTTCTTTTTGAAGATTTTTTTAATGAATCCTTCGTAGGCTCTATAGGCAGGAAAAACCAAACAAGAATAGTCAGGAAAAGGAATATTAACCTTGAATTGAATAAATGAGGATGCTAAAATTGCTTTATGAGTAGAAGGGAAATAATTAAATACTTCTTCTCCTAACACACTTTTCATTTCTTCATAGATAGCGTCTTTTTCAATCGAAAGATTACACATTTCAAGATGATTATCTACAAGTGAATCTGTATCTTCAATTGACTCGGCAACTAACGAAAGAATGTCTTGGAATAAATAAAGCGGTTTTCCTTGAACTTGTAATCTTTTGGTGTTGCAAAAATACTTTAATGTAACATGGTCACCAAGAACGCCTTTAATCCTGTATAATTTATACTTAGGTTTTCCAGGTTCGTCAAATTCTGAAGAATTGTCTATGCTGTTACCGTCGCTTGTAAGCAGGCCAATTACAGCTTCAAACTCTTCTTTAGATATTTTAATTGAAAATCCATTTGCATAAGGGGAGTCTTTTAATGGGTTTTCTATTTGAGATAAAAGATATTCAGCAATCTTTTCGGAAACGAATGGATTCGGACCGACTTTAAAAGAAATAGTATATCTTCCTTCAGAACACTTTATAAAATCAATCTGTGCTTTTTTTTCTATGCTGTCAACATAAAACTGAATTCTTTCAGGAATATCTTTTCTTGTAATAGTGAAGTCACCATTGAGATTGCTTTCACACCACAATTCGATTAATCCTTGCATTTTTTCTATGTTCAACATCAATTTGGAGAATGGATTTTTTGCCATTTGCTTTAAAGTTCACCTCGAATTCGCTTTGTGTCTATTCATATAGATTCTATCATATCCAAAGTCAGATGTCAATAGATGTCTTGAAAAATTCCACGGTAATTTCTCCAGTAAACAAACTGCTATAAAATCATAAACGCATTATGGAACTGGAGCAAAAATCCATATGTTTTGAACGGAAAAATGCTAATGCAAACACTAAATTTCTCCTCTCAAATCCTTCATTTGATATGTTTATTCATAGTTTGTTCGCTCATGAAATTACCGTGTGAAAAATTCACAAAATCAACATCTCCCTCTCATCATAAACACTCACCCCAGAATTACCAAGTCCACAGCGAATCGCACGGTCAAGAGCCATGATCATGGCAACCGCACCGTCAATCTTCTCTGTGGATTTTTCTTTGTCCGGTTTGATGTTTCCGGCAGGGTCACGGCGAATGAAAATGTTATCCATCATCCACCTTAAAACAGGGTGTCCGTTGTGGGCAAGTGTCTGTTCCAAGGTCAGCTTCATCAGTTCTTTGGTCGGTGGTGACATATCTTTGTAGCCTTGCCCGAATTGCACCATTGTAAAACCCAATCCCTCAAGGTTCTGCGACATCTGCACCGCACCCCAACGGTCAAATGCTATCTCTTTGATATGAAATTTCTGTCCCAGCTCATCGATGAAGTTTTCGATAAAACCATAGTGAACCACATTTCCCTCAGTTGTTTTCAGATAGCCTTGCCGTTCCCATATATCATATGGAACATGGTCACGTCTTACTCTAAGGGGCAAAGTTTCCTCCGGCAGCCAGAAGTAGGGCAAAACATAATAATGTTCATCATCTTCAGTAGGTGGAAAGACAAGTACAAAAGCTGTAATATCTGTTGTACTGGAAAGGTCAAGCCCACCGTAGCAGATACGACCTGCAAGCATCTCTTCATCAAAAGCGACCTTGCATTTGTCCCATTTCTCCATCGGCATCCAACGCACTGCCTGTTTTACCCACTGATTCAAACGCAGTTGCCGAAAGGCGTTCTCTTCGCCGGGAGTCTCCTTTGCAGAATTACACGCAGCCACCACCTTATCCATTCCGATGGTCTTATCCAGACTTGGATTTGCTTTTTTCCACACCTTTGGATCTGTCCAGTCTTCCGATTCATCTGCACCATAGATAACCGGATAGAAAGTCGGATCATGCTTTCTGCCTTCCAGAATGTCCTTTGCCTTTTGGTGAACTTCATAGCAAATGCTGTTGGTGTCTGTTCCGGCTGTGGTGATGAGAAAATACAAAGGCTGCATTCTGGCATCGCCGGAACCTTTCGTCATAACGTCAAACAGCTTCCGGTTGGGCTGGTCGTACCCAACTAAGGGAACCACATTGTTTATAATTTATTTACATTCAAAAATTAAGACAAACAGACAGGCTTAAAATTTGCAAGAAAATCGAATAGACAAACGAGAAGCGTTCTTCATATATCAGTGAGGAACGCTTTTTCTATTTATTCGGAGGTTTTATCATGGCAAAGGAATCAAATTCATCGGTTGTGAGAGTGCATAAGAATACTGACTTCACAATCATGAGCAATCATCATTTGAGAAATCAGAAACTCACCCTGAAAGCGGTCGGGCTGATGTCAAAAATACTGGGACTGCCTGACGGCTGGAATTATTCCGTTGCAGGACTGGTGAAGATTTGCAGAGAAGGTGAAACAGCCGTCAGGGCTGCCCTGCATGAATTGATTGACGAACAATACGTTTATGTCGAGAAACTTCCTCCCAACTATACCAAAAGCGGAAGATTTGAATACGTCTATCACATCTATGAAATTCCATACGAGAATATGCCTGATGGTCTGGAATGCCCTGAACTGTTTCTCAAAAAACAATCTGAAACAAATCAAAATGCAGATTCTCCAGATACAGAAAAACAAGATGCAGAAAACCTACATCTTGAAATTCAAAGTATAGAAAACCAGGGACAATTAAATACTTACATATCAAGTACGAAAGAATCAAATATGAAAGAATTAAATGGAACGGCTTCTGCTCCGCCGAAGAAAAAGGCGGATAAGAGGAAATATGCTGAAGCTGTCACTATGACGGAAGAAGAATATCAGAAGCTGATGACACAGCATTCCAGGGTATTCGTGGATAAGTGCATTGAGATTCTCAACAACTACAAGCTTTCCAGCGGAAAACGATACAAGTCAGATTATCACACCATTCTGAATTGGGTGATCGAAAGAGTTTCCAAAGACTATCCTCAGCTGGACAAACCGCCTGCACAAAGTTCGGCTTACGATGTCAACGTCAATCCATTTGACCAGTTTGTGAGGTGAGAAAATGTTTATCAATACGGAATTACTGGAGTTTATCCGCCTGAAAAATCCGCTTTCCTCGGTGGTGGAAAAATACGAAGTGATCGAGAAAGACTGCTGTAAATGCCCATTCTGCCACAGCAAGACCAATTCCCTGAATCTCTTTCACGACGAGATCTACACCTGTTTTCACTGTGGTGAAAGCAGTGATGTATTTGGATTTGTCAGCAAAATTGAAAATCTTTCGTTTGCAGAAACGGTTCGGAAAATGGCGAAAGCATCGGGAATTTATACACTGGAAGAACTGAAACAGAAGAATATTTTCCGCTTCTGGGATAGATTTTTGATTTTGTGTGAGCATTATCACATTGCAGCGGACAGCGTATTGCGTGAATATTCGTCTGAACTGACAAAGGAATATCTTTTCGGTCTGAAATACAGCAAAGAGGAGCCGGATACTGTTCCGCTGGAAAACATCATGCAGATGAAATACGGCATATCGAAAGAATTTTGGAACGCTGCTCCTGAGCATATCATGGAATATCTGACAGTAGAAAGGAAACACAATGCATGATACACTGAAAAGCATTTTTCAGACACTCTTTGAAAATGCAGAAGAAAACTTCATCAAGAACAAAAACGCAGAGGACTATCTCGCTGAGGACGGTTTGTGGCACTGCGGAAAATGCGGTACAGCAAAGCAGTTCCGATTGCCTGAGCGGTTTTTGAAAATGGGCATGCCTGAGATTGTCGGCTGCTGCTGTGCCTGCCAGTCTGCAAAGGAAAAACGGGAAAATGCGAAACAACAGCTTGCATCTGTCATCAGGGAGAATAAAGAAAATGCTGATATTCCCGAACATTATCTGTCAGCTGATATGGCAATGGTGGAATCTTCTGAAGCAAAAAGAATCGGCAGAAACTATATCAAAAACTTCGAGAAACTGGGCAGAATAGGGCTTCTCCTCTATGGTGATGTGGGAACTGGCAAAACATTTCTGGCAGCCTGTATTGCAAACGCTCTGCTGAATCAGGGCGTAAGCGTAAAATGGCTGACCTCTATGCAGATCGTAGAACGCAGCTGTTTTTACAGCAAATCAGAATATGCCGAATATATCCGAAGCATTACCGCTCCCGACTTGCTGATCATTGATGATCTGGGCACAGAACGTGGCACAGATTTTGCACTGGAACGTGTTCACAGCCTTGTGGATACTCGTATCTCAGCCAATAAACCGATGATCGTAACCACCAATATCGACATTACAGATATGGGCAATTATGCTGATCTGAAAAAGAAACGCACATTTGACCGTATTCTCCCTGCAACATTTGCCTTTGCCATGAAAGGAACTTCCTATCGTATGAAACAGGCACAGAAAAGCTATGAAACACTCAAAGATCTGCTCTTGAGTGAAGAAACAATTGGAAAGGACAGAAACACAAATGAGAATGATCAAAACTTATGAGGGCATGACAATGAACTGCGATGTGATTGCAACAATTCAGTCGGTTTTCATGAATATCGCTACCGGCAGCATCAGCGAAATGGTCGATGACAGCTTTGACCCGGATACCCTGGAATTTGCTGTGACTGCATTTACTACACTTGGAGATGAGATAGTCCTTGCAGTTTATGCGACCGAAGAAGAACGTGACTATGCCAGATACAAGCTGGAAAACTGGCTTGTTTACGATGTTGGCAGCTATTACACCATGACAGAAAGAAAATAACGGAGGGTTTAACCATGGGAAAAATGATCGTAACAGAGTACGGCAGACCGATTATGATGCAAAAGGTCAAGGAATTTACACAGAGAACCATGTTTCTTGCAGACGAAAGAGTGATCCCCTATGCAGTGTTCGCACTGCTTGACAGCGGCGAACTGGTGAACATCAGCAATTTTGATGACATGGATACCGCTGAGATTGCTCAGATTATTCTGGATATTTTCACAGAGGACAAAAAAGCGGTATTCGATGTAAACTTGGAAGTGTTCGGAATCAAAAAGTTCCTTGAAATGCTTCGCTATGTATCAGCAGACAGTGAAACACTCTATCACACTTTGGTAAGTGATCTGAAAAGGCAGCTGAAAAGCGGTGAACTGGATGTCAGCTTTACTTGACGGCTACATACAGCTTGCCCATGCTATTGTCATTGTGGCAGCAGAAAGTTACAAATACACACTCTTAGCTGTCAGACATCATACCAAAAGCGATTCTATGTACCGGAGAAAAGAAGAATTGGAAAACTTTTTTCTGTCGGATTGGTTCGGGCTGTTGTCCGGACTGGACGGAAGATATTTCATGAAGAAAATGCAGGAGGTCTACTATTTTGACAGGTAAAGAGTTTTTGTGGCAGTATATTATGATTGACCGACAGATCAGAAGTGTGAAGCTGCAGTTGGATAGTATGGTAGAAGTTGCAAAGTTCAATGCTCTCAGTGATTACTTTCAGCACGATATTGATGCGTTATCTGATAAACTGAAATGCCTGATTGCAAGATCAGCTATCATCAAGGAAAATATTCTTGATGCAATACAGATGATTGATAATAATGAGTGCAGAGAAATTCTGGTGAAAAGATATCTTGACCAAAAATCTGTTGCACAAATTTCAAGAGAGATGTTTATGACAAGACAGGGGGTGTATTATCACCTTGGTGTTGGCGAAAAAGCCATTTCGTCGTTGATATAAAAAGGTGACCGATTTGTACAATGGAGTTACAAATCGGTCATTTTTCTTTATGTGTTTTCTTCTGTCAGTTTTGCCAGTTCAATATATTCCTTTAATTTCTTTTGCAACAATTTTTTGTCGATCAGTTTCAGATTGTATTCTGCAACCATTGTCGGTGAAAGACTTCTGCTGAGAGCAAATTCAACAACTTCATCGTCTTTACTTGCACAGAGAATAATTCCTACACTTGGATTTTCATTTTCCTTTTTCACCTCTCTGTCCAGTGCTTCCAAATATAGATTGATTTGTTCCACATACTCCGGCTTGAATTCCCCGATTTTCAGTTCAAAAGCTATCAGACAAGACAGTCCTCTGTGATAAAACAGCAAATCAATAAAGAAATCATGATTGCCCACCTGAACACGATATTCTTCTCCAACAAAAGTAAAATCTTTTCCAATTTCAAGAATAAAATCTTTCAGATTACGAATGATGGATTTCTGCAAATCATGTTCAGACATCGGATCAGGGACATCAAGAAAGTCAAGAACATAGTTATCAAGAAAAATATTTCCTGTTGCCTTTTTAGCTGTTTCAAGTGCCAGCGATTGTGGATTTTGCGACAGCATATATCTTTCATAATAACCGCTGTCGATCTGTCTTTCCAATTCTCTCTTTGACAATCGCTCTTTGATACACATATTCATATAAAAAATGCGCTCATCCATGGTTTTGCAGGCTGACATTATCTTCAAATGATTGGACCAACTCAATTGTGTCACCAGTGGTGACACTTTTTCTTCACCCTGATAAAGTTCGTAAAACTGCTTCATTCTGTATAATCCACGCCTGTTGAATCCTTTCAGTTCAGGATAATTTTCAGAAAAGAAATCCGCCAGCTTCTGTACAAAAGCATCTCCATAGGAGCTATTTTTTGATTGCTTGCTGATATATTCACCAATATCACGATACATCGTAATCAATTCCTCATTTACTTTTCTGTATGCACGCTCTTTCGCTGATTCAATGATATTGACAACTTTCTGAAATTGCTCATTATATGGCTGAATGTCCATGTTCAATCCTCCGTTCGCTTCACATAAACCAGTTCAATGTCATATCCAAGTGCTTCAAGAATTTGCACATATGTTCGATTGACAATGCCCTCTTGCTTTTTAATGACCTTATTTACATATTCTTTTGAGGTATGTATATCTTTAGCGATTTGTGCCTGTGTTGTACCATTTTCGATACATTTCACCTTTACGTCGATTTCAAAATTGTTCTTAACCATAACTCACATTACCTTCTATAAGTTACACTAATCGTATAACTTATTATACTGTATTTTTGTGTGAAAGTCAATCGGAAAAATAAAAATCAGAAAATTATTTTTGACGAAACTTGACATCACTTGCATTTACTTGTCGGATTTCACCACAGCAATTTTGCTAAACTGAAATTAGTAAGCGGGAAAGGAGTGAGCGTATGACCTTATCGATCATTTCGCAGGACGGAACTACATTCAACTACTCTAATGCCGTTTCGTGTGTCACCTGTGGTGAGTACGATGACGGAAGCGGATACGGCTTCATGGTCTATCTGAAAGACGATACGGAAAACGGTATCGTTGTCGCAGAATATGACGATGCAGAAACGTTCCATGCTGTCAAGAATGATTTTTCCAGATGGCTGCATGAGAACATCGACGCAGTATTTGAGTTTCCGGCATGAGTACAGACTTTGAAAAAGGCTTGCGAAAAACCATAGATCTGTCGGTCAGAAGCAGAGAATTTACGGTCGATACTTTGAAATCTGCCATGCAGGATTTTCTTTCCGGAAAGTCGCAGAGAAAAGGCAGAGTTTCCATGAAAAAGCTATCGGAGCATTCCGGCAAGCTGGAAAACGTGGAGATCAAAGGCATTGAGGATTTTCTGAGCGTAGCAAAGAAATATGACATTGACTATGCCGTCAAGAAAGAATCGGAAAGCGATACCTATCATGTTTTCTTTCAGGCAGGAAAAATGGAAAATTTCAAGAGGGCTTTTCAGGAGTTTGCCAGCGAAAAGCAAGGCGAACTGACCAAACTCCGTGCGGAGATCACCCGACAACAGATCAAAGATATGGCAAAACAGGTTTCTCATGAACCGAAGAAGAAAGAAAAAGTCCGTGAGAAGTCTAAGGAAATGACGCATTAAGGTGGTCGGAATGGATTCTCGAAAGATAAAAAAACTCGTTCTCAATAACCTTGCCTATGTCATTTTCGGCTATGCCGGTAACATCATCAGCTTTTCGTTCCGGACAGCTGAGGGTAAGGACGTTTCGGAAAAGATACTCCCTGCCCTGAACAATCTCGGTACAGCGTTTGCCCATATCATTCCGTCTTTTCACCCGGTTGATCTGCTGGTTGGAGTCGCAGTTGGTGTTGCGATGAAATTCATCATGAAAATGCGTGCAGCCAACAAAAAGAAGTTCCGGCAAGGCACAGAGTGAAATTGTCAATAACACTTGACACATTAACCGCAAGGATTTTGAAGTTAAGCCGCGATAGTCAAAGCGGAATAGAACCTACGCCGTTTTACAGCTGGTGGGAGCCCACCGATTGCCGAGCAGATTCTGCGGTTGCTCCAGTAGCTCATAAAATATCGCCAGACCATCGTTTTTAACGCTTCAATCGTATAATCTTCAGATCTTCTTCCTCTATTATAAAACAATTCCTCCTTCATTCTTGCCCATATGCTTTCGCATCTTGCATTATCATGGCATCTTCCTCCTGCACTGTTCATGCTCTGAACAATGCCGTATTTTTGGATAGCAGTTCTGTACGCAGAACTGGTATACTGGCTGCCCCGATCGGAATGCACAATGGCTCCTCGAATCTCCGGATACCGCAAATTCGCATTTTTCAGTGTTTCACAGCACAGTTCGGCTCGCATATGATCTGCCATGACAAGACCATTTGGCATCAGGTCATAGCAATCAAAAATCGCCGAAACATACAGCTTCCCGTCTTTTGCCTTGATTTCAGTAATATCTGTAACGCATTTTTTCAAAGGTGCATCTGCTGTAAAATCACGTTTCAGAAGATCATCGGATTTGCGTGCTTCCCGGTCGGCTTTGGTGATTCCGTTGGGCTTTCGTTTGGGTTTATGAATCAGGTTTATCTGCTCCATCACGCTGCGGACAGTTGCTTCGCATGGGATTGACCTTGTTCTTTTTGTTTGCCATAAAAATCATACCTCCGTTTCGTATATTACTTCATAAAGTCGTTCCGACTCTATCCACACTTCCGATTTTGTATAGTAAATTTTGTAACGTTTCAGGACCTGTTCAACTTGCTTTTCCAGTTCAGGATTCTTCACATCTGTGTAGAGTTCAATATCCAGCATTTTAGAGCTGAAATACATGGAATTATCCGCCGAAAATGTATTTTCTCCGGGGGATAAAAACAGCAGAAAAGGCGGTTCAGGCGATTCGCCTTCCGCATAATGATGATAGGCAAAGGGAAGCTCCATCTCCTGCATCATCTCATTGATCTGTTCATAAGTCATGACAACGCCTCCTTGATGCTCCGCCGTACCAGCCGGGACAGCTTGATGTATCCTCCAGGCATATTTCCAAACGTGGTTCTGTAACTCTCAGAAAAGTTCTCTTTCAAATAACCGAAATATTTATCCTAAGTAAACCGGAAAATGAACCGGTGTATCAGTTCATCATCAAGAAACGCTCTGAAGGAAAGCATTATTATTCCTACAGAATTGCTGCTGCAAACAAATTCCTGCGAATATACTATGCCAAAGTGAATCAGGTTTTGAATGCGATGTAATATTTCTACGCATCTTTTCATCAGGCTGCTTCTTTTTTAAATTGGAAGCGGCCTTTCTGTCATGCCATTTTTTGTCTTGTGAATTGTTTGTAAATTCACTGTATTGTGGCTTGACTTTTATTTGCAGGTCTCGATCTCTGTAAATACAATTTCAACTTACACACCCGCGTGGGGCGTGACACTGTCCGAAACTTCTACAAATCCAGTTCAGAATATTTCAACTCACACGCCCGCGTGGGGCGTGACAGCAGTTTTCCGTCCATGATGCACAGACCCTTGTTAATTTCAACTCACACGCCCGCGTGGGGCGTGACAGTAAAGTGGAATTTGAATTTCACGTGAACTTGTATTTCAACTCACACGCCCGCGTGGGGCGTGACAAAAAAGGTCATGAAAAACGGAGCTGTCACCAAATTTCAACTCACACGCCCGCGTGGGGCGTGACGAGTAACGGATCCCAATGACATGGATCATATCAATTTCAACTCACACGCCCGCGTGGGGCGTGACACGTTGACATGACCACAGCGACCAACACCAGCGGATTTCAACTCACACGCCCGCGTGGGGCGTGACCGGCACCGACGCACTGATTTATTCCGGCAATTTTATTTCAACTCACACGCCCGCGTGGGGCGTGACGCGACAGGTTCAGCCCCTCGCCCAGAAGCCCTGCAATTTCAACTCACACGCCCGCGTGGGGCGTGACCGTTGACGGTGGCACGAGTGTACTGCTCTGCCGATTTCAACTCACACGCCCGCGTGGGGCGTGACTTTTGAGAAGCGGCAACAATGTAGATGATAGAGCATTTCAACTCACACGCCCGCGTGGGGCGTGACGAAGTGCCAGGTGGAGCTTTGCAACACCTATCATTATTTCAACTCACACGCCCGCGTGGGGCGTGACCCTAGATGTTGTGTCAAAGAGGCACAAAATTATCACGCGAGCGGATTATCCTATGCAAAATCATACAATTTCGCATAAAATATTTTTATTTTACTCTTTTCCTTTGCGAAGTGCTCCGGAATTTCAGATTATTTGCGGTTCGCAGCCAGAATAAGTTTCAGCCAAACACTCAGATAATCAGTACGCCTTCCGGGTCATAGGTTTCTTTCGCGCCGAAGTGCTCCACGCGCCTTGCCCAATGATTCCCCAGATAATAAAACCGCAGACTGTCCTTTTCTTCATCGATCAGCTTCAAAAGCTGATCCTTGACTCTTAAAAATGTACCATAATCTGCATCTATCTCAAAAACCGAATTCTGTACGCGCTGTCCATAATTCTGACAAGTTTTTGCCACCTTTCGGAGCCGCGTTCTTCCCTTGGCATCTGTTGTAGACACATCATAGCTTACAAGCACCATCA
>ENA-OQHI01001318-OQHI01001318.1-human-gut-metagenome-genome-assembly--contig:-NODE-1318-length-12044-cov-12.478065_pt1 | contig 12044 bp, 8 predicted proteins | sample MGYA00242561_ERZ504713 | MGnify/ENA primary metagenome ERZ504713 (study PRJEB26092, sample SAMD00036217) | human gut metagenome | host: Homo sapiens | study: EMG produced TPA metagenomics assembly of... | reverse complement strand
TCGTTGAGGTCGTCGGTAATGTGCACCAACTCCGGATCGAGCGGACTGATCATACCGGCGTCCATCACCGGGCCGTTGAGCCAGTCGAACAGGCCCTGCCAGTACTCGGTGCCCACCAGCACGAGCGGCATGCGCTTGACCTTGTGCGTCTGCACCAGCGTGAGCACCTCGAACATCTCGTCGAGCGTGCCAAAGCCGCCGGGAAACACGATGGCGCCCGAGCTGTATTTGACGAACATGGTCTTGCGCACAAAGAAGTAACGGAAGTCCATGCCAAGGTTCACGTATTTGTTGAGCCCATGTTCGTGCGGAAGCTCGATACCCAAGCCGACCGACTTGCCGTTCACGCTCGCCGCTCCCCTGTTGGCCGCCTCCATGACGCCGGGGCCACCGCCGGTGATAACCGCCACGCCGCGCTGGGCGATTTTGCGACCGACCGTGCGAGCCGCCTTGTAGAGCGGATCTGTCTTGGGCGTGCGGGCACTGCCGAAGATGGTCACCGCAGGACCAAGCTCGGCAAGCGCGCCAAAGCCATCGACGAACTCTGCCTGAATGCGCAGCACGCGCCAGGGGTCGGTGTGCAACCAGTCGGTCGAGTCCTCGGGTGCCAGCAGGTTGGCGTAGGTGTTGTCCTTGGGAATCATGGGGCCGCGCATGACCACGGGACCGCGCCGGTACGTCTCGTCGTAAGCCGGCTCGCCCTCGACGTTCTCATTCTTAATCATGGGCACTCCTATCGAAAATAGAAACGGGCGGGGTCGACGCCATGCGTCAAACACCCGCCCGAACATCAACTATTCGATATGGTACCCACGATGCATCACGTGCTTGCAAAGCATCGGTCAGCGGTCGCGCAACCGATGCCAGCGCATGCGATGCCCGGCGCCGGCTGCGTGCGGTCGATTGGCACGCGGCCTCGACACCGCGTGAGCGCCCCCGCAAGCGCGCCCGCGGCTCTTAGTAATCCACCGCCGCAGGACTGTTCATCCAGTCGCTCACAAACGCGCCGTAACGGCCCTCGATAATGGCCTGGCGGGCACGCTGCATAAGGTTGAGCAGGTAGTAGATGTTGTGTATCGACAGCAGAATGCCACCGAGCATCTCCTTCTGCGTGACCATGTGGCGAATGAGCGCGCGGCTGTAACCGCCCGTGCACACAGGGCAGGTGCAAGTGGGATCGATGGGACCGTCGTCGTGCGCAAAACGCGCGTTGCGGAAGTTGAGGCGACCCTCGCTGGAGAAGGCCGTGCCCATGCGGCCGGTGCGCGTCGGCAGCACGCAGTCGAACATGTCGATGCCCACGCCCACACCGCGCACAAGCGTCGTCGGGTTGCCGACACCCATCAGGTAGCGCGGCTTGTGCTTGGGCATGTACTCACTCGCGAGCGGTGCCAGCGTCTCGAACATGGTCTCGTGGTCCTCGCCCACCGAATAGCCGCCGATGCCGTAACCCGGGAAGTCGCCGCACTCCTCCAGATGGCGCAGCGAGCGCAGGCGCAGATCCAGGTGCATGCCGCCCTGAACGATGCCAAAGAGCGCCTGGTCATCGCGGGTATGAGCCTTATAGCAGCGCTCGGCCCACATGCTCGACAGTTCAACGGCGCGCTCGACGTAGGCGCGCGTGGCGGGATAGCCCGGGCACTGGTCGAGCTGCATGCAGATATCGGAGCCGAGCTTCATGGCGATTTCCATGTTGTCCTCGGGCGTCCAGAACACGTGGCGGCCGTCGTAGTCGTTGACGATAAAGCGAACGCCCTCGTCGGTGAGCTTGACGGCGTCGTTGTGGCTGAACACCTGGAAGCCGCCCGAATCGGTAAGAATGGGGCCGTGCCAGTTCATAAACTTGTGCAGGCCGCCCAGCTGGGCAATGGTGTCCTCGCCGGGACGCATGGACAGGTGATAGGTGTTGGCAAGCACGATCTGGGCACCGAGCTGCTTAACGGTCTCGGTGGGGATGCCCTTGACGTTTGCCTTGGTGCCCACGGGCATAAAGATTGGCGTCTCGATGTCACCGTGCGGGGTGTGCAGCACGCCGGCACGCGCGTGCGTCGTCGGGTCCTCGGCGATCAGGTCGAATTTAAAGAGGCTCTGGTCCATAAACTGGAACTCCTTGGTTGCGGTTCATACGCAAACCATTATACGGGCAACCCGCAAGGAGCACCGACTCGACAGAAACTGGTGCAAAGGGGACAGCAAACGAGCGTGGATTTTCGGACGCCTATCTCATGAGAGTGGATAATCTCCCACTTTTGCCCGAAACACAGACCAAAAACGGGAGATTATCCACTCTCGTTCGGCGGGTACTCATTTAAGTACGTCCCCAATGAGTGGAGCTATTTACCAGCCACGCCAACGCCGATGTTTTGGCAACGCCGATGTTTTGGGAATGTCAGCGAGCGGTCGCCAGGGCGAACAAATTGGCATGAAAAGAGGGCGGCATAGACCTTCTGGTCATACCGCCCTCTTTGAATGACAAGTTGTCGCCCTGGCGACCGCGCAGCGTCGGCCCGTTACGGCGTTTGGTAAAACGCCGTAACTCTTAGGGCCGCTGGCCCATGCCGCCCTCGAGGGTGACGGTCTCACCGTTCATGTACTTAAAGTCGGGACCGCAGAGCTGAACGACCACGCGGCCGATTTCCTTCTCGACGTCGCCGTAGTGGCCTGCCGGCGGCATGTGGACGTTGGCCTTGAACGCCTCGGGATAAGCATCCTGGAAGTTCTCGAGCGCAGCGGTCCAAGCAAGCGGGCACACGATGTTGACGTTGATGCCGTCCTTGCCCCACTCGTTGGCTGCAACGCGAGTCAGACCGCGGATGCCCTCCTTGGCAGCGGCATAGCTGCACTGGCCGTAGTTGCCAAACAGGCCGGCGCCCGAGGCAAAGTTGACCACGGAGCCCTTGGTCTCCTTCAGGTGCGGATAGGCCTTCTGCATGTACAGATAGGTGGCATACAGGCCGGAGTAAATGGCCAGGTTAAACTGATCCATGGTGTGGTCGGCGATGGTCACACCCGAGGCGCTGGCCTGAGCGTTGTTAACGACGGCGTCGATGCGGCCGAACTCCTCAATGGCCTTGTCGATGACGTTCTGGACGACGGCCTCGTTGTCCTGACCAGCCGAGACATCGGCCTGAACAGGCAGAACCTTGACGCCGTACTCGGCCTCGAGGGACTCCTTGGCAGCCTCGAGCTTGGCAACGTTGCGACCGGTAATGACGAGGTTTGCGCCCTCCTTGGCAAAAGCGATATCGATGCCGTAACCGATGGAGCCAGCGGAGCCGTCCTTAAGCGTGGCCTTGCCGCCGCCGGTGACGATTACGGTCTTACCAGTGAAAAGTCCCATACAAAGTCCTTTCGAATCGCGACGGGCACGCCCGCCGACTGCGCGCATCCAACTTCACGCGCCAAAAGCTGAAATGCAACTTTAGCGGGTTCAAGTGAAAAATAAAGGCTGCAGCAGGCGAACGGCACAACGTCATTCGGCGAAGGGGATGTCAAGCACAAACTGAATAAGAAGGCCGAATTTTTGTCAGCCAAACGAGTCATCGAACACGTTTTGAAACTTTGCTGCAGCACGCGGGATGTCGGCGCGAGACTTTATCATAGGGTGACAAACAACGATGAGGAGCACATGCCTATGACAGACGAGCTGGACCCCCAGACTCAACAGCATATTGATGATTCAGCAGACGTCGCCGCAGATACCGACTCTGCGACCTGCAATGATACCGACGTCGACGACGCCACTCTGGATAACGGCGCTGCGACGGAAATCCCTGCGGCCGAAGATGCCGGCGAGCAAAACGACGATTCGGACGCTCAGGACGCCGCCCCCGAAAAGGACGCCGCCCCGCAAGCAGAAGGCCCCATCGAGGTGTCTTCGGAAGAAGAGCTCGATGCCGTCATGGACTCCATGATGGATGCCGTCAAAGCGATGAAAAACGCCGTGGCCGACGCCGATATTGACGCCGAAGAAGAGGAGGCCGCCGAGGCCGCCTCGACCTTCGTGCCCGGCGAGACCCCCGTTGCCGACCAAGGCAGCACCCTGCCCTCGTTCCTGCAGCTTGAGCACCCCACCATTGGTGCCGATGCAGTCGACCCGCACGCTGCCGGCTTTTCCGTAGTCGAGGGCGGCACCGGCAGCATCGCCACGTCACAGGCGCCCGATGTGGGCACGGAAAACGACGCTCACTCGACCGCCCCGCACACCCCCGCAGCCAGCCGCGACCTGGGAGGCGCCGTCTCAAACACCGCCAGCGCCGTGGGCACCTTTATCGCCCAGGGTGCCTCGGCCATGCGCGAGATGAACGCCGCAAAGAAGGCACTCGCGGACGCCCGTGCCCACCTGGCCGAACTTGAGCAGCGCATCGCCGATCAAGGCGAGGAGCTCGAGACGCGTCAGGATATCGCAGGCCGCTACGACCAAATCGTCGCCGAGCAGCGCCAGACTATCGACACGGCACAAAAGGCCGCCGCGGCGGCAGAAATCGGCCGCGATACCCATGCTGCCAAGGCAACAGAGCTCAAGGCGCAGCTCGAGCAAATAAAAGAAGAGGACGATGCCACCGAGCGGCGTCTCAAAGCCGCACTCGATGCCGTAGAAGCGCGCGAAGCCAGCTCGCGCGAAACCGGTAACCGCCTCGTTCGACGCCTCGAGGATTCCAAGCGCATCCGCGACAAGGTGCAGGCCGAGCGCGACGCCGGCGTTGCCGCAGCGCAGCAAACCGTCGATGCCACGCGCGCTCAACTCGAAACGCTGCGCCGCGAGTATGCCGAGCTGCAGCGCAATCCTTCGGCGAATCCCGCCAATTACACGGTGCGCACCAGCGAGCTTTCGATGCAGATCTCCGACACGGCCGATGCCCTGCGCAAAGCCGAGGAAGATGTCCCGAACATCACCGCCGATCTTGAGCACTCGCTCGCGGCCGCCGAGCACGCCGTCGAGCAGGCGCAAGCCCCCATCGCCGACGCCAAGCGTGCCCATCAGGCCGTGACTGCCGAGGCCGATGCCGCGCGCGACGAGCTGCAGACCGCAAAAGCCGCCGCCGCAACGCGCCAGCGCGAACTGCGCGAGAAGATCGCCGCCGAGGACAAAGCGCGTCGAGAGCAAGAGCAGGCTATTGCCAATGCCCAGGCGGACGTCGCGCACGCACAGTCGATCATCGAGCAGGCGACCGAGGTGCATGACCATCCCGAGATTACCGAATCGCTCGCGGGCTCCCTGGCCCGCGATAAGGCCGAGCACGCCGAAACTGAGCGTGAAGTGGCTCAACTCGAAGCCGCCGAGGACGACGTGCGCGAGCGCACCCGCGACTCACGCATCAAATTCACCGGAGCCATCGTCTGCATCATCGCCGTAATCCTCGTGATCGTCCTGATCGGGCTCTTCGCGAGCAAGTAAACTAGCTGCCAAAAAACACTCAAGGCAGTTGCGGTGAGATAGTTCCTGTTTAGCCATCAAAAAGGCCAATTCAAGAACTATCTCACCGCAACTTTTTGGTGCAAAGGGGTCAGGCTACTTTGCACCAACTTGGTGAATATAAACCAGTCCCCATTGCGCCAACAACGTTTGCCCAAATAAAACCTGCCAAAATAAACCTGTCCCTTTTTGGCAGGTTGAACCACGGCAACGCCGATGTTTTGGCGCGGACAGCGAAAACCCGCCAGAGCGAGCAAGGTGCCTTGAAACAAGGCGGCATTGACCTTCTGGTCATGCCGCCGAAGTTGAAAGGCAGATTGCCGCTCTGGCGGGCTTGCAGCGTCGAGCCGTTACGCGGTTTGGCAAAACCGCGTAACAAACTAGTTCATCATCGCATTCATCATCTCGTTGGTTGCGGAATCGTCAGCAGACCACTCGCCGTCGTCATTGGCGGTGTACTTGAAGGTGACCGTGGTATCCTTGGTCTTAGCAGCCTTGGTCACGTCGACCATGACCTGGCCGGCCATCTTGTACAGGTCGTCCTCGGAAGGCATCGTATCAAGCGCGGCGACCTTCTCCTGATACTGGGTGGCGAAATCTTCGACGATCTTATTCATGGACTTGCAGGTGATGGTAACCTCGGCGGTCGCGGTACCCTTGTCCTCATCGACCGTCACATCGCCGATCTTGTAATCAAAACCCTCGAGATAGCTCTTGGCGTACTCCTTGGGATCGATGCCCAGTTGCTCAAACTCGTCGCCCGAAGCCTCTTCCAGACCGGAGAGGAAATCATCGCCGCCGTTCTTGATCTCGTCAAACTGGCTCGTAAGGTCGTTGGTGATGAGCTCTTCCACCGAAGGCCCTCCGCAGCCGGAAAGCAAAACCACGCACGCGACCAGGGCGGCCATCAGAGGCGCAAGCAGCAGCTTCTTTTTCATGACATTCCTCCAAACAAGCGGCGCCGTGTTCCCTACGCAGCGCACGTCGTAACAGCAAGTCCATATTAGCGGCCCAGCCCAACCCCCTGCGCCGCAAAAGCGCAGGCGGCTCAATTTGACGAACGAATGGCCCGCGAAGCAAGCCCCCTGCAATAAAATGCGCCTGCTTGGTCTATTAAAAAAGGGTGGCCGAACAACCCGACCACCCCTGTGTATCTTCTGGATGCCGCAGACTACTTGCGGACGACCTTAACGATGGCGTCACCGGCGGCGACGGCAGACTCGGCCTCGACGGCAAGCTCGACGTCGGCGAACTCGGCGGTGTTGGACACGGCCACGACGACGCAGTCCTTGTAACCGGCAGCAGCGATCTTGGCGCGGTCGATCTTGAGTATGGGCTGACCAGCTTTGACGACGTCGTCGGCCTTGACGAAGCCCTCGAAGCCGTCGCCGTTCATGTTGACGGTATCGACGCCAACGTGCACCAGAACCTCGATACCGCTATCGGACTGCAGGCCCACGGCGTGACCCATGGTGACGGTCACCTTGCCGTCGCAGGGAGCGTAGACCAGGTCGTCCTCGGGCCACACAGCGCAGCCCTTGCCCAGAACCTCGCCACCAAAGACGGGATCGGGCACGTCGGCCATCTTGATGACCTTGCCCTTGACAGGCGAGCACAGCACGTCGGCGCCAGCAGAAGCAGAGATGGAGGCCGGAGCGGCAGCTGCCGCGGGCTCAGCCTTCTTCTTGAACATGTCAAACAGACCCATACGTTTTCTCCTCTTGATTAAGCGCAACGTTTTGCGCATGCCTATGGTGATTATAGTGCCAAATGATCAAATTGCTAAGGCGAGGGCTCGAATCGCAAGCCCTTCCCGGTAGTGCTCGTGGGATGAGTATCTCCTTTGCATCGCGGGTCGATAAGCCGAGTATCGCCTGCGCACGGGACGGGCAGAAGCGGGCGCGCCAAACCCGACACTCCTTTTCGTTCTCGAGTCCTGCCGCCGCCCGTCCCTGACACTTCCTGACACCGACCGAAACGTGCCAAAATAAACCTGTCCCTTTTTGGCAGGTTTGGCGAGTGTGGGAGTTCGCATGGATATCAAACGCAAGATTACCGAGGCGCAGGGCCTCACCCCCACCGAGCAACAGCTCGGCATTGCAGCCCTTGCCATCGGTCAGGACATCCGCGGGCTTTCGATTAAGGAATTTGCCACGCGCACCAGCGTTTCTGTTGCGAGCGTGCACCGTTTTTGCAAAAAGCTCGGCCTCGAGGGCTTCAAAGATCTCAAGGTCGAGCTTATTCGCTTGGCAACCGAGACGGGCAACCGCCGCGACGTGGATATCAACTTTCCCTTCGACGCTACGTCCACCCCTGCGCAGGTTATGGAGCGCATGGAGGGGCTCTACCAGACCACGCTGGCCGAAACGCAGGAGCTGCTCGACCCCACGCAGCTCGACCACGCCGCCAAGCTCATCGCAAACGCCCGACAGGTCGACATCTACACGGGCTCGCACAACCTCTATCCAGCAGGAATGTTCCGCGACCGCCTGCTCTCCGCCGGCAAAAGCGCAACGTGCCACGACGGCGCTGAGGCCCAGGTGCGTACGGCGCTCGCCTCGGGTCCCGACCATGCGGCAATCGTCATCTCCTACAGCGGCCTTGCCCCCAACCTCAAGGACATCTTGCCGATTCTCAGCAGCCGGCATGTCCCGGTCATCGTCATCGGCACGCCTTATTGCGCTCGCATTCACCCTGGCTTTGCCGCCTACCTCACGGTGAGTGACCACGAGAGTATGACGCATCGCATCACGCAGTTCGCCAGCCACATCGCCGTGCAATACGTGCTCGATTCGCTCTACAGCAGCTACTTCGCCAAAGACTACGCCCGCTGCTCCGAATTCCTGGAGCACTCGTTTCCCTACACCCGCCTCCCGGGGCTTAAGTAGCGACGAGCGTGGATTTTCGGACGCATATCTAACGAGCGTGGATAATCTCCCACTTTGAGCCCGCACACAGGCCAAAACCGGGAGATTATCCACGCTCGTGTTGAATGCTCCGTTTTCCTCTGCGCCCGAGGGACCACTCGACCACCTTGCACCAAAGCAATAACGACTTCTCGTCATTAGATTATTCAAATCGACTCTAATAACTATTTTCGCCATAAACTCGTTATTAGAATTGATATGATTAGCCTAATAGCGAGTTTCCGGCACTAAAGATATGGAGGGCGCGATGCAAATCGAGGAGAACGGCCAGGGAACGCTCCGCAATAATCTATCGGAGAAATTGGCTTACTATTCGTTTTTGCCAACGCCCTTGCAATCATTGAGGCAGCTAAACCTCACTGAGGAAACCTATCGCACGCTTTCCACATGCTCACGAAAGCTTGGAGAGCTTGAAGGCATGCTCTACTTTGTTCCCAACGCCGACATGTATCTGACAATGTATGTGCGCAAAGAAGCACTCCTTTCTTCGCAAATTGAGGGAACCCAGTGTACGTTTGACGACCTACTTAGTCCATCGCAAACCCAACTCCATCATAAAGATGTCGCAGATGTCGTGAATTATGTCCGTGCTGTCGACCGCGGCGTAGAACTGCTCAAAAAGATGCCCTTGTGTACGAGGCTTCTCAGGCAGGTTCATGCGGTCCTGCTGGACGGAGTGCGCGGAACGGAGAAGAATCCAGGCGAGCTGCGCTCCTCACAAAACTGGATTGGCCCTTCAGGCTGCACCATTGCAACTGCATCGTTCGTCCCTCCAAACATTGAAGATTTGAGCAACACGCTCCAGGACCTCGAACGATTTATCAATGAGCCTCAAGTCGAAATGGATCCGATCGTGCGGGCGGCGCTCGTCCATTACCAATTTGAAACTGCCCATCCATTCCTAGACGGAAACGGTCGCCTGGGCAGGCTTCTCATTACACTTATGCTCATCAATGATGGCGTTCTTCATTCTTGCTTGTTCTATCCATCGTTCCAGTTCAAGAAAAATCGAAGCGAGTACTACCGACAACTCACATCCGTAAGGGAACGAGGAACTTACGAGGAATGGATAGAGTTTTTCTGCGCCAGTCTTCTTGAGAGTGCGAAGGACTCGGTAGGGTCTTTAAAGAGTCTTGTTGATCTCCACAACCGTTCGACGGCAGCTATTACCGAAAATCTCGGAAGGACTGCCGCAAACGGACAAAGGCTGCTGAGCCTTCTTGAAGAGCATCCCATCCTCGACACCGCATTTATCGCTGCCCGACTCGATATCGGTAGGAGCACCGCGAGCTCGCTCGTCAAATCATTTGAAGAATTGGGTATCCTCCGTCCACTCGACGAGTCAAGACAGAGATACCGACAGTACGGGTATGAAGAGTATCTTTCGATTCTCAGGGAAGACGCTGAGCCGATTAGATAGGCACCGCAGCCCAGCCATATTAAAACGAGCGTGGATAATCTCCCACTTTGAGTCCACACGGGGGGCCAAAAACGGGAGATTATCCACGCTCATTTCTGACTAGTCATTTAAGAACGTCCCCAATGACCACCCATCCGAAGCGAGACAACGACGCAGGTAGAGGACGGACAGCGAGCGCCGTCCAGGACGAACAAGTTGGCATGAAAAAGGCGAGGCATAGACCTTCTGGTCATGCCTCGCCTTTTGAATGACAAATTGTCGTCCTGGGCGGCGCGCAGCGTCGGCCGGTTACGGCGTTTGGTAAAACGCCGTAACTAGCGTGCTCCGTACTGCTCGTAGTAGGCGTCGATGGCGGCCTTGAGCTCGTCATCGATGACGACCTTGCCATCGATCTCGTGGTTGTAGAGGGTCTCGACGACCTCGGCCATGGAAACGATGCTCGCGACGGGGAAACCGTACTTGGCCTCGATCTCCTTCTGCGCGGTGGTCACGCCGCCCTTGCCGACCTCCATACGGTTGAGAGACACAATGAGGCCCTTGATTTCGACGTCGGCAGCAGCCTTAACCTTGGGATAGGTCTCGTCGATGGACTTGCCGCTGGTGGTGACATCCTCGACCATGACCACGCGATCGCCGTCCTGGGGCTCATAGCCCAGCAGGTTGCCCTTGTCGGCGCCGTGGTCCTTGGCCTCCTTGCGGTCGCAGCAGTACTTGACCTCCTTGCCGTACAGCTCGTGGTAGGCAATTGCGGTCACGACGGCCAGCGGAATACCCTTGTAGGCCGGTCCAAACAGCACATCAAAGTCGTCGCCAAAGTTATCGTGGATGGCCTGGGCGTAATACTCGCCCAGCTTCTTGAGCTGATAGCCCGTCACGTAAGCGCCGGCGTTCATAAAGAACGGGGACTGACGGCCGCTCTTGAGCGTAAAGCTGCCGAACTTAAGAACGTCGGACTCAACCATAAACTTGATGAACTCTTGCTTGTAAGCCTCCATGCGGGCTCCTCTCGTAATCGCGTACGTGCCTTTCAGTTTAGCGCAGGCGAAGCGTCGATGCGGGCGCGCTTTGGGGCCACGGCATTCTGTAAAGGCTTTGTCAGAGGGAATGGTTTTCCGAACAATGGGGTTGACATGTCAAACCCCCTCATCAAGAATACGGGCGGATTAAAAAGGGGTACGAGATACCCAAAGCGCGCTGCGCTCAGCCTTTAGGAGGTGTGCCATGGAAGGCAGTCCTAGTCGAAAAACCTGCATGTCGCCCTCGGCACGCCGCGAGGACTCCGCACACGCATAAACGCCACCGGCAGATCGTCAACCCCCCCCCACAAAGGTGCCTGCCCCCTTTGTGGTGGTTCGTGAGCTTGACGTGAGCGACATCTAGGTTTTTTGCAACTCAATACGACACGTACGCTAACTCCCTTCAACAAGGAGGACCCTATGCTGATGCTCAAAACCGCCACGGTTCTCGAAGCCATCTCCAAGCGCCGCCGCACGGCGCGCCCTGCCGCTCGCACCGGCCTGTCCAAGAACACCATATTCGCCGCCACCCATAGTGCCGAGGACGCCCTCGTACTGCTTGACGCCACGGCAAACGGTCTCACCGCTGAGCACGCCGCCGAGCGCCTGGATGCCGCCGGCCCCAACACCATCGAGGCGCCGACCAAGACGCTCGCCCGCCGCATCGCCGACGCCTTCATCGATCCCTTCGCCGGCATCCTCGCCGCGCTCGCGCTGGTATCGCTCTACATCGACGTGCTCGCCGTGCCCGAGCCGCAGCGCGACCCCTCCACGGTCATCGTCATCGGCATCATGCTGCTGGTATCGGGCGGTATGAAGTTTATCCAGGAAGCCCGCAGCGGCAATGCGGCAGAGGCCCTCAAGGACCTGGTCTCCAACACTTGCACCGTCCTGCGCGACGGCGAGCGCGTCGAGATCCTCTTCGACGAGCTCGTCCCCGGCGATGTGATCCGCCTCTCTGCCGGCGATATGGTGCCGGCCGATGCCCGCGTCATCACCGCGCGCGACCTGTTTGTGATCGAGTCCGCACTCACCGGCGAGAGCGAGGCCGTCGAGAAGACCGCTGCCGTCACCGTCGTCGATGGTGCCGACGGCTCCGCGCTGCCGCTCTCTGCCTGCAAGAACATCGTCTTTACCGGCACCTCCGTGCAAAACGGCACCGCCATGGCGCTTGTCGTTGCCACCGGCTCGGACACCTACCTGGGCGGCATCGCCAAGATGCTCAACGGGCGCGGCGAGAAGAGTGCGTTTGACCGCGGCGTCTC
>ENA-OQHI01001317-OQHI01001317.1-human-gut-metagenome-genome-assembly--contig:-NODE-1317-length-12058-cov-4.633670_pt1 | contig 12058 bp, 8 predicted proteins | sample MGYA00242561_ERZ504713 | MGnify/ENA primary metagenome ERZ504713 (study PRJEB26092, sample SAMD00036217) | human gut metagenome | host: Homo sapiens | study: EMG produced TPA metagenomics assembly of... | reverse complement strand
GTACATTGTTTGATTTCGGTCTTCCCATGCACTTAACCTCCTTTTTATCTATGCATATATTATACATCTATTCTATGCAAAAACCAAGTAAAAAATATGTTGCTTTCATCCCACAGGCAAGCCTATGGGTTTTCGCCACTAATTTATAACGCCGCAAAAACAACAAGTAAAAGTGTCAACACTTCCATTGTATTCATTGGCATTACCCCCTTTCTGTTTCCAGAAAGGACAACCATCAGACTATCCCTATCACGTTCTGATCTGATTAGATTCAGTATAGCATATCATCGACTATTTTACTACCTCTTCGACATACAAATCCCCTCTCGTAATTCGTCTACGAGAGGGGATTCTTTTTTATCGGATAAAGTAGTTTGTGATCAAGTTGTAATCATCTTCTGTCATGCCAAGAACCGAGTCCATTCCAACATTATCTGTTTCCCACGTTCCCAGTTGATCGGTTTTATGATTTCCAAATGAAAAGATAGCCGAAAAGTTAATATAATTTTTACCTGCGTAGGCTTTTGGTTGGCTGTACATAACCGCTATAAAACCATGCGAATTATAATCATCCATTTGGTTTGCCTTATGCCCTGGTGAAGACATCCAAAGATTGAAAATCTGCTGTGCGAGATCATCTGTGTCTGTAAAAAGTAAATCTCCACCACAACCATTCTGACCACCAGAATGTAATGCCATATTATCCGGTGTACCATATCCAGGTTCAGTAATAGACTTCATCATATGATAACCCGCCACTGCAATACTCCTTGAACGCGGTACCATATCATCCCAGATCATGGCTGCATGTCCTTCTTTTACACGTTCTTCATTTACCAGGTCGAAAATCTTTCTGGAAACTTCCTGATCGTAAACAGTCATTCCAAGAGCCTCTTCATTGGTATATGGGATATTAATTTTTACTTCTACGTATCTTCCAACAACACCTCCGTCTGGCTTAGATCCCATTGCATCAGCTGAGATAATAACTTTTCGCATACCATTTTTTTTATGAACGGTTACAAGTCCATTTTCATCTACGCTTGCTACTTCTGGATCATCCGAAGTCCATTTTACCGCTTTGTTGGTTGCATTTTCCGGATATACGGTTGCGGCCAGCTGCAGTGTCTGTCCAACTTCAGTTAATTCCAGATTACTGTTCGGTGTAATTGTTACGCTTGTTGCATAAACGGTTTCTGCTGGTGTCTCTGTTGGCTTCGGTGTCTCTGTCGGCTTTGGCGTTTCCGTTGGCTTTGGCGTTTCCGTTGGCTTTGGTGTCTCTGTTGGTTTCGCTTCCGGTTTTGTTGTAAGCACACCGTCTTTTCCGTAGTAATTTCCGTTTACCGTCTGATCCGTTACCATCTTACAGTCTGATCGGAAATAATATGTCTTTCCGGAAATTTTCATCTGCATATCCTTGCAGGCTCCGCCCCAGCTCCGGATATAGTATTTTGCTCCGTTCTCCTCTTTCCAGCATCCGGAAAGCATAATTCCATTTCCGTCTACAAAATACAGGTTATCTTTGTATGTAAAGCTTGTGTTCACTGCCATGGTGCTGTCTGCCTGGAACCAGTACCATTTTCCGCCGGTTTTCAGCCACTCATTCTGATATGCTGCACCGTTATCATGCAGGTAATATTTTTTTCCGTTCCAGGTCTGCCAGCAGTTTTTATAAGCTCCGCCCCAGCTGCAGAAGAAATAGGTTTTTCCCCCGTCCGTGAAAGATTCATTTGCTTTCATAGTTCCGTCTGCGTTCAGATAGTAACGGTTATTGTCCCAGGTCTGCCAACCCGTTGCAATTTTTCCATCTTTTGCCAGTTTCCACTGTCCATCCATCACGATCCACTGCATGTTGGTTACTTCTGCAGCACTATTGAAGGTATACGAACGTCCATTGATCTTTGCAGACCGGCTTTTATAGGCTCCACCCCAGCTGCAGAGATAGCGGATTTTTCCGGTATCATCCAGTCTCCACTCATTGGAGCGCATACTTCCATCACTATTCATGTAGTATTTATTTCCATCCCAGGTCTGCCAGCCCGTTGCAATTTTTCCGTCTTTCACCAGATACCATTTTCCACCTTTTACAACCCACTGGGAACCCTGTACCTTACTGTCTGCACCGAATGTATAACTTCTGCCGTTGATTCTTGCCTTGCAGTTCAGGTAAGCTCCACCCCAGCTGCGGAAGTAGTAAACCGATCCATCCGTATCAATCATCCACTCATTTGCTTTCATGGTTCCGTCTGCATTCAGATAATATTTTTTTCCGTCCCAGGTCTGCCATCCGGTCTGTTTTACACCGTCTTTATAAAAATACCAGGTTCCGGACTCCTGCGTCCATCCGGTTTTTCCAGCTGCCTGTACTGTCTGGGCAGAAACTGTTGGGAACATATTTGTTGCGGCCGGTGTGCCTACTGCCAGGCTCAGGCCAAGAAGTACCATTGCGATTCTTTTTCTCATACTTTTTTCCTCCGTCCGTGTCAAACATTGACACCGATTTTTCTGTTTGAATTCCATGTCAACGTTTGACACGGGATTCCTTGTTTTGTTATTTCACTTTTTACTCCGGAATTTCTTCCAGAAGTTCCCCGGTATAATCTTCCCGTTTTCCAAGTTTTACGGCATCGTCCAGTTCGGACTGTTCCATGCATACACTTCCGATCGGGTGGATTCCTGGATCACAAAGAACCAGATACAGATTTCCCTGATAATCTTCCGCTACATCACCATCCTGCCGGTAGCCAATAAACTCATGCTCAATCGGTATTTCTTCCGGATGCTCCAGATAGAATGGATCAAGCTCTCCCCAGTCCAGTGTGGAAAAATTGAAATTCGGAAAACGTTCTGCTATTACTTTTTCTGCATTTTTTCGAAGCTCTTTCATGTCCATATGGTTTCTCCCCCTTTTTTATTTCTTTGGATCATATTATCATATTACCTTTCCAATTCCGTAATTACAAGAGTCTTTTGCTATTTTTCATATTGCATTTTTATTACATTCTAATCACCCCTCTGTTTTATTTGCATTTGTTGTTATTGTAATATGGCTTCCGCTGCTGAATGCGGCTTCCATAGATGCCTTTAATGCGTTCAGGATTTCATCTGCACTTTTTGTTCCCCCGTAGAAGCCCGTATTGGCCGTTTCCTGCGATTTTTCTGCATCGTACCGTAAAATGATCGTAAGTCCTGTTCCAGCCGTTGCAGCGTCCGAAAACGAGCTTGAAAGGGTTGTCTTGGATGTACAGGAAACGGTAAGTGTTCCACTCAGGAACTTACAGCCGGAAAACAGGTTCCCGCTATCCGTACAGGAAGATGGGATTTCACCGGTTATGGATTCCAGTGCGGTACATCCGAAAAAACTGCTGTTCATTTTCTGTGCAGACGATGGGATATGTACTTCTTTCAGGTTGACGCAGCCATTGCAGATATTCGAAAGTTCTTTCGCACTGTCCGGAATCTGGACAGATGCCAGAGCCACACAGCCGTAATACATGGAATCCATGTTCTCCAGCTGCATACAGGCTGTTGTATCGGCTCCCTCGATCAGTGCCGTATCACCGTAAAATGCTTTTTTTGCCTGTTTTATATTTCCTGGAAGTTCCATGGCCTTTTCCAGTGCGATACACCCTTCTGCGCAGGATGTAATATCTTCCAGCCGGACCGCACCAGACATATCCGGCATACTGGTCATCGCTGTGGCATTTTTGAATGTTTCCACCATGCTTCTCACTGTATCCGGGATGCGGCACAATGTTTCCAGGTATTCGTCATTTCCTGTAAACCAGTAGTCCATGCTTTCCACTTCTGCCTCCGGATCAATCCAGGTCAGCCGTTTAACAGAATCTTTCTTCCATGGCGCAGAATCTGATTTGAAATTCCGGACGCTTCCTTTTCCGGTTATTTCCAGATCCCCGTTGGAATACAGGACGGCTTCCACATCATCTGGATTTTCCCTGCCAATTTTGTACCGGACACTTTCTTCACGGTCAATAAGCACTGTGATCTCTGCCTTGATATCCGGATATGCCTTGGAGGAAACCTCTACGGTAACACTGTGGCCATGTGCCGGCACTTTAGCCGGTGACACGCTGTATGTATCTGCATCCAGAAGCTGTTTCTTTTTCCCGGATATTCCGTATACGCGGAAATTTTTTTCTGAAAGCCTACTTCCGGCAGCATAGCTTTTCTCTGCAGCTTCCACCTTGATCGTTTCCGGTTTTTCCGGTGCAGCTTCTTTTCGAAATTTTGGCAGTACCAAAAATACGACTCCAACAAGAATCAGCAAAATAACAGCAATCAACGCTATGATCCACAAGCTGCTTTTCTTTTTCTGCCTTTTTTTCGCTGGCTGTTTTTTTGATACGGCCATTTTTACTCTTTTTTCTTTTCCGTATTGTGCAGGCACTTCAGGATATAACAGATATGATCTTTATCCAGCTTCAGGAACATGCTTTTTACAATCGGAACAGGACGTTCCTTTCCTCCAATCCGAATTGTTCCTGCATCCGGCGGCAGCATTAGGGTTTCTACAATCAGCTCGATCAGTTCATCCACTTCCTGCTTGTTATAGATCGGCGGGTAGTTCTCGTAATCAATATTTTTCCGAATCAGTTCCCGGTAGGCAGATATCCGATCCATCATATCCATCCCACCTCTTTTTGTTCCCCGCTTTATATTATGATGTTAGGGTCAAAACCATAAATAACTTTGTCCTCTATTTCTATAGCACCTTGAAAAATTCATATTTTGTAGTGTAATACCGGATTTCTTCGGATATACGCTGGTATTCCCTTCCTTGATTTTATACAAGTACCGGATTTTGAGCGTAATGTCCTAAACCCTTCACATAGTTGAAGAGTTTTCTGAAATTCAATGCTGCTATCTTGGAACCGAAAAAGAACTTGCCCCGCTGTTTCCCACGAGGTATCTTTTCCAAGTGGTAATTCTTGCGTATATTCGATGGAACAGTTTCCACTCCATTACGCAGCCTTGCATAATTTTTGAATTCTTTGCTATTCATGTTCCGTTGGATTTTCGCACGTTCATGCGCTGCTTTGGATGTTACTATTTTTGCAACCTTCTTAAAGATCTTCGGCTTGCATTGATCCTGCTACGGACAGTTGGCACACTGCTCATGCAGAGAGGAAACGGCACACTGATTGCTTGGTTTCATATAAGAACAGCTTTTCGGTGCATGGCCGGCTGGACATCGGAGGACTTTTGTTCCCTCTTCGTTGAATTCAAAATCAGCAAGGATATCCGGAGCCGGTTTCCCCGTCAGACTTGTGGTAATCAGTTCTACGTTTTTATGAGCTGCAAGTTGTGTGTTTTCTGTTCCACTATATGCTCCATCCGTGACTATAACAGTCCGTTCTTCCTGGTTATCCATCTGCGCAAGGTGCTCCTGGATAAACTGACTGTCACTATGGTTGTTTTGCTCATACTGGTACTCTGTTACAACAGAACCATCGGCTCCAACGGATTCTTCAAGATTAGCAGCATATCCTCGATGCTCTTTTCCTGCTTTATTCCGGAATGTCGCTTCAGGGTCAGAAGGATTCTGCAGCATGGTTGATTTCATGCCGCCGTCTTCTTTCGTGCGGAGTCTTCGGTTTTCATTTTCAACAATGGTCTGTTCTGACAGGCATCTGACAAACAGATCATACTCTGTTGAATCATTGTAATCAGACTCACACAGGGCAAGAAGTTTATCCGCATCCGTTAAGAGCTGCTTCATGCGCTCATCTGCATCGGTACTGCGCTGATGATAAATCACTCTGTTAAAATCGTTAGGATCGATATAATGTTTTAAATCGTCAGACAGAGCGGAACCATTGATTTTATTCACATACATCGCCAGCTTTGCAATGCAGGTGTATATCAGTTCCATTCGGCTGAGCCTGCGGACGTTGGATTCGATCATCATGGAATCCATACGTCTGACTTTACCGCTGATTCCCATCAGTTTTGCAATCGAAGCACTTAAATCTTTCACACAATCATGGTAAAGATCCTTGTTGTGAAGTGTTTCATAATCATAGCACCTCTTGCGGAAACGGCTTAAGTTCTTGTCACTCAAAGGCTGTTCTTCAAAACTTGTTGTGTGCAGTGCGTACTGAATTCGAAAATCCAGCATAAGATTTTCGACCATCTCGTCATCGGAATAATCAAAAAGCTCTTTGATAATGAGCGCACCAACAATCACGTTGACCGGAGTATTCGGTCTGGATGCCTTATCGCTGTATAAGACAGAAAAACGCTTTTCATCAATGGCAGGAAATATTTCATCAGCAAAGACTTTTGCCCAGGATAATTCAATAGGTTTATCAAGACTTTTTTTGTACATCATATAAAAAGGCGCCGTTCCCTCACCTTTCAGAGAGAGGGCACAGCGCTTTTCTTATTTTTCAAATTCTACACTTTACAGCAGTTCCGGTTTCAGCCGCACATCGAAGCTGATTTCGGTTTCTTTCAGCTGATATTTTTCCAGCAGCATCGGTCCGCAGCTTGCCGATCCGATCCCGGCCTGGCGGTAGTCGATGCAGAAAACAGTGCTTCCGCACGGCCGAAGCTCATAGTTGTGGGCTTTCGCGGTCAGCTCCTCCTGCGTGTAAATAGATGCCTGGAATGAGAAGGTTTTCTCGCCCACTGCCGTCAATACCGCACGATCACTGGCAAGACTTGCATAATCGCAGTCGTAGTGGCTGCCGTTCTCCTGCGGGCGGATATAATCCTCCTGCTGTTCTGCCGGTGTGCAGTGGAAAACGCCGTGATAGCTTGCCTGGTGCTTATCCACGTAGCTCTCCACCGGGCCGAGGCCGCAGTAGGTCAGTTTTGCAAACGATTCCGGCAGGAACAGGCGCAGGCCAAAACGCGGCAGAACCGGGAATACCGGGTCTTTCTTTGCTTCTACATGGACATCGGTCGTTCCGTCGCTGTAAATTGTCCATTTGATCACACCTGCAAGGATCCGCTGCAGAGCCGGAGACGAAATCGAATAGCTTGTCTCGATCTCCACGCAGCCGTTTTCTTCTTTTGCCGTTGTCTCATACGCCCGCGTCACGGTGCGGTCATACTGCGCACGCATCCAGGTATTCTTGATATTGCGGTCATTGTCTGTCGGCGCACGCCAGATGTTCAGCTCCATCGGGCGGTCGAGCAGATTCTGGTTGGCATAGCACATTTCCTCGAACAGGCCGGTGAACTTATTATAGGTATAGCTGAACTGTTCCGTCGATACCGTCAGATAATGATCGTCCTCTTTCCATCCAAACGAAGCCGTTCCATCCGGGCGCTTCATCATCTCTTTTGCCTTCTGGTTCTGATTATCTTTCGTTTTCACCGGAACTTCTTCAAATCCCAGTTCGAACTGCTCCGGCAGCACCTCAGTGGCCTGTTTCTGATACCAGGTAACCTTCAGCGCACATTTTCCCTGCTCCGACACGGAAATGGCAAGCGGAATCGTCTTCTCACAGCCTGCCGCAAGCTCCAGCAGTGCTTCATCTGTAATCTTGCCGCTCTCCGTCACTTCGCCGTCCACAAGCACCTCATAGCCGAGCACAGCGTAATCTTTCAGATTCACAAAATTCATATAGTTTTTGATGGTCAGTGTACCCTTTTCGGCATCATATCCCGTCACGCGCACCGGACGATACACGTTTTTAAATTCCATCAGACCCGTATGCGGTGTGCGGTCCGGATAAACAAGTCCGTCCATGCAGAAGTTGCCGTCGTGCGGATACTCGTTGTGGTCGCCGCCGTACGCGTACATCTTCTTTCCCTCGATCGTTTTTCCCATATCAATCGCGTGGTCGCACCACTCCCAGATAAAGCCGCCGCACATCTTCTCCTCGCTGTGGATCAGTTCAAAGTAATCTTCAAGATCTCCCGGGCCGTTGCCCATCGCATGGCAGTATTCGCACATGATATACGGCTTATCCCCGTACTCCACCAGCTCTTTTTTGATCTCCTCGAGTGATGGATACATGCGGCTGTAGAGGTCGAGGTTGCTGTAATCGTATTTCTTCGGATCATCCACATACCGTGCCGACTCATAGTGCGTCAGACGCGTCGGATCAAATTCCTTCGTCCACTTTAAGGCCGCCTCGAAGGTACAGCCGTATGCGCACTCATTTCCCATCGACCAGATGACAACGCTCGGGCGGTTTTTATCGCGCTCTACGCAACGCTGTGTGCGGTCTACGGTTGCCTCGGTAAATACCGGATTGTTCGCAATTAGTTTATTCCAGTTCTTCGCATACTCTTCCCAGCTCGTGTAATTCGCATAAATTTCCTCTGTGCCGTGACTCTCATTGTCCGCCTCATCGATGACATAAAAACCGAGACGGTCATAAAGCTGATAACAGTACGGCGCATTCGGGTAATGGCTGGTCCGGATCGCATTGATGTTGTGCTCTTTCATTACCTTCAGATCTTTTTTGATCTGTGCAAGGCTGATTGCAAATCCCGTCACCGGATCGCTGTCGTGGCGGTTTGTTCCGTGGAATTTGATCTTCACGCCGTTCAGGTACAGCACACCGTCCTTCGCGTGGATCTCACGGATGCCGACATGATCAGTGATCACCTCACCCGCCGTCTCCAGCACCAGCGTATACAGATACGGCTCCTCGGCATTCCACAGATGTGCATCTTTTACATGCATCTGAACCGTATCGCCGCCAAACGCTGCCTCTGCCACAAGATGATTTTCTGCATCAAACAGCTTTGCCGTTCCTTCCTGCGGTTCCCCGTCATTCCAGGTAATCGCAATCGAAACTTCTCCATTCTGGTACGATGCGTCCGGCGCTGCCTTTACAAAGTAATCGCGGATGCCTTTTTCTGGTCTTGCAAGCAGATAAACATCGCGGAAAATGCCGCTCATGCGGAATTTGTCCTGATCCTCGAGATAGCTTCCATCGCACCATTTCAGCACCAGTACGGCGATGGTGTTGGTGCCATCTTTTAAGAAGTCTGTTACATCAAATTCACTCGTAGAATGAGACACCTGGCTGTAGCCGACGAAGCTGCCGTTCATCCACACGTAGAAACAGGAATCCACGCCCTCAAAATTCAGGAATTCCCTCGGTGCTTCCTCCTGTTTTTTCCACTCGAACGTTCTCACGTACGCACCGCACGGGTTCTCATACGGCACATACGGCGGATCCACCGGGAACGGGTAGCGGACGTTCGTATACTGATGGTGGTCATGGCCATAATTCTGCCAGACGGACGGCACCGGAATCGTCTCGAATGCAGAAGTGTCGTATCCTTCTGCGAAAAACTCCTCTTTTACATCGTAAACACTGGTAAAATAGCGAAATTTCCAGTCGCCGGAAAGCAGGAAAAAGCGGTCCGACGCCTCCCGGTTCTCCACCAGATCCTCCATGCGGCGGGATGCCGGAATGTAGTAGGCACGGTTCGGCATGGTATTCACATGCAGGTGATCGAAATCTTCGAAATATTTTGGAACAATCATCTCTTTTTAAGTCCTCCTTATTCTGTCTTTTGTTTCCAATATCGGCACCGAAACACACGCGGTCCCGGTGCCGATCAGGTTTTCTGTTATTCTTTTACTTTTTCCATGCAGGAAGAACGCCTTCGTAATTCATGCCATAACCGTAGTCATAGTTATGTCCTTCGCTGTCAATATAGGTTTCCATATCCAACGCACGGTCCTCGCTCTGCTCCTCAACCGCATCCATATCCTTCGGCATCTGGATCGGCAGACGGCCGGTCGGGTTGTAACCGCCGAAGACAACGTCGAGCACAGCGGCTCTCGAAACACCGAACTCTGCGACGATCGCATCGGCTTCGGCTTCAAATTCATGCATCACCATCGGGTTGTTGACGGTTGCGCAGACGATCACCGGCTTGTCGCCCATCGCGCGGCGGCATTCGAGAATATTGTCGAGATCAGCCTCGTTGTAGGCAGTGTTTGTCTTTCCAAAATAGCTGCGGTTCGTGAAATTCTCGCGGAAATCACCGCCGGCAATGCTCACCTCACGCGCTTTTTTCGCCGTATACGGGCGGTACTGCAGTGTAATCGGCAGATAGCCGTTGCCGCCGTTCGCAAGATCTTCGGTGGAATACGGGTTGCATGCCGGGCTTTCGACAAATACCAGCGCCACATCGGCCTCCTCCGGTGATGATACGCGTGTACCGTACTTGGACGGCAGTCCATCCGGCAGCGGATCTTCGGTTTTTGCCGGCAGATCGATGCGGAAGAACGCTTTGGACGGTCCGATCTTTCTCTCCGGAATATAAACCTTCAAACCTTTCTTCAGCGGAAGCACACCCTTCTGTCCTTCCGGTGCGCGTTTCGCACTGTTTTTCAGCAGGACGATGGATTTCTGCTGTGCCTCATAGCCATGGCGGCAGAACTCTTCGCATCCTACAATCTTTGCGGATTCTTCCGGATCAAGATACGGGTCCTCAAACAAGCCGCAGTGGAAAATGTTGATCAGAAGACGTTTGGCGGACAGCTCCATGCGCTCACGCATCGCTTTCTCGCCGTATTTCTCACAGCCGATCTTATACGCCTCGACAATCGGACCGGACTCGCTGTTTCCGCCGAACTGGTCAACGCCGTTTGTGATCGCCAGCAGACACCGTTCTGCCTCGGTCATATCCTGCACGCCGTAGCAGCGGCTTCCAAATCCCTCAATCGTCTTCTCCGGATCCTGGGTGATGCCCCAGTCGGTGCAGACAATGCCTTTAAATTCATATTTTCCGCGCAGCAGATCCTTGATCAGGTACTCGCTGTAGGAGTTTCCGACGTTCTTGCCGTTTTTCTTGTCCACGCCGTAGGATACGGTGTAGTACGGCATAACCGCGGATGCGCAGTCGGTCGGTCCGTCCAGGTGGAAGGCTGCCTCGGTAAACGGTTTTAAATGCTCCTCAAAATTTCCGGTCGGATAAACGGCAAACTGTCCGAATGCATAGTGTGCATCGCGTCCGGCCTCTCCGGTGCCGCCGCCCGGCCAGTGTTTGACCATCGTGTTGACGCTGTCTTTTCCCCAGCCGTCTGCTTCCCCTTCCGTTGTCTGCATACCGTCACAGTACGCTTTGGTAAGCTTTTTGGACATCTCCACTTCTTCGCCTAACGTATCGACAAAGCGCATCCATCTCGGCTCGGTGCAGAGGTCGATCTGCGGTCCGAGTGCCGTTGTGATGCCGAGTGCCCGGTACTCACGGGAGGCATCCTTTGCAAACTGTCCGGCTACTTCCGGGTCAAAGCATGCTGCAAAGCCGACACCCTCCGGCCATTTGCTGATCTCGTTTCCGCCGCTCTTGAACTCTGCGCCAGAATCCTTTGCTCCATTCCGCGGATCAGAGGAGAGGTTGATCGGAATACCATACGGCAGTGTCTCTGCCCGTTTCTGCAGCTCATTGCTCCATTTTGCGGAAATCTCCGGGCTTTCCACGTTCGTCAGCAGGATATGGCGGATATGCTCGTCCTCCAGAAATTCTTTCTGCTGATCTGAAATCGCATACGGTTCTTTGCCGGATTCCAGATACGTTTTTCCGTCAAACGTTCCCTGGAACGGACCGCCCGGCATCGGCGGTACGGCCTGGTGCGGTGAGTACAGCATAAGGCCAGCGATCTCCTCGATGGAAAGACGGCCCGCAAGGTCTGCGGCTCTCTCCTCATCGGAGAGGCGCCAGTTCTCATACGGCAGCAGTTCGCCGGTTTTTGCCAGGTCTTTAAAGTAATACCCGTCTTTTTCCAGTACCTTAACTCCGGACTCCTCTGCCCAGGCGATCGTTTTTCCGCCCTCCTGGCGGATCCGGTGGATTCCGTTTTTCGTTGTTTTCTCCATAAATTTCACCCTTCTTTTCCCAATTTATTTTGTTTCAACTCACAGTAGGTATTTTCACGGAGTCTGACATGTCGAGAATAGTTCGACTGTGATTTGCCTCATGTCAGTGGAGGATACCGATTTCTCTCCGCCTGCCACTGCCGTTATGTTTCTTTTAACAATTCATCCCACCGCTTTAGAAGCGGGGGACTTCTTGTCTACTGACGTTAAAATTCTGCTTCCATTTTACCTACTGC
>ENA-OQHI01001310-OQHI01001310.1-human-gut-metagenome-genome-assembly--contig:-NODE-1310-length-12114-cov-3.901803_pt1 | contig 12114 bp, 9 predicted proteins | sample MGYA00242561_ERZ504713 | MGnify/ENA primary metagenome ERZ504713 (study PRJEB26092, sample SAMD00036217) | human gut metagenome | host: Homo sapiens | study: EMG produced TPA metagenomics assembly of... | reverse complement strand
AAGATGGCTCTCCTATGAATAATCAGCGTCTGCTCAGTACTCTTGCCGATGATTCAATCTTTAGCAACGTAAAACTGATTGCTGAAGCATGGGATGCCGGCGGTCTTTATCAGGTAGGAAGCTTCCCTGCAAGCGGCCGCTGGGCAGAATGGAACGGCAGATACCGTGACTCTCTCCGCAGTTATCTGAAAGGGGATTCCTGGAATGCATGGGATGCAGCCTGGAGTATCTCCGGCTCCGGTGATCTCTATGGTGGCTATTACGACAATACCCACAGCAACTATGCCGGTTACAATTCCTGCGTGAATTTTCTGACCTGTCATGACGGCTTTACACTGTACGATCTATATGCGTACAATGACAAACATAACGAAGCAAACGGCTGGAATAACACAGACGGGGCCAATGACAACCGCAGCTGGAACTGTGGTGCCGAAGGTGAGACCGATGATCCGGAAGTCCTCTCACTTCGCCGCCGTATGATCCGGAATGCCTGTGCTGTCCTTATGTGCAGCCGCGGCACACCAATGTTTCTTGCCGGTGATGAATTTGGGAATACCAAATTCGGAAACAACAACAGCTACTGCCAGGACAACATTACTTCCTGGCTGGACTGGCGTATGCTCGAAAAGAACAAAGATCTGTTTGAATTCTTTAAATTTATGATCGCATTCCGCAAAAAGCATCCGGTCATCCACAAACAGCTGCCCACATCCGTCTGCGGCATGGATCCTATCCACACACATAATCTGAATGCAGAAGAAACAGATATTCCACGAGATGCACGTACCTTCTGTGTGAGCTTTGCAGGATACGATAAAGAAAAGGGAAAAGATGACCTGATCTATGTCGCAGTCAATACTTTCTGGGAAGACGTCACGATCACGCTTCCAAATCTTCACGGAAGAGGCGCATGGCACTTGAGCGTCAATACGTATGGAGATGGAAACGGGCAGTACTGCTATCCGGAAGGACAGGAAGTCCGGATTGACAGAAGTTTCGTGATGCGGCCGAGGAGCGTGGCCGTGTTTACCGGAAGAGATTACTAAATGAGCTTTAAAACAAAATGAATTTCTCTGTTATATAAAACTCCCCGTCTGGAAACAGCTTCGGAATTCAGAAACGCTAGGAGTATTCTCCTTCTGTTAAAACCATGGATAAAAAGTGCATAACTCGCCTTACGGCTCAGACAATGCACTTTTCAATCCATAATACAGAAAGAGAATCCTCTAAGTGTTTCTATAAATTCCTGCAGAGGTTTCCCGACAGGGAGCTTTTATATTTCCAGAGATTCTTTTGTTTTAATTGGTGGGCTCCTGGTCGCGCTGCGCGCTGTCATATCCCCACGTATCCTCCGGCGTCGCCGCTGTCCCAGATAAAGTCCGGTGCGGTATTGAAAAAACTCCGACGGAGAAAACCTGTAATTATCCTCTGAAATGAGTTCGCCTGAAAAAATTCGTCCAAGTATCGGAATGTGCAGGTTTTTGCGTTGATGCATAAAATGCTGCTGTCTGAGCATCTTTGATGCGAGTTCAGCATTTTATGTATCGCCTTTAGCAAAGTCCTGTACTTCCTGATACTTTAGAATTTTTGAATTGAACCATATTCAGAGGATAATTCACAAGTTAACTCCACCGGAGTACTCTTTCACAATTCCTCACCGGGAATCCTTTATCATCTTTTGATCTGTCCATAATAAGCATTTGCACCATGTTTCCGGTAATAATGCTTATCCTGCAGTTCCTGTGGTGCCGGTTTCACCTGTGGATTGATCAGTTCACAGCGGCATGCCATCTTTGCAACTTCCTCAAGTACAACTGCATTGTGCACTGCCTCATGCGCATCTTTGCCCCAGGTAAACGGTCCGTGGTTCTTGCAAAGTACTGCCGGAACAGCTTCATAATCCAGTTTACGGAAATAATCTGCGATCAGAACACCCGTATTTTTCTCATATGCCTCTTCAATCTCTTCTTTTGTCAGATTTCGGACACATGGAACTTCTCCATAAATATAATCCGCATGCGTTGTTCCATAACACGGGATAGCTCTTCCTGCCTGTGCCCAGCTCGTTGCCCATTCAGAATGCGTATGTACGATTCCTCCGATATTCGGGAACTCATTATAAAGAACCACATGCGTCGGAGTATCAGAAGACGGATTGTATTCTCCCTCTACTTTATTTCCCTGAAGATCTACAACAACCATATCTTCCGGTTTCAGCTTATCATATTCCACGCCACTCGGTTTAATAACAAAAAGACCTTTTTCACGGTCAATGCCACTGACATTTCCCCAGGTAAATGTTACCAGCCCATATTTTGGCAGGTCCATATTTGCCCTATATACTTCTTCTTTTAATTTCTCAAGCATACTTTTTCTCCTTTACGCAGTTCTTTTTATATAACTCAAGGGCACTGTGCATTTCATACACAGTACCCTGCAGTCCTATCATTTCTTACCAGATCTTAGATTCCACCGCTGCTCTTTCAATCGGCAGTCCTTTAAGATATTTGTCCATAAATTCGTTGAATCCCTTAACTCCTTCCGGTTCCGGATCAAGAGTACTTCCTTCATTTCCGGCAAATACACGGTTGTCCAGGAATTCATCCAGAGTCTCTCCGTCTTTCTTGTCGACAAGATAAGCAGCCAGAAGCGCGATACCCCATGCGCCGCCCTCTCCTGCGGTTGACATAACAGATACCGGTGCATTCACTGCATCTGCAAGAATCTGCTGTCCGACACCTTTTGTCTTAAACAGACCGCCATGTCCTAAGAGTCTGTCAATCTTAACATGTTCCTGGTCGATCAGGATATTCAGGCCTACACGCATTGCTCCAAGGCAGGTGTAGAGATTTGTTCTCATAAAGTTTGCAAGTGTAAATTTACTCTCAGGGGAACGAACAAATAACGGACGACCTTCTTCAAATCCTGTCATATGCTCTCCGGAGAAATAGCAGTAGGACAGAAGTCCGCCGCAATCCGGGTCACCTTCCATAGCTTTGTTGTAAAGTGTTCCAAACAGCTTGTTCATATCCACTTCCATTCCCATAGCCTCTGCAAATTCTTTGAATACATTTACCCATGCATTCAGGTCAGAAGTACAGTTATTGGAGTGTGCCATGGCAACTGCATCGCCAGCCGGTGTCGTTACCATATCAATCTCTTTGTATGGTTTGGAAAGTGCTTTTTCAAGAACGATCATTGCAAATACAGAAGTACCTGCAGAAACATTACCTGTACGCTGTTTCACACTGTTGGTTGCAACCATACCGGTTCCTGCATCACCTTCCGGCGGACACATCGGAATGCCTGCTTTAAGTTTACCAGTAGGATCAAGGAATTTTGCACCTTCTTCTGTCAGAGTGCCGGCATCCTGTCCTGCCACCATGACCTCTGGCATAATGTCACGGAGTTTCCACGGGAATCCGTAAGGCTCTACCAGTTTATCAAATTTCTCAACCATTTCCTGGTTGTAATCTTTTTTCTCCGAATCAACAGGGAACATTCCTGCTGCATCACCGATACCAAGAACTCTTTTTCCTGTCAGCATGCGGTGAACATAGGCTTCCAGAGTACACATGTAATCAATATCTTTTACATGCTCTTCACCATTCAGGATTGCCTGATACAGATGTGCAATACTCCATCTCTGAGGGATATTGTACTGGAAGAGCTCCATCAGTTTTTCGGATGCTTCTCCTGTGATATTGTTTCTCCATGTACGGAACGGCACAAGAAGATTTCCTTCTTTATCAAAAGGCATATATCCATGCATCATGGCACTGATTCCAAGCGCACCGACACTGGTAAGCTCCACACCGTATTTCTCCTGTACGTCCTTCACCAGGTCGCTGTAACTTCCCTGTAATCCCTTATGAATGTCATCCAGAGAGTAAGTCCACACACCGTTTTCGTAACGGTTTTCCCACTCATAACTTCCGGATGCGATCGGATTATATTTGTCATCTACCAGAACCGCTTTGATTCTGGTAGATCCGAACTCTATTCCGAGTGCTGTTTTGTTGTTTAAAATAGCTGTCTTTGCTTCGTTTACACTCATTGTAAATCCTCCCGACTTCTGTGTTTGCCACATCCGCCTTTTATTTTCTGAACGCGACCTCATTCCATCTCAGTTCATTCTTAAAGTTGCGGATGGTTGTATCTTTGTCAATGTAGACAGCTTCGATTCCCATTGCTGCTGCCCAGTCACCCATCTGTTCAGCAGTCAGATCATAGGAAAATGCAGTATGATGAGCACCACCTGCAAGGATCCATGCCTCTGCTCCTGTTGCCAGATCCGGCTGCGGAGTCCAGAACGCACTTCCTACCGGAAGTTTCGGCATCGGTTTTTCAACCTTCTTGCAATCAACATCATTAATGATCAGACGGAAACGATCTCCCAGATCTACCAGAGAAGTAGCTACTGCCGGACCAGTCTTGGATGTAAATACAAGTCTTGCCGGATCCTCTCTGTCACCCATGGAAAGTGGGCATACTTTGATGCCAATCTTACCGTCAGCGATCGTCGGGCATACTTCCAACATATGTGACTGAAGAATGCCTTCCTTACCCGGAACAAGATTGTATGTATAATCCTCCATGAAAGAAGTTCCCTTCGCATCCTTCATCCCTGCAGTCATGATCTTCATCAGACGTACCATTGCCGCGGTCTTCCAGTCACCTTCAGCGCCGAATCCGTATCCCTTCTCCATCAGACGCTGCATTGCAAGTCCCGGAAGCTGCTGTAAACTGCCAAGATCTCCGAAATGAGTAACAACTGCCTGATAGTTTTTCTCCTCCAGGAATCTCTCAAATCCGATCTCAATTGCTGCCTGTACTGCTACATGACGTTTGAATTCTTCCGGGTCTCTGCCCTCAAAAAGAATGTCATATTTATTATAATATTCTTCGACTAAAACATCAATATCTCCTTTTGAAACATCCTTCACATAATCACATACTTCATTGACCGGATAAGCATCCACTTCCCATCCGAATTTGATCTGTGCCTCTACTTTATCGCCCTCGGTAACAGCTACATTTCTCATGTTATCCGCAACACGGCAGACACGAATATGGCTGCTTTCCATGATGCCGACTGCGGTACGCATCCAGGATGCCAGTCTCTCCTGAACCTTCTTATCAGCCCAGTGTCCGACGATAACTTTTCTCTCGATTCCCATGCGGGTAACGATATGACCATACTCTCTTCCACCATGAGCAGACTGGTTTTCATTCATGAAATCCATATCAATTGTGTCATATGGTATTTCCTGGTTAAACTGTGTATGCAGATGGCACAATGGTTTTCTGTATTCCTTCAGTCCAAGGATCCAGGATTTTGCAGGAGAAAATGTATGCATCCAAGTGATCACACCTGCACATTCATCGTCTGCATTAGCCTCATTAAAATTCTTACGAATCAGCTCATTTGTGATCAATGTTGGTTTCCACACCAGTTCAAAAGGAAGAACGCCTGATTTGTTCAGTTCCTCAACAATAATCCTTGAGTGTTCTGCAACTTTTCTTAAGCATTCATCTCCATAAAGATCCTGTGAGCCTGTGCAAAACCAGAACTTATAATTTCTACCTGTAACCATAACAAAAAACCTCCATATATTTTTCTTTGATCATTTTTTCTTCTTTGCAGATGCCAGTACAGACTGAATCACGATGAAGAAGCAAAGCAGTGCGGAAAGTACGATTCGTACCCACCAGCTTGATAAAGTACCCTGTGCTGTGATCAGACTGGAAATCGTTCCTTTGATCAGCACACCAAACAAGGAACCGATCGGGGTACCAACACCACCGGAAAGAAGTGTTCCACCGATAACGGCTGAAGAAATTGCATCCATCTCAAGACCTTTTGCCTGCTCTACGAAACCGGCGCAGCTGTTGAGGCAGAAAAGGAATCCGCCAAGTCCTGCAAGAAAGCCATCCAGTACATAGGCACGGAACATTGTCTTTTTAACATCAAGACCCATCATCAGGGCACTCTGTCTGTTTCCACCGATTGCATACAGTTTACGGCCGAATTTGAAATATTTCAGAAGCACTGCAATAATGAGAACTACAATAATTGCGATCACTACTGTCGGCGGAATGTATGCCGGAATAAATTTACCTTTTTTGTTTGTAGAACCAAATGGCATGTAGAAACGGTAGTTTGCCCATTTCAGGAATACTTCGTTTTTGATGGAGATCATGTCTGTACTGATGATTGCTGTCATACCACGTCCGAAGAACATACCGGCAAGTGTTACGATAAATGGCTGGATTCCCATGTAAGTTACCAGAAATCCCTGTACGATACCAAAAGCAAGGCCGATCAGAAGTGCTGCAAGAACTGCCACATATGCACTCACGCCTTTGTTTTCCATAAGGTCTGCCATTACCATGCAGACAAGTGCTGTTACAGAACCAACAGAGATATCAATACCACCGGTGATCATAACGATCGTCAGGCCACAGGAAATAACGAGAAGACCTGCATTTGATACAAAAAGATTCAGAAACATCTGCGGTTTGGCAAAACCTTTATCTGCAAAGATCACCATACCTGCTGCATACATAACGAAGAACAGAACGATTGTGATCAACAGCAGAAATCCGGTACTTGTCATTTTCTTTTTCTGTTTCATTATTTCTGACCTCCCTCTGCTGCAACGGAAACTTTTTTGCTTCTGTGATTTGCAACGAATTTCTTAAATACATCACTCTGTAAGGTTACAATGATGATAACAACGATTGCCTTATAAACAGGAAGCTGATCGGCTTTTACATTCATTGCATACAGAGTTGTTGTCAGTGCCTGGATTGTATAAGCTCCGATTACAGAACCGATCAGGCTGAATTTACCACCGCCAAGGAAGTTACCGCCAAGTGCAACTGCCAGGATGGCATCCATCTCAAGGTTCAGACCAATGTTGTTCGCATCTGCGGAATAGATACGGCTGGATGCCACCAGACCTGCGATTCCTGCAAGAACACCACAGATCACATAAGTAAGGAACTTGATCATAGTAGAATTTAGACCTACCAGTCTTGCTGCCTTGCCATTAATACCAACGCTCTCAATATAAAGACCCAGAGCTGTCTTCTTAAGAATAAGTGCTACGATGACTACCGTAACGATTGCAAAGAGTACCGGTGTCGGAACCGGAGATTTTCCAATATATCCTCCAGCCATCTGGAAAGATGGTACACGTATATAGGTGATCTGTCCGTTTGTAACAAGCTGAGCGATACCACGTCCTGCCGTATAAAGGATCAGTGTTGCAACCATCGGCTGGATATTCAGCTTCGCTACCAGAAATCCGTTAAATGCTCCGCAGAGTGCTGCTGCAAGAAGTGCTGCAATAACTGCAATGATCAGAGAGTTCTGATATTCTGTTACAGAAGCTGCACCGCCGGATAAGATCTGACAGCATACAGCTGCTGCAACTGCCATAACTGCACCAACACTGATATCCTGTCCACCGGATGCTGCTGTGACAAGTGTCATGCCGACTGCAAGGATTACCAGCTCAGATGCACGATTGATAACATCAATAACATATCCATAAAGGACACCATTTCGAATTGTAATATTAAAGAAGTCCGGAGTCTTGATCACATTGATCAGAAGGACCGCGATCAGACACACGATAGGAAGAAAGAGTCGTGCACTCGTGATCTTTTTTAATTTAGCTTTATTCATTCTTATCGTCACCTCCTGCAATAGCTTTCATAATATTGCTCTGTGAAAGCTCGCTCTCTTCCAGTTCTCCTACCTTTTCTCCATCACGAAGGACTGCCATTCTGGAGCAGGTACGAAGCATCTCTTCAACCTCTGAAGAAATAAAGGTTACTGCCATTCCCTGATCTGCAAGATCAAGAACGATCTTCTGGATCTCCGTCTTGGTACCGATATCGATACCTCTGGTCGGCTCATCCAAAATCAGATATTCCGGATTTGTCAGAAGCCAGCGGCCAAGGATAACCTTCTGCTGGTTACCACCGGAAAGACTCTTAATCGGAGTTTCACGGCTTGCAGTCTTGATCTGCAGCATATCAATATATTTATCTGCCGCCTCTTCCATCTCTTTACGGCTCATCGGATGGAACATGCCTTTCTTTGCCTGCATTGCAATGATAATGTTTTCTCTTACGGAAAGATCAGCAATGATACCTTCTGCCTTACGGTCCTCCGGAAGATATGCCATACCAAGCTTCATGGCATCCAGTGGACTGTTGATCTTTACTTCTTTTCCATTTACCTTCAATGTACCACTGTCAGCTTTGTCAGCTCCGTAAATGGAACGTACCAGTTCAGAACGTCCGGATCCCAGAAGACCGGTAAGACCGATAACCTCTCCTTTATTGATCTTAAGATCAAATGGCCGGATTGTTCCCTTATGTCCAATACCCTCAGCCTCAATGACCGGAGTTTCGGAGAATACTTTTTTATCTTTACGATCGCCTTTGATGTCTGCAAGATCATCAAAATCTTTCCCCATCATCTTGGCAACCAGCATAACTCTTGGAAGATCTTTGGTCTCATATTCTCCAACCAGCTCACCATTTCGAAGAACCGTGATCCGATCACACACTGCATATACCTGCTCCAGGAAATGTGTTACGAAGATGATTCCAACACCTTCCTCACGAAGTCTGCGCATCAGAACAAACAGTTTCTCAACTTCTTCATCATCCAGAGAGGAAGTCGGCTCATCCAGGATCAGAACCTTACATTTCATATCCACAGCACGTGCGATCGCGATCATCTGCTGGATCGCTACAGAACATTCATCCAACATCTGTGTCGGCGGAACATTAATGTTCAGGCTTTCCAGAAGCTTTGCAGAACGTGCATTCATTTCTTTCCAGTTGATCATTCCAACCTTGTTTCGCGGCTCACGGCCAATAAACAGGTTTTCCGCAACAGTCAGGTTCGGACAGAGGTTTACTTCCTGGTAAACCGTGCTGATTCCATTTGCCTGTGCCTCCTGCGGAGAATGATTGATAATGTCTTTATTTTCACCATTCATATGAATGGAACCGCTTTCGAATTCATGTACACCGGTCAGAACTTTGATCAGTGTTGATTTTCCGGCTCCGTTTTCTCCCATCAGTGCATGGATTTCACCTTTGCGAAGTGTAAAATCCACATGGGAAAGGGCACGGACACCGGTGAAATTTTTACTTATATCACGCATTTCCAAAACAACGTTTTGTTCCATTTTCTTTCCTCCATTCCCTGTTTTATTCCATTTTTTCCTTTATTTTCCCTTTTTTGAGCGCAAAAGGGGCGTGGCCCATAAAATCCATACCATCTGGATCCTGTTCCACGCCCCGGGCTCATTACTTATAAATCTCTTTCAGTTTGCAGTTTTATGTCTCAAAGATTAGTATGCACGTCCGTCGATGATTTCCTGAGTAATTGGAGTGATGTCATAATCTGTTCCATCAATTGTTACTTTAGTTACTGTATCATCAGATGCAAATGCAACTTCATCAACAAATGCCTGTTTATCAACATCTTCGCCAGCTTCCAGTTTCTGGATGATCTCTTCTACACGTGGTCCGTGAAGTGGGTTACACTCTGTATCACATGTAATTTCGCCGGAAAGTGTCTGTGTAAGACCTGCGTTTGTTGTATCGAAGGACATTACAAGAATCTGGCCTTCTTCGCCGCCAACTTCATATCCTGCTGCTTTGATCGCATCGATTGCACCAAATGCTTCGTTATCATTCTCGCAGTATACAACGTCGATATCATCACCGCTCTGTTTCAGGATAGATTCCATAACTTCCTGTCCTTTAGCCTGTGTAAATTCACCGGACTGCTGAGCAAGTGTTGTCCAGTTGTCATGAGCTTCTACAGCTTCATCAAATCCTTCTGTACGTCCGATCTGAGCAGATGCTCCGATGGTTCCCTGAATATCAACAAGGTTGATTTCTTCATCGCCACGGCCTTTTGCTTCGAGATATGCATCCAGCCATGCCATAGCTTTCTGACCTTCAAGTTTGAAGTTGGATCCTACCCATGCAGTGTAGAGGCTGTCGTCAGATACATCTACCATACGGTCAACGATGATAACCGGGATTCCTGCATCTTTTGCTTCCTGAAGTACTGTATCCCAACCTGTCTCAGTTACAGGTGCGAGTACGATATAGTCAACTTCCTGCTGGATGAAGTTACGGATTGCTGTCAGCTGATTTTCCTGTTTCTGCTGAGCATCGTCAAAGATCAGTTCATATCCGTTATCCTCTGAGAAAGTAGATTTCATGGATTCTGTGTTTGCAGTACGCCAGTCAGATTCTGCACCTACCTGTGAGAAACCAACTGTAATTGTGTCGTCGTCCGCTGCCATAACATTCACTGCGGAAAGTCCTGCCAACATAGATACTGCCAAGAGCGCTGTCACCATTTTTTTCTTCATTTTGTAATCCTCCCTTTACATTTGTTTCGTGTTTTTTAATATGATTTTATTATAGCAATTTGTTACGAAAACTCCATGGATTATTTTCGGAAAAAAGTTTAGTCTTTTATCTATCTTTCTGTCTCATTTTTAACAAGTTGGATTTTTTACGATTTCGGTTGAATATTTTTCCCAAGCCGTAATTCCACCGTTGTACCTTCTCCTTCTTTAGAAGAAATCGTCATTCCGTAGCCCGGTCCGTAGTACAAAGCAATACGTTCCGCAACTGCCGCAAGCCCGAATCCGGCTCTCTCTCCTGTACGTATTGCCTCCTGTACCTCATGAAGACGCTCCGGTGTCATTCCCTGTCCATTATCACTGACTGTAAGAACGATCGCATCCGCTTCTTCCCTGCCGGTTATCGTGATCTTACCTTTTCCACGACGGTTTTTGATACCATGATAAAGCGCGTTCTCTGCCAGCGGCTGAATGGAAAGCTTCGGTACCTGTATTCCATCAAGTTCTTTTGGTATGGATAACTCAAACTCCAGAATATCGCGATAGCGGAACTGCTGAATCTCCAGATAGCTCAAAGTGTGTCGTTTCTCTTCTGAAAGAGGAATGATGTCATTTCCTTTAGAAAGCGATGTACGGAAGAAAATAGAAAGACTGGAAATCATCTCCACTGCATCATCCGTCATACCACCTTCGATCAGCCATACGATCGTATCCAGGGTATTATATAAAAAATGCGGATTGACCTGTGCCTGGATCAGCTGCAGTTCTGTCAGATGCTGCATCTCCTTTTCCTGCCGGACATTTTCCAGAAGTCCACTGATCCTGTGTGCCATCTTATTGATTCCCTGATCCAGTTCCTCAATCTCCACAATCTCTGCACTTACCGGAAGGACATCAAAATTTCCGCGACCGACTTTCTTTACCTTATCCAGCATCTCCGTCACCGGACGGATGATTCCTCCTGTCAGGCGGAACGATCTGCGCATCAGGATCCCAAGCGTTGCAAGCAGTAACACTGCCATTCCTGATATCAGGATTTTGACTCTATGCGTCAGACTTGTTTCCACCTGTACCAGATACATGGACTCATTATAAATATAATTCTGCATCTCCTGCATGATCAGACCTGTAATAATACGAATGTTACTGTCCATAAATTCCATTCGTTTATCATATTCCTTGATCTCCATCAGCTGGAGCATTCTCTTTTTCAGATTATCCAGATACGCATCCAGACTGTTCAGACACTTCACCCCACTGGCATGATATGTATTCTGACGCAGCTTCTCCATGATGTTCTGTGCATCTTCTACCTGTCCCAGTACATCATCCAGTTCACTGGCTTCCTTTGAACCGATTGCCAGATAATACATTTCCAGATCCAGCTCATCCTTAAAGCTCAGGTTGAATTTACTGCTGACCGCCAGATTCTCTGACAGTTTATTATACTGTCCGGCATACTGCCAGAAGATCAGAAGCAAAATAACCAGCAGACACGCCATTGGAATCATCGTACTAAAAAGCAATCGGTTCATTTTTTTCTTAAGCCCCATCTGCTTTTTTACTTTGGGAACTACGCCTCTCATGCTTTATCCTCCCGGGCTTTGCGGTAATCACTCGGTGTCATGCCCTGTGTCTTTTTGAACAGATAACTGAAATAATGTGCATCCTTATATCCGATCTCTCCCGCAAT
>ENA-OQHI01001309-OQHI01001309.1-human-gut-metagenome-genome-assembly--contig:-NODE-1309-length-12133-cov-4.087757_pt1 | contig 12133 bp, 9 predicted proteins | sample MGYA00242561_ERZ504713 | MGnify/ENA primary metagenome ERZ504713 (study PRJEB26092, sample SAMD00036217) | human gut metagenome | host: Homo sapiens | study: EMG produced TPA metagenomics assembly of... | reverse complement strand
ATTTATACTGGAAATTTAAAACATGCATGTGTTCCGGGACTGAACTGTTATTCCTGTCCCGGTGCCACAGGCGCCTGTCCGATTGGATCTCTTCAGGCAGTGATCGGCAGCTGGAATTTTAAAATGGCATATTATGTAATAGGATTTCTGATCTTTGTCGGAGCCCTTCTTGGAAGACTTGTCTGTGGATTTCGCTGGCCGTGTGGACTGAGACAGGATCTGCTGAATAAGATTCCATTTCCAAAGAAGATCCGGACATTTCGCGGGGATAAGCTATTACGTAAGCTAAAATATGTGATCTTTGTGGTATTTGTGATCCTGCTCCCAATGTTTGTCGTAGACATCATGGGACAGGGAGCACCTTATTTTTGCAAGCTGATCTGTCCGGCAGGTACGCTGGAAGGCGGACTTCCACTGGTACTTCTGAATAAATCCATGCGCAGTGCGATCGGCTGGCTTTTTATATGGAAGAATACGATCCTTGTTGTTACAATAATTCTTTCTATTATAATATATCGTCCATTTTGTAAATATATCTGTCCGCTGGGAGCTTTTTATTCAATATTTAATAGTGTTTCTGTTTACCGCTATAGAGTAGATATGGAAAAGTGTGTTCACTGTGGAAAATGTGCAAAAGCATGCCAGATGGAAGTAAACCCTGTGGATAACCCGAACAGTGCAGAATGTATCCGGTGTGGGCGATGTAAAAAGGCCTGTCCGACGCAGGCAATCCAGTGTGGAATTAAGAGAAAATAAAATCTTTATACAATCTTAATATCAAGTCTGATAATCTTATACTATCTTTGAACTCTGGCATATATAATAAAATGCAAAGTTAATGATAATAAAATCATCAAAAAGGAGCAGAAGTTATTTATGCCAGAGCATTTACATAAAAGAAAACATCTGACATCATTTCAATTAATTATCTTAGGTTTTGCGGGGGTGATCCTTATAGGAGCCCTCATTTTAACTTTACCTGTTTCATCTGCAAGTGGAGTTGTAACGCCGTTTGATCAGGCACTTTTTACATCAACTTCAGCGGTATGTGTGACAGGACTTGTTGTGCAGGATACAGGCAGTTACTGGTCTGTTTTTGGACAGGCAGTTATTCTGGCACTTATACAGATTGGAGGTTTGGGAGTTGTAACCGTTGCAGTATCAGTATTTATGCTGTCAGGACGAAAAATATCGCTCATGCAGCGGAGTACGATGCAGGATGCTATATCGGCGCCAAAAGTAGGAGGTATTGTCCGACTGACAAAATTTATTCTGAGAGGCACCTTTCTGATAGAAGCGCTTGGAGCAGTATTATTGCTTCCGGTATTTTGTCGTGATTTTGGAATAAAAGGAATCTGGATGTCAGTTTTTCACTCTATCTCAGCCTTTTGTAATGCAGGATTTGATATACTTGGTACAACAGACCATACTTTTGTATCGCTGACCGGATACAGCAGAAATATCTGGCTGAATATAGTTATTATGCTTTTGATCATACTTGGTGGAATCGGATTTCTTACCTGGGAAGATTTCTATACTAACAAATTTAAATTTAAACGTTATCGTATGCAGAGTAAGGTTATTCTGATCACTACAGCCATTTTGATCATTGCACCGGCGGTCTTCTTTTTTGCCTGTGATTTTGGCAATCTGCCTGCAGGCAAAAGATTGCTGGCATCAGTATTTCAGTCTGTAACGACCAGAACCGCGGGCTTTAATACCGAAGACCTGTCACTGATGACAGAAGCAGGAAAAGCTGTTATGATACTTCTAATGCTGATAGGTGGTTCACCAAGTTCTACAGCAGGCGGTATGAAAACAACAACCTTTGCAGTGTTGATACTGAATGCACTTGCTACATTCAGAAGCCGTGAAGACGCAGGCGCTTTTGGACGAAGATTTGACGGGCAGGTAATAAAGAATGCGGCTACTATAGCGATGCTGTATTTTATGCTGCTTTTCTTTGGGGGGATAACGATCAGTGTTTATGAAGGCCTGCCGGTACTGACTTGTTTTTATGAAGCAGCTTCCGCAGTAGGAACAGTAGGACTTACATTAGGAGTTACACCGGGACTTCACATAATATCACGTTTGATATTGATCGCACTTATGTATTTAGGTCGAGTAGGAGGAATGACATTAATATACGCGGTATTTTCCGGAAAGAACAATAATGGTGCAAGAATGCCATTAGAAAAAATAACAGTTGGATAAAAGGAGTAAAAAAAATGAAAAATATTTTACTTATTGGTCTGGGACGTTTTGGGAAACATATTGCAATGCAGCTAAACCAGATGGGGCATGAGATTATGGCAGTGGATATTAATGAGGAACGGGTAAATAAAGTCCTTCCTTTTGTTACGAATGCTCAAATTGGAGACAGCACGGATGCTCAATTTTTGGAATCTCTTGGAATAGGGAATTTTGATATTTGTTTTGTTACGATTGGTGAAAGCTTTCAGAATTCACTTGAGACAACATCGCTATTAAAAGAACTGGGAGCAAAACTGGTAATCTCCAGAGCTGAGCGAGATGTACAGGAAAAATTTCTGTTACGTAATGGTGCAGACAAAGTGGTTTATCCTGAAAAACAAGTGGCAAAATGGGCATCTATCCGTTATACAGACGATCATATTCTTGATTATATGGAAGTAGATGCTTCTCATGCAATATTTGAAGTAGAAGTTCCCTATGAGTGGATTGGAAAAACAGTAGGAGGCCTTGATATCAGAAGAAAATATGATATAAATATTCTTGCAGTAAAGAATGAGGGAGAAGTCAGTATAGCGGTATCGCCGAATACGGTTCTTATTGCCGGGAGTACGATTCTCGTGCTGGGAGATTATAAGGCAATTCAAAAATGCTTTCATATCTAGGGACAAGAGGTGATAAATGAATGGCAAAGACAGTTCTGGTATTGATCGTACTTGTGATGTTCAGTATAGGGCTTTTTATAGTATCTAAAGTTGGTGTTTTTCTTAAAGAGAGTAAAAAAGAAGCTTCTGATGAAAGAGAAGGAGTACAATTAGTAAAAATACTGGAAGGAATACCAGGTGAAAGAACAAAAGTGAATATGAATATTCAAGATAGTGCGTGGACAAAAAGACAGAAAAATCATCATCCCATATATATTGAAAAACCATCGATAAAAGATTATTTGTTGACATTTTCAATATTTGTAGGTTGTACGGTGATCGGTCTGGTTTTTCAGAAACTTCATTTCACAGATATCAATATTGTTACAGTGTATATTCTTGGCGTGCTGGTCACATCTATTGTAACGGATGGTTATCTCTGCGGTCTGGTGGGATCGTTTTTAAGTGTTGTTCTTTTTTGTTTTTTTCTTACGGAGCCACGAATGTCCTTTCAAACATATGCAGTTGGCTATCCGGTGACATTTTTAATAATGTTGATATCTTCAGTGCTTACCGGAACTCTTGCTGCCAAATTAAAAGATCATGCCCGGTTATCTGAGCAACAGGCATTTCGTACACAGATCTTATTTGATACGGACAGATTACTTCAACAGGCGAAAAACAGTGAAGAGATTCTTTGTGTTACCTGTAAGCAGCTGGTACGTTTGTTGAATCGAGATATTGTTGCATATATTGTGAAAAATAATGATTTATCAGAAGGAAAGATGTTTTTTAATAATACTAATAAAAGAAATGGAGAATATCTGACATCTGAAGAACAGTGTGTTGCAAGATGGGCATATGAGAATGGACAGCGCGCTGGAGTAACAACAACTCATTTTAGCAGTGCAAAATGTTTGTATCTTTCAATCCGTAGTGGAGAAAGTGTCTACGGAGTGATTGGAATACCAGTTAAAAAAGATGCAATGGATTCTTTTGAATATAGCATTTTACTTTCTGTGATCAATGAATGTGCGCTTGCAATGGAAAATTCACAAAATGCAATAGAAAAAGAAAAAAATGCTATTCTGGCGAAAAACGAACAGCTGCGGGCAGACCTTTTGCGAGCAATTTCTCATGATCTGAGAACTCCGCTTTGCTCTATTTCAGGAAATGCTGATATGTTGCTGAATAATGAGAGATGTTTGGATGATATAACAAAGCAACAGATATATACAGATATTTATGATGATGCAGAATGGCTTATTGGTGTTGTAGAAAATCTGTTATCTGTCACAAGATTAAATGATGGAAGATTGAAAATAAAATTCACAGATCAGCTTCTCGATGAAGTTATTGCAGAATCCCTGCGACATATCAGCCGAAAGCATGATGCTTATAAGATTCAGGTGGAATGTGAAGAACTGATTCTCGCACATATGGATGTTCGACTTATCATTCAGGTTCTTGTTAATTTGATAGATAATGCGATAAAATATACACCGCAAGGTTCGACCATATGTATTCGCGGATTAAGAACAGATGGCAGAGCGCAAATAAGTGTAGAAGATAATGGACCGGGGATTGCGGATGAAATGAAATCGCATATATTTGAGATGTTTTATACCGGAAAAACTACGATTGCTGACAGTCATCGTAGTTTGGGGCTGGGCCTTGCATTATGCCATTCGATTATTGAAGCACATGAAGGGGAATTAACACTTAAGGATAATTATCCTCATGGCTGTATTTTTGTTTTTACATTACCGTTAAGTGAGGTAACACTAAATGAATAAAACATCAATTCTTATTGTAGAAGACGATCGCCCTATACGAAATCTGATCGTAACAACATTAAAAACACATGAGTACAAATATCTTACAGCAGAAAATGGGAGAGAAGCGATTTTGGAAGCATCTTCACACAATCCGGATATCATTTTACTTGATCTGGGGCTTCCGGATATGGAAGGAGTAGATGTGATAAAAAAAATTCGTACCTGGTCCAATATGCCGATTATTGTTATCAGTGCCAGAAGTGAGGATTCTGATAAGATTGAGGCTCTTGACGCAGGTGCGGATGATTATATTACAAAACCTTTTTCAGTTGAAGAATTGCTTGCACGTATACGTGTTACACAGAGACGGCTTGCGGTTATTCAGACTGGTGAGATACAGAAGACGGCTGTTTTTATTAATGGAGAACTGAAAATTGATTATACTGCCGGCTGTACTTATATGAGAGGGGAGGAGTTACATCTCACACCTATTGAATACAAACTTCTTTGCTTATTATCTCGTAATGTAGGTAAGGTGTTAACACATACTTATATTACACAACAGATATGGGGAAGGTCTTCAGAAAATGATGTTGCATCTCTTAGAGTTTTCATGGCAACTTTGCGTAAAAAACTTGAATCAGATAAGAATGAAATTCAATATATTCAGACACACATTGGGATTGGGTATCGAATGCTGCGGATAGAGTAAGTAACCTTTGATTATTTAAGATATAGATAGGTAAATACAGAATTATCTGATATAATGAAGCTACTTGTATTGAAAATGAAAGAGGAGGAATAAGCAGTGATTTGTGGAATGACATATTTTCAGATATGCCTGTATTTCCTGGTCTATTCTTTTGGAGGATGGGTAGTTGAAGTTATTTTTCATGCAGTTGCGCTTGGAAAAGTAATAAACAGAGGATTTCTGAACGGACCGGTCTGCCCGGTATATGGCTTTGGTGTGCTCTCTGTTTTTGCCCTGCTTAATACGATTCAAAGTGGTGGACATCAGATGAGTGAAGGAATGATCTTTGTATTTGGATTTGTTCTTGCTACAGCGGTTGAGTTGATCGCAGGATGGCTGCTTGATGTGTGTTTCCATACAAGATGGTGGGATTATTCAGATAAACCGTTGAATTTTCATGGATATATCTGCCTGGAGTTCTCTCTGATCTGGGGCCTTGCAATCGTTATGGTAGTAAAGGTTTTTCAGAAATATGTAGAAAATCAGGTGTCTCATACACCGGCAACCTGGGAGTGGGTTGTGATAGCAATCTTATATGCAGTGTATCTGACAGACTTTATTGTAACAGTAGCAGTTATCCGTGGATTGAATAAGAAACTTACCAGATTGGATAAAGTCAGCTCAGATCTGAGAATTGTGAGTGATAAGCTTAGTGATACACTGGCAACGACTACGATTGATACAGCGCAGAAGGTTGGAGAAGGAAAAGTTCAGGCAGCACTTGCAAAAGCCGAACTGCTTGAGACGACAGCTGCCCAGAAAGAAAAAACTGTTGAAATGCTCCGTATGAAAAAAGCAGAACTTCAGGCACAGTTTGACGAGTTATCCAGTTCCATCACAAATCATACTGTATTCGGTCAGGGACGACTTCTTAAAGCTTTCCCTGAGATGAAACACAGAGATTACTTTGAGCTGATTCAGGAATTGAAGAAAAAACTGAAATAAAATAAAAACAGTTTTATGATAAGAAAACGAAACAACATAGTTGTATTATAGAAAGATTAACAGGCACTCGCCCTATCTCTCCATAACTCTCCATAAGTGATACCCGTATTACCTTTTGGGGATTTCAACTTTCCCTAACTCGGTCTATCACACCATATCACGCCGTAAGTTTAGTATTACGATAGTATAAAGAAAAGCCTTAACCATTTGTTTCGTGGTCAAGGCTTTTGTTTTTACTGTATTTCTTCTATTTCGCCAGTATCTTTGTTCACATGATATTCTTTGAGAAGTTTACCACTGAAAAGCAGTTTTGCATCATGTTCTTCTTTGTCAACATATTCATATTCAGAAAAAAGCAGAACCCGGCAGTAATGCAGAGTTCTGTTTTTTGTTACAGCGAAAGAGAGAGCTTGACAATTTCTCCAACTCCTATATAATTAACAATGGTAATTATCAAAGATAACTATATAGGAGCTTTTTATGACTAACGAAAAAGTAAAGAGAATGCTTGATGCATGTTATCAGGCAAAGAGGATACGGGAACTGCTTCCTCCACTTCCGCAGGGAGTCATGCCGTCTTATATTCAGTATATGGATACGATCCAGAAACTGGAAAAGCAGGGAATTAAGGTGAAGATCTCAGACATCAGTGATGCAATGAATCTGCCGCGTCCGGGAGTGACCAGAACCGTAAAAGAGATGGAAGCGAAGGGCTATCTTCATAAATTTGCATCCAAGGAGGATGGACGTGTCACGTATATAGCCATCACCGAAGAAGGAAAGAAGCTGTCCCAGAAATATGATAAGGATTATTTCAGTGAGCTGGCTCTTTCTCTCAGTGATATTTCTGAGGAAGACGTGGATTGTATGATCCGCACGATCGAAAAGTTCTATCAGATTATGTGCGAGAGGAGAAAAGAATATGACAAACGATAAAGCAGATTTTACACAGGGAAGCATCCTGAAAAAACTGGTTGCATTTATGATGCCGGTTCTTGGAGCCTTGATCCTGCAGGCTGCGTATGGTGCAGTTGACCTCCTGGTCGTAGGTAGATTTGGTTCCACATCAGGGCTTTCAGCAGTTTCCACCGGAAGCCAGGTGCTGAACCTGGTAACCTTTGTAGTAGTTCAGTTTGCAATGGGAATTACGGTCCTGATCGCCCGTTATCTTGGTGAAAAAAGACCGGAAAAAATTGGAGCTGTCATAGGTGGCGGCGTTGTTGTATTTACGATCATCTCCATAGCATTGTTTTTTGTAATGGTGTGCTTCGCACGTCCGATTTCTGTACTGATGCAGGCACCGACTGAGGCAGTTGATCTTACCTCCAGTTATGTACGGATCTGCGGTGGCGGAATCTTTTTCATTGTAGCTTATAATCTGCTGTCAGCAATTTTTCGTGGGCTGGGAGACAGTAAGTCACCGCTGCTTTTTGTACTGGTTGCATGTATCGTAAATGTGATCGGAGATATGGTCCTGGTAGCTGGATTTCATATGGATGCAGCAGGCGCTGCAATTGCAACGGTTACAGCACAAGCGCTCAGCGTTGTATTTGCCGTGCTTCTTCTTATCAAAAAAGATCTGCCGTTTACGATCAAAAAAAGTGATTTCAGACTGAACCCACAATGTAAGAGATTTCTTCAGATTGGTTTGCCACTTGCATTGCAGGAGTTCCTGACTCAGCTTTCCTTCCTGGCACTCTGTGCCTTTGTCAACCGACTTGGTCTGGAAGCCTCTTCTGGATATGGGGTGGCCTGCAAGATCGTTAACTTTGCAATGCTCGTACCAAGTTCACTGATGCAGTCCATGGCGTCCTTTGTATCCCAAAATGTAGGTGCAGGAAAGAAAAAACGTGCAAAACAGTCCATGTTTACCGGAATCGGAGTGGGACTGGTGGTTGGATGCCTGGTATTTGTGCTTGTGATGTTTAAAGGGGATGTAGTCGCAGGTATTTTCTCAACCGATGCCTCAGTTATCCAAAATGCCTTTGACTATCTGAAAGGTTTTGCACCGGAGACAATCGTAACTGCAATTCTGTTCAGTATGATTGGTTATTTCAATGGAAATAATAAGACCGTCTGGGTTATGATCCAGGGACTGGTCCAGACACTTCTGGTTCGATTGCCGTTGGCATACTATATGAGTATCCAGCCAAATGCAAGCCTGACCAAGATTGGTCTGGCCGCACCGGTGGCAACTGTGACAGGAATTATTTTGAATGTGGGATTCTTTATTTATCTGAATCGCAAAGAAAAAGCAGTTACTTCTCCATCTTCTTAAGTTCAGGCAGTACAGTACAGAGCATGGTCACAAAGCAGATGCTTCCGCCGATCACATTTGACACAGGTTCTGCCAGGAACACGCCTTTGGTTCCCATGTGCAGGGCATATGGCATCAGGTAGGTAAGCGGAACGACTATAAATACCTTGCGGAGCAGAGAGAAGAAGATTGCAAATTTCTTCTTATTCAGAGACTTAAATACAGTCTGTCCGATATACTGCAGATCCATAAAAATAAATGCAGCGAAGTACTGTTTTAATGCAATCACTGCATCTTTCAGCAGCACGGTGTCGGAGCTGAAGATCCGGATCAGAAACTCCGGGATCAAAATGATCATGCTCCATGTAATTGCAGTATAGATCAGAACCATGACAGACATTACCGCACCGGCTTTGCGTACGTGCTTTGGACGACATGCACCATAATTATAGCTCAGAATCGGAGAGGCTCCCTCGTTTATGGCATGAAGAGGTGTTTCTACCAACTGACGTATACTGGATATAATGGTCATAACAGAAATATAAATATTGCCACCGGTGACAGACAGTACATTGTTGCAGCAGATCGTTACCAGGCTGTTTGTCAGCTGCATGATAAAGCCGGCAGAACCAAGACTTACGATATCTTTGGCATAACCGGAACATTGTGAAATCTCATTTTTTCTGAGAAAGCGGACTTTTAATTCGGATTTTCTGGTTAGGAAAAACAGCACAAAAGCCGCAGATAAAGTCTGAGAGAGTATAGTAGCTATTGCAGCGCCCTGTACTCCAAACCCAAGAACAAAGATAAACAAAGGATCCAGCAGAAGGTTTGCAACAGCTCCGATGGCAACAGAAAGCATGCCGATGGTTGAATATCCCTGGGCATTGATAAAGGGATTCATTCCAATGGAGATCATGGAAGGAATCGTTCCGATCAGGTAGACCATTATGTAAGGATATGCATAGGTAAGTGCATTCTGAGAAGCACCGAATACGACCAGGATCGGACGGGCAAACAGAAAGCCGATGAGCATCAGGAAAACACCGCAGATGCAGAGCATGGAAAAAGAAGTATCCATGATCTGGACGGCAGTGTTTTCCTGTTTTTTTCCTCGATAGATTGAAAACAGCGGTGCACCACCGGTTCCAAACAGATTGGAGAAGGCCGTGATGATCACGATGATAGGAAAACAAAGTCCCACTGCACCAAGTGCAGCAGTTCCTACTTTGGGGATTCGTGCGATATAGACACGGTCAACGATGTTATACAATAAATTTAAAATCTGAGCGACTAGCATGGGCAGAGTTGCACCTAAAATATTTCCGGTCACGCTTCCGTTTTCAAAGTCAATTCTTTTCATTTTATTCATGTCCTTAGAGTTATTATTGTAACTGAGTATAGCATTTTATTAAATATATGTAAAACGCAGTGAAGTGGTGAATTAAGTAATCATTGACAGCGTTTTTTTTACGTGTTATGATAAATTCGATTTTGAGAGACGAAGATGCAGAGTAACAGACAGAGTCTTTTCAAAGCAATTGTTTTGGACCACCCATCAGGGTTAAGGCCATACGGACAGCCGGGTCCACTGCCGATTATGGTAACTTTGGTTACCTTATTGATTGAGTTAAAAGCTCAAATTTTATAAGTAGGTTCCTTTGATAACCGAGATGCGCCCCAAGCGCAGACTTGTGAAACGATCAATAAGAGTAGTAAAAGTATGATTGCTATATAGACTCTGATACGCATGCGGATATAGATCAAACGCAGGTTTGTGGCTTAGTGCCCTGACCTGCTTTTTTTATTCAGTCTGTGGAATGTAGATTAAGGGTTGATACAAAGGAAACTGGAATTGGAGGAATGATGAAAGGAAGTCGTTTTAAATTAAACCAGAATCATGCACCAATACATGAAGCTCTGGAGACTTTCCGTCGTATGAGGGTTGTACCATTTGATGTACCTGGCCATAAACGAGGAAGAGGCAATCCGGAACTGACAGAATTTCTGGGACAAAAATGTGTAGGTGTCGATGTTAACAGTATGAAGCCACTGGACAATCTCTGCCATCCGGTATCAGTAATACGGGAGGCAGAAGAACTGGCAGCAGATGCTTTTGGAGCAGCACATGCATTCTTGATGGTAGGAGGCACGACAAGTTCCGTACAGACGATGGTCCTGACTGCCTGCAAACGTGGAGATGAGATTATACTGCCTCGTAATGTCCACAGGAGTGTTTTGAATGCACTTGTTTTATGCGGTGCGATTCCTGTTTATGTAAACCCGGAGGTGGATCAGCGGCTCGGAATTTCCCTTGGAATGAAAAGGGAACAAGTGGAGAAAGCAATAAAAGAACATCCAAAGGCAGTTGCAGTACTGGTAAACAATCCGACTTATTATGGAATATGCAGTGACCTGCGTGCGATCGTCAAGATGGCCCATGATGCAGGAATGCTTTGCCTGGCAGATGAGGCACATGGAACGCATTTTTATTTTGGAGGAGGTCTTCCGGTTTCTGCCATGGCAGCAGGTGCAGATATGGCAGCTGTGTCCATGCATAAGAGTGGAGGAAGTCTTACACAGTCAAGCCTTCTTCTTACTGGTCCGGACGTACACGCAGGATATGTGCGCCAGATCATCAACCTGACACAGACGACCTCAGGAAGCTATCTTCTTATGTCAAGCCTTGATATTTCAAGAAGAAACCTTGCACAGCGCGGCCGTCAGATTTTTCACCAGGTAGCCGATATGGCAGAATACGCCAGAGAGGAAATCAATGCGATTGGCGGTTATTATGCGTTTGGCAAAGAACTGGTAAACGGAGATTCCGTTTTTGATTTTGATATAACGAAACTGAGTGTACATACGTTGGATATCGGACTTGCTGGAATCGAAGTGTACGATATTCTGCGTGACGAATATGATATTCAGATAGAGTTTGGAGATATCGGTAATATTCTTGCGTATCTTTCCATTGGAGACCGTGCGCAGGAAGTAGAGCGGCTTGTGAGCGCGCTCGCAGAGATACGCAGACGTTTTCAAACAGATGGTTCAGGACTTCTGAGCCAGGAATATATTGATCCACAGGTAGTGACCAGCCCGCAGGATGCTTTTTATGCGGATAAATGCAGCCTGCCGCTTCGTGAAACCGAGGGCAAGGTCTGCAGTGAATTTGTAATGTGCTACCCGCCTGGAATTCCGATTCTTGCACCGGGAGAACGTATCACAGCAGAGATCCTGGATTATATTGAGTATGCCAAAGCAAAGGGCTGTAATATGACAGGACCGGAAGATCCGGATATTTTGAGACTGAATGTTCTGACAGGGAGGGAATGACAATGGAAATGTGGTTTTCAGAATTTCATACACCAGATGTGAAACACAGCATCCGTGTAAACCGCCAGCTTTATTCCAGACAGAGTGAGTATCAGAGAATTGATATTTTTGAGACACCGGAATTCGGTCGAGTGCTGACTCTGGACGGAAATGTAATGCTGACAGAGCGTGACGAATTTATTTATGATGAGATGATCACGCATGTGCCGAT
>ENA-OQHI01001304-OQHI01001304.1-human-gut-metagenome-genome-assembly--contig:-NODE-1304-length-12199-cov-4.268438_pt1 | contig 12199 bp, 5 predicted proteins | sample MGYA00242561_ERZ504713 | MGnify/ENA primary metagenome ERZ504713 (study PRJEB26092, sample SAMD00036217) | human gut metagenome | host: Homo sapiens | study: EMG produced TPA metagenomics assembly of... | reverse complement strand
TCCGGCATCTCTTTTGTCATGCTGTCACGCTTCTGGAAGAATAAAATATCTGCACTGACTTCCGTTCCTGCATTTGCTTTGAATGCTGTGTTCGGCAGGCGGATGGCTCCAAGGAGATCGGCACGTTCTGCCAGATACTTTCGGACTTCCGGTGATGCTTTATCCATGGTTCCTTTTGTTGTGATCAAAGCTGCCACACCACCCGGACGCAACTGGTCGATTGTCTTTGCCAGAAAATAATCGTGAATCATAAAATTATAGCGGTCATATTGCCTGTCATTCACTTTATAAGCTCCAAATGGCACATTTCCGATTGCCACATCGAAGAAATCATTCGGATAATCTGTCTTCTCAAAACCTTTAATCTGGATATTGGCATCTGGGTAAAGCAGTTTTGCAATTCTACCGCTGATACTGTCCAGTTCCACACCATAGAGTTTTGACTGGTTCAGCTTCTCAGGAAGCATTCCAAAGAAGTTACCAACACCCATGGATGGCTCCAGGATATTTCCTTTTGTAAATCCCAGATTTTCCAACGCCTGATACATACTTTCAATCACGATTGGCTGTGTGTAATGGGCATTTAAGGTAGAAGCTCTGGCTGCTGCATATTCTTCCGGTGTAAGGACTGTCTTTAATTCCAGATATTCCGTCTCCCATGCGGATTTTGTTTCATCGAAAGCATCAGCAAGACCTCCCCAGCCTACATATCGGGATAAAATCTCCTGTTCGTCTGGTGTGGCATTGCGGTTTTCTTCCTCGCATTTCTTTAAAAGCTGGATTGCCATGATATTAGCACGGAACTTTTCCTTTGGTGTTCCCTGTCCCAGTTCATCATCTGTGATATGGAAGTTTGTTGCTGGAATATCAGACTGTTCTGGTGTTATATCTTCCTTTTTTTCTGCATCTTCTACTGCTTCCGGTTGTGTCTCAACCTCCGACGGTTCCTGATTTTCCTCTCGTATTTCCTGCTGATCAGAGCCTTCCTGCTCCACTTCCAAAGCCTGCTGACCTCCTTCCAGATCCGCCTGTCTCTGTGCTTCCTGCCGTTCTTCATACTTTTCCAGTTCTTCCGGTGATAAGAAATCATCGGTGCGAATCAGCTGACGGACACGTTCTGCAACCTTATTCCACTTTAATAGAACTTCTACATCTGGACTGCCAATCTTCCCTTTCGCAAGTTTTAATCCTTTCGCATCATGGGAAGCATCGGATTCATACGCTCCCGGTATCCCAGGTGCTGCTCCACCTGTACCATACTCATTTTTCAGAAACTCAGCTGCATCCTTTATATCGTGATGTTCCATGAAATACTCATAGATCCGATTCCGTCCTCCGGCAGTGATCCCGCCTCTTCTAAGGACTGCATCTATCTCATCCTGTGTGATAAAGGAAAGGGCCGGACGTTCGACCGTAAATTTCTGGTCTACCCAGGAACGCTCCCTCTGGAGATCCTGAAAACGCTGGAAATATTCCGGATTATGCTGAATCTCCCACCTGCGATAATCTTCTGGATTCTCATCCATATCTTTCTGCAGCCATTCAAAGCGATGGGCAATTGCATCTGCTTCCGCTGAATCTGTCCAAGCTTCCCGCACGACATCCTGCCAATCCGAATATGATTGCTGCTCCTCCCGGTTTCTGCTGGTATCCCGAAAATGGAGTGCAAGAAGATTGGTCATTTCTTCCTGCTCCTGTTCAATGGCGTTATTGGAAATCAGATTATCCACGTAACTTCTATCCTCATACATATCCCGGATTCTGTCCGCCGCTTCTTCCCACGTAACCATGCGATCAAAGTTTCTTCTGGCGGAATCTCCCCGTCGGATACGGATACCATCATTGTCATACCAGATACTGATTTTCTGACCATCTATGATAAATCCTTTGCCACCAGTTCCATATTCATCTTTCAGAAAACTCCGCATTTCTTCATTATCCAGACCTTCAATCAGTCTTGCTGTAATATGAAACAGCGTATTTTTCTGTCCGCTTCCCGTGCGGAGAATATCATTTACCACTTCATCGGAAATAAGAAAAGCGGCTGGCTGTTCCAATGCAGCTGCCGCTTTCCTTATTTCTCCTAACTGTTCCTCTTCTGTTGGGAACAGACTTAACTGTAAATAATCTCCTGAATCACCAGCTCCTCTGCCTGTGCCTTGATCTGGTTCATGTGTCTGGTCCATGCCATCCCGTCTGCCATTTTGTCCGGTGCCGGATCTTTCTCCAGAAGTTCGTTCATCAGGTCGTCTACTCTCTGTCTTGCCTGGCTGTCGATCTCCATCAGATGACTGTCCAGACGGTTCTGCAGTGTCAGAATGTTGAACCTGGCTACCTTGTGATTTCTCAGATACTCTTTCCGCATCATTCCGTACTTGCCGATGGTTCCTCTCGTCTCTTCCAGGCTGATATCTGGAATCTGATACTCTCCGTTCTGGCTGTAACTGATCTCTCTCATAGTCTGTTTCCTCCTTTTTTTCTTCTCTATCTTCTGTGTTATCTGTATTACTTTCACGAATTAACGTGTTAAATTCATTATAAGCTACTTCTTTTTCTTTTGCAACCGTTTTCAGGTCATTTTCCAGATCATTCAGAACATATCGTCCAATCTGCATCAGAACTGGTCTGCTGATCTCGTTGACTGCACTTCCCAGATGTCCTAATACTTTCAGCTGATTGAAGTCCGTAATATGCCGAAAATCCTCTGCATCCAGATATTCCTGTACATCCAGTCCACACCTGTTTAGTAATACATACCAGACACTATTGGTCATCAGTTCCCGGAATTCTACTTCCTGATTCTGTTCGTCCAGTTCTTCCAAAAATGTCCCTGGCACATCCAGTCTCAGTTCTTCCAATACATCTGGAAGCCATTCCTGCATACTCTCCTTCGCTGCCTGATGCAGACTTTCAGCAAGTCCTCCTTCTGTATCTTCCAGTGATAACTGCTCCTGCAGATAATCTGCCACCAGATGTTCTCCTTCTACTGGAAGATTCCATAACTGAGGATCCTTTCCAAGATTCCGCACTTTATAAGTGTCCTGCACATCAAATACATACCGAAGTTTTGTTTTCGGTCCGGAAGTATTGTCAATCAAGGCAATCCCCTTAGATCCCTTTTTGATCCATCGGTACATCTTCTGATTCCAGATTTCCATGGATGCTACGGCAGTTGCTTCCGGTCGCTGTGCATAAATTAAAAGCTGTTCTGGAAAAGTGTATTTGTACAGTCTGGATGCAGTGTTTAGGAACCGCATCCATTCCTGCGGACTGACAGCTACATCTTTTGCCACCTCTTCCGTCAGCTGTTCCATTGCATATAATTTATTTGCCATGTGCTACTCCCTTTCTTCTTGCCACTTTTCTTCTACAACATTGGCAATCCTCTCTACTGCCCTTGTCACAGAAGGAAAAGTACTACTATTATTTGCTTTTCCAATCTGATCTATAAGAAATTCCGGCATATCTGCAAGTGCTCCAGCAATTATAGCCTTTACTCTGATATCCTTTAGCATAAGAAGTTCTTTCACGCCAAATTCTTCGCCAAATACATCCTGATATCGTTGTAAAGTATCCCAAAGATATTCCGGTTCTAAATCTCGATCCATTTCCTCTCTTTTGTCATTACCATATAAACACCAATCTAACATATTCTTATTTTCCTCCATCTGCATAAAATCGGGGACTGCTTGGCACAGTCCCCTCGTAATTATTGACTACTGTTACGTTTATAACACTTCGGCAAGATTCTTAGCTTTATCCTTTGGGGCTTTATTTATCTCTTTCGCTTTGATCTCTGCCTTGGCTTTCTCCAATCTTCCATGGATTCCACCCTTTGAAGCCGCTTTTGTCTCAGCTTTTTCTGCTTCTTTTACTTTTTCCAGCCGTGCTTCCCTGCGTTCAGCATTTTCCATGACTGCTGTCTTTCCATCACAGAACTGAACCTTATCTGACAGCTGTTCCTCTCTTTCTACCTGTGTCTCATTGACTTCTTTTACCATCGCATTTAGTTCCGGGACCTGAAAAATTCCGTTATCAGGAAGAATCAGCACTTCATGAATGGAAGATGGGATGACAAAATAATCACTACCCAGGCATTCCCCAATCTGTTTACGAATATCTTCCTGCAGTAACAGGGAAGCTCCATTCATCTTAGCTTTGTTTGTCAGACAGAACATTGGGTTTTCCATGGCTTCCATATCCATTTTTTCATTCAGCAGGTTTTCTGGTTCTTCACCAAAAATCATAGATTTGATAATCTCATTCATATCCATAAGTGTGACACCACGTTTTCGGTCTGCCACCATCGCATCCGCTTGAATCTGTTCGGCAGATACTCCCCAGTCGTTCATCAGAGAAACAGTTACCGGAATACTGCTGATCCCTTCTCCATTTTCCTCCAGATTTACTGCATAATAAGCTGCAAAATCTCCGTGTTCTGTGACTACTTTATCTGCAAGAAGATCGGTATTCCATTCCTTATCACAAATTCTTATCTGTAATTTGTCCTTCATCTTTTCATAATCCAGAATATCTGGAACTCCCATATCAAAAAATTCTGCTTTTCCCTGTGCCTCAATACGCATATCAGCCACATCGCCAACACAAGAGTCTACATCTTTTCCATGGATATATTCCTGGTAGAGGGAATCCAGATAGACTGTCGGTACGATTCTCTGATCTCCATTCGGAATCGTAATACCTGTCAGCTTCAAACCATTGTTTTTTTCTACTTCCTGAAGTTTAATTTCTGCGTCCTTATAAGACTCTGGCAGATACTCCTTTACATTGTTTTTGACATATTCATAAAATTCTTTTCTGTTCATCATACGCTTTTACCCCTTTCTGATCATGTGATGGTTCATTCTTTTTCTGCTGACCATCTGCTCAGCTTTCTTCTGATAAGCCATCATTCTCTTTACTGTTTTCTCCTGGTTTTTTCGTGCTTCCTGTCTTTTTTCCATTGCTTTCATCATAGTTTTCTGTTCCTTTCTGTGTTTTTTTGTATGAAAAAGGGAGCCTCACATAGAAGCTCCCAATCATAACCATTGGTTTTAGTTTCCTTATTTGCTTTTCCTTTTCCTGCTGAAATAAATTCCTGCCATACCTCCTGTGGAGATTACCAGAAGCAGGATCGGCAGCCATATATTCGTGCTGTCACCTGTTTTCGGTGCGTTTGATACCTTTGTCTCTTCATGGGACTGTGGTGTATCCGGTGTGTTCGGTGTTTCTGGAACTTCCGGTTTCTCATTTGTCAGATTAAAGGTAACTTCTACAACCGGTGTACTGTCATCTGCATAAGCAAATGTCACTTCATGCTGGGTCTGATCCAGTGTGTATCCGTCCAGTGTCTTTGTTTCCACCAGATAATACTTGATAGCGGTATCATATTTGCCGTTCTTAAATGTGGCAATCTCATACAGCTTACTCTCGGCATGACCGGCAGCATCTGTCTTTAAGGTTTCCAGAACCTTTCCTTTGCTGTCACGAAGTTCAAATTCTACCCCTTTTAGCGGTTCTCCTGATGATTTATCTGTCTTATTGAGAATCACTTTTCCCTTGGCAGTATCATCTTTCATAGCCACTTTCTGGATTTCTCCGGTATCTTTCACCTCAAATGTCACATCGGCTGTCAGGAGATATCCTTTCGCTGCTTGCTCTTCACGTAAGGTATATTTACCGATTGGCAGTTTTTCGATATAGTGTGCTTCCTCTGTAGAAGTCCAGCTCTCTACTACCTGATCGTCCTTATCGAGAATCGTCAGTTTCGCACCCGGAATCTCAGTTTCTCCTGTGATATCCGTCTTACTGATCTGCACTTTTGTCACATCATCTTTCATTTCATGCTTCTGAATTTCTGCTGTATTTTCTACTGTAAAGGTAATACTTTCTGCAGTGACATATCCATCTGCCGGTTTTGTCTCTGTTATGGTGTATTCCTTACCAACAACCAGTTCTTTAATCACATGGGATTCTTCCGTAGAAGTCCATTCATCTACTGTATTGCCATCTGAATCCGTTACTTTCAGGTGTGCACCTGGAAGTTCTTTACCTGTTGTCAGGTCTGTTTTGGACAACTCCACTGTGGTTGGCTGATTTTCAAAAGTAAAGTCGTAGCTTACTTCTGCCTGGTCTTCTCCGGCATATTCAAAGGTAAATTCCTGTACTTCTTCTGTTGTAACAAATCCGTCCGGCGCAAAGATCTCTTTCACATAGTATTTTCCGTCTACCGGAAGATCTGCCGTAAAAGTAATCTGTCCTTTTTCATCCGTTACCCGCTGCTCGATCAGACTGTCTTTCTCAAGGAGTACCTCGCCCTTTGCATTTTTGATATCTTCACTGGTATAAAGACCGAAGACACCACCTGCAAGGACACGTTCTGTATCTTTTTCTTTCTTCAGAACCGTAACCTTTACTTTCTGACGGGCATTCTGCCATTTCTCATCATAAGTGATGACTGGTGTATCCTGATCACGGTAGGAAAGGTCAACATATCTCGGCTCTTTATCCAGCACATAACCATGGGCAGTTTTTACTTCCTTCACATAGTACTTGCCAGCCGGTAGATCTCCCATCTGTGCAATACCATTGGAATCTGTGGTAATGGTTCCCACTTTTTCATCTGCTTTGAAATAATCTTCACTGACACCATCTGCCGCTTTGATATCTTCCGCAGCAAATACATCGAACGTCACATCTGAAAGGCTTCCGGTTACATATTCAAAGAGATGCTCCACAGTACCTTTTACCTGATCCAGAAGTGTTACCTTATCCAAAAACTCTCCATTTTTGTTGATGATTAGAAGTCCTGTTGGAACTTCATCTTTCATCTCTACTTTCTGAATCTCGGCAGTATCTTTCAGCGTGAACTTCACATCCGTTGCTTTCAGATATCCATAAGGTGCCATTTCCTCACGAAGAGTGTATTCCTCTCCAACTGTCAGTCGTTTGATCACATGTGGCTGATCTTTTACAGAAGTCCACTGATCCACAACATTTCCTTCTTTATCAAGAACGGTGAGTTTTGCCCCATCCAGTTCCACACCTGTTGTTACATCAGATTTTGTGATTTCAACTGTTGTCGGCTGGTTCTTTTTCACTGTTTTCAGTTTTACTGTCTTCACATCCTGTCCCTGGTAAGAAGCATCCAAATTCAGAACTTCATCAGAGGATACAAATCCCGCCGGTGCTTTTAACTCTTTCACATAATACTGTCCAAGCGGCAGATCCAGCGTACATGCTGCAAGACCATCGTTATCAGAAGTCATTTCCTGCAGAAGTGTATCTGCCTTTACAATGATCTCACCTTTCTCATTCTTCAGATCTTCTGTGTTATAGATGCCAAAGACAGCTCCTGCTACGGTTGCACCATTTTCTGCATCCTGTTTTTCTACCTGGATTGCAACTTTCTGGCGGTCATCGCCAACCATCACTTCCTGTTCGATCACAGGTGTATCCTGATCCGCATAGACAAATGAGACATCCGATCTGTCATGGTTCAGGACGAATCCTTCCGGTGCAGTCTTTTCTACCACATAGTAAGAACCAAGCGGCAGGTTATCAGCAACTGCTTTTCCGTCTTCCCCGGTCGTTACCGTTGTTACCAGTGCATCTTTTGCATAGATCAGCTGTCTGTTTCCGTTTTCATCTTTCTGATAATCCGGTGTATAGATATTTTCAGCTGCATAGACATGAAATGATGCACCCTTCAGGTATCTTTCTTCATAAATAAAATCCTTTTTAAATCCGGTCAGCATCTCACCTTTTTTATAGATCGTCAGCTTTCCTTTTACCGGATGGTTCTCGTAATCTACCGTAATAATGGCATCTCCGCTCTCAGAATCCATCTGGTATGCTGTGTTTGCATCCACCGCAATCTCTACATAGTTCTTATTGATTGTGTACCCTTCCGGTGCGTTGACTTCCTCAATCCGGTAATGTCCGATCTTCAGATTCTTCGGCATGATCAGATATCCCTGGCTGTCCGTAAAATAGGACTTGTGAGTAGTTGTCACTGGGTAAGTTGTTACCTGCTCCACATACTTCTTGTTGTCCAGGTCATATACCTTAAATTCTGTTCCGGCAATCAATACAGATTTCTTTGTTTCATCGTCTTTTTTCACGATTTTCAGTTTTGCCTTAAACTCTTCATCCAGAAGCACTCGCCAGATCTGTGGCTCGTTTGGATGATGTTCTGTGATATTCACTTCAAAATCATCGACTGGCTTGTAATTGTGCGGTGTTGTAGTTTCACGCACGATATAGCTTCCAAATGGTAATGGAATACTGCAGGCATACCCTTTTTCATCTGTGAAAATCTCAGTTGCTCCATTTTCTCCACTCACTACTGGTTTGGCAGAATCAAAATCATAGCTTCCATCTGCTTTCTTTGTAAGAGAAGATTTCAGATAAACTGTAAATCCGGCTCCGAATAACAGATCTGCATCGGTCTTTCCATTGTTGGCTGCTTTGATGATCTGAAATGGCTGTTTGATGACCTGCTCACTGGAAGTGCACTCTCTTTTTACTTCTGCTGTCATATCTCCTTCATAACTGCACACAAGATCATGCTCTTCTGTATCTGCCAGGTATCCGGTCGGCGGTGTGATCTCTTTGACATAATATTTGCCAAGATATAAACCTTTTACAGAAGACTGTCCTTTGTCATCTGTTGTAAGAGATGCTACCTGTTCTCCTGCTTTATAAATAGTTCCGGTTGCTCCGTCCGGATGCACGATATCTTCACGGGCATACAGACCATAAACTGCACCTTTCAGTGTGGCATCTCCCTGTGATACTGCTTTTCCTGTTTCTTTATCAACTTTGAATAAATTGATCTTTGCTGTCACACGGTCATTGCTGAAGGTATGGGCAAATAATACGGTTGCTTCTTTATCATTGGTGTAAGAAAACTTGAACGTATACACATCTTCTGTATTTCTTACATAGCCTTCCGGCGCCTGATCTTCTTTTACGGAATAGGAATATCCAATCGGAAGATCTGCTGTGAATTTTGCAGTTCCATCTGCTCCAGTAGTTGCTTTCTCAATCAGTGTTCCTTTTTTCACAACAACGGTTCCGTCTGCATTTCTAATATCATCGAATGCATACAGAGCAAAAATACCGCCATTCAGTGGTTTCTTTGTATCTTTATCCTGTTTTACTACGGAAACATCTGCTTTCTGTCTTTCGTTGTTAAAAGTCACATCTGCAAATACAACTTCTTTATTCTGTCCGGCATAAGTCAGAGTCACTGGCTTTTCTTCGCTGCCGTTATAGAAATTGTCCGGTGCTTTTGCTTCTTTCACCACATAGCTTCCAAGATGCAGGTTCTTCAGTGTAACAGAACCATTCTCTCCCGTAGTCAGATTATCTTTTACCAGGTCACCTTTGCTGTACACTTTTGTGCCATAAGCAGTTACGATATCTGCCCCGGCATACACGTTATACACTGCATTTTTCTGTCTGCGGTTTTCATACTGGAATACCGTTCCATTTTCACTGACATCTGCTCCGGTAAGAACCTGTCCTTCTTTGTAAATGGTAAGCTCTGCAAGCTGTTCTTTATTTTCTACAGTCACAGAGGAAGTCTTACTTGCTACCAGTTTTACATTTGTTGCCGTTGCATTTACTACATATCCCTGTGGTGCTGTGATCTCTTTCAGATAAACGGTATCCTGTGTCTTGATGATCGTAACAGAAGATTTTCCATTCTTATCTGTTGCCGGCATCTGAGTGATCAGCTTTGTACAAGCCTCATCGCTGTATACACCGAATACTGCACCTGCAAGATTGACATCCGCTGTATCGTCTTTCTTTACGATTTCGATCGTAGCCTGTTCAATCCAGGACACCTTTAAGCTTACATATTTTTCATCAGCGACACCTTCTCCAAACACAAATGCCAGATCCTGAACACTTGCATTCGTAGTCAGTTTATATGCTGAATAATCTTTTGTAATACTACCCTTCATTTTTGCAGAAAAAGTAGCACTTACATCTTTTGTCTGTGTCAGAGGTGCTGAAAGATAAAACGTAGTTCCTCCTCCAATTGTTACGCTTGCACCTGCCGCACTTACATTTCCAGTAGATACATTATGGAGCTTTACACCCTTTGGTAAGTCCATTGTAATTTTCTGCTGGGAAGATGCATTGAACTTAATGTTCTCCGTTCTCTGAACATTTCCATCTACATAAGCTTTTACATTCGGTTTTGAAAATGACATCGCTACATCTGGTATTTCCGGCTTATTCACACAATAATTATAGAGTTCTTTTGCCAAAGCCTCGCCTGTAGCATTTGTTCCATAGAATGCATCACTGCTTCCATTGGCATACGATGCAGCCATGTGAATAATGATGAATCTTTTTCCTTCTGAGAAATCCGTGTGTTTATTCGCAAAAAAACTTTCGCTCCCTGCGGCATCTGTACCGTAATAACACACTTTTGCTAACGCCTGATTGTCTCCAATCTTTGTAATTGTATAATTTCCAGATCCAGGTCCTGGCTTTGCTGGCTGTACACAATACGCAGTTGCTCTGACGCTTCCGTAGCTGATATAGTACGGCTCTGTCAGATAGGTTCCAAGATTATAATCTGCATATCTATACAGAGGTCCTTTTTCAATCGTTACCTGCTGTGTAGTTCTTGCTGAATAAGCCGAAACTGCTTCAAATGTTGCAATCTCTCCCTCTTCCATAGAATCAAGATCCACCCCTTCGTCTCCTGCCTGTTCCAAAACATCGTGAAGCTCTAACCCTGATTCTTCATCATAGGTATCCTGATTCTGTGCCTGCTCTACTAAATCATCAAATTCATCAGCGTCAATATCGGTAATCTCCGAGTCTGCTTCTGAATCCTCCGCTTCCTCTGTCTGCTGTTCACTGCCAGCGGTTTCGGATTCAGTCACTGCTTCACTCCCTGCAGTTTCTGTCTGCGTTTCTGTTTCTTTCTCACGCACAATCAGCTTTCGGCTGATCTGATACTTCGGATGCTCCTGATTTACCGGTTCCACATAATAGACCGCTTTGTAAGTGTCCGCATGATCTGTCGTAAAATCCTCATCCTTGTCGTTCTTTGCTTCCTCGAATGTGACTTTAACCTTGTCAGCATCCTTGATTTCCAGTCCTGTGTAGTCTGATTTCACATCAAATACACTGCCTGTTTCGATTTCATAATCTTTGGCAGTCACCACCTCATCTTCATCCAGAAGGTCTTTCACTTCCTCATAAAGTGGAGGTTTTTCCTCTGGCTGGATCTCCGCTGCATATGCCGTCATCGGAGACAGCACTGTACTAAGCATTGTCATGCCTGCCAGCAAGCCAGATACTACTTTTCTAAAATTACCTTTTTTCTTCATGCTAAGGTCCTCTCTTTCATATATTTGTATTAAAACAGACAGTCCTTAGACTGCCTGCAATACACTACTTATCGTTGTGGAAAAATAAGATTGAACTGTACATTTCCCTCTCCGGGATCGACCATCTCCACAGTTGCTTCATACTGTCTCCCTGTTTTTCTTGATACCAGATCCTTATAATGGATTTTTCCTTTAGACAGGAACTTCTTTGCTGTCGCCTTATCCATCTTTTTCCCTTGGCTTGCAAGAAATTTATCATTCTTCCATAAGGTAAAAGCACAGTTCCGGTCAGAACAGTAAAAGTTTACTTTTCCTTCCCTGACATCTGCTCCACAGCGGGGACATTTGCCAATGACTTCTCCTTTTGCTTTTCCCTGAAACTGCCCTTTCTTTTCTTCTGAAATACCCTGATATCTGGCAACCAGTTCCTGCATCAGCTCTGTAATCCCATTTAGAAATTCATCTGCTGTCTCTGTATTCTGGGCAATGTGATTCAATGCCATTTCCCACTCTGCTGTCATCTTCGGGGATTTAATCTCATCCGGCAGAACCGTAATCAGTACATTGCCATCATCTGTCGGCACCAGATTTTTCTTTTCCCTTTTCACAAAACCAGACTGAATCAGTTTTTCAATGATGGCTGCCCTTGTTGCCGGAGTACCAAGTCCTTTCTTTTCCGTATCTTCGATCAGTTCTTCGTTCCCAGCACGTTCCATCGCAGAAAGCAGGGTATCTTCTGAAAGCTTTTGTCAAGGGGGTGCATGGATATTTTTCATATTACTTACGCAGATTCTCTCTCTGCTTCTGCCTGAATAATGCGTTTCAATCTGTCCTCAGCA